>Ga0182027_10005909_pt1 | contig 18470 bp, 14 predicted proteins | sample 712E1DmetaG_FD_121300 | JGI IMG/M metagenome (GOLD analysis project Ga0182027, IMG submission 121300) | Permafrost microbial communities from Stordalen Mire, Sweden - 712E1D metaG (Illumina Assembly) | ecosystem: Environmental > Terrestrial > Soil > Wetlands > Permafrost | place: Sweden... | reverse complement strand
ACCATTAAAAATTGTAAAATAATAGTTATGCCTATCCATGCCGCCCAATGCTGAGCTTTATTGTATTTGTTCCAAGCGCCCCGGCGGATGCCCTGGTAAAGGACAATCCCTAAAATACAAAAAGCACTGCTCATTAATAACCATTGCTGGACAAAGGTGACCATTAATCCGCTACGAAAACTCCCCCACGCTATCAATCCCTGAGGGCCATAGCCCCGGAATTCCGTATGTGTTAACATCTGATAAAGATTGCCCCACATCGAAGGATAGCGTGACACAACCGGCAAAGTAGCTAAAATAAAAGTCACACCCGCGAGCACACAAAAAAGCAGTCTCGCTCTTAAAGCCGGTAATAGGGCTAACGGAATAAGCAGCAACGAAAGACTGGTGAATTTGGTGGCCACCATCAACCCATACACCCCTCCCCACCCCAGAGCTGTCCACAATAAAGATTTTTTGTCCTCTATAAAAAAGGCCCTCAATAAACATAGTCCATAGAGGTTAAGCAGCCCCATCAGCAAGGTCTCCGGACACACATTAGCCACAACAAGCAGGAACCCTGATTCCTTGCACATCGTTAGATATAAAAAAGCCGGGGTTTGGACTAGAAACGCGAAGAGCCAATCACCGCTGCGTCGATAGGCATACCCACTCAAGGCCATCAGGGTTAGAATATAGAATATAATCATCGCCGCGTACATGGCATGCAGATAAAATTCAGGCGCCCTAAACACATTCTCAACCATTTGAGCGTCGGAGGTGAAAAAATTAAACGACTTAATGACGGCCTCTCCCAGCAACTGTACGCTTGTGCCGGGATGCTGAAAATATAAAGGCACCCTGTGATCTGCCAGGTACAAGGCATTCATCAAATACTGATACGCCGGGTCACTGTTGGCCCCCAGCCAAAAAGGTCCGCTGGCGAAACGCCAGACCAAAGACAAAATCAAAATCAACAAAGGCATCCCGACTATAATCAAATATGCCATCATATTCCCCTTCTGGATCCCCGCGTCATTTTTGTCATTCCCGCTTACTCATTGTCATTCCCGCGAAAGCGGGAATCCACATCCTCTGATAAAACGGTATTTAATAATCGGCCAGTACATTTCCAAAGCTGTGGCCCATTTGATTTTTTTGCCGGCCTTAGAAGAGCGGGCGGTATAATCAATGGCGACTTCCTTGATGGTAAATCCTCGACGCAGAATCTTCACCGTAAATTCAGTCTCAAAAGCGAAATGACGGGACTCGATCGTGATGCCCTCCCATGCCCGACGGACAAAAACCTTATAACACGTGTTGATGTCGGTCAAATCAACGCCGTACAAGAGCTTGAATGTCAGGTTGGAGATATTATTGGCCCAGCGATTGACCGGCTCCATGCCTTGGATACGGCCTAAAAATCTGGAGCCGTACACGACCTGGGCGGTGCCCTCCATAATAGGCTGCAGAAGTTTTGTGTACTGACCGGGGTCATACTCTAAATCCGCATCTTGAATGAGCAGTATGTCTCCTGTGGCATTTTTAAATCCGGTTAAAAGGGCCGCTGTCTTGCCTTGATTGGTTTGATGAATGACGACCAAACCCGGCTGACTGCCCAGACTGTTTAAAATGGCGGCGGTCCTGTCCTTGGAGCCGTCATTAACAACCACGATTTCACGGGTCAATCCGGCAGGCAGAATGGCCGCCTGGACTTTTGAGATGATGGCCTCAATGGTCGACTCTTCATTATAAGCAGGGATGATAACGGATAATTTCATTCTTTATACTTATTGGTAATCGGCAGGCGCCAGTCTTTGCCGAAAGCGCACGGGGTGATTTTGACGCCGGGTGGGGCCTGACGTCGTTTATATTCGTTGGCATCTACCAAACGAATGGTCCTGGACACTAACTTAGGCGCCATCCCCCTGGCCACGATGTCCTGATAAGAAGCATGGCCTTCAATATACGCCATTAAAATTTTATCTAAATCCTTGTAGGTGCCCAGCGTCTGTTCATCGGTCTGATTCTCGCGCAGTTCCGCCGAGGGGGCTCGCCGCAAAATACTTTCGGGGATAAGTAGAGCTTGGCCCAAGCTGTTACGATACCTGGCCAATTCATAAACCTTGGTCTTAAAAACATCTTTGATAACCGCATATCCGCCGGACATGTCCCCGTAGAGTGTGCAATAGCCCACCGCCATTTCGCTTTTATTGCCCGTGGTCAAAATCAATCCGCCGAACTTATTGGCAAAACCCATCAAAATATTACCTCGGATGCGTGCCTGAATATTTTCTTCGGTAGCATCCGCAGGCCGTCTGGCAAAATAAGGAATCAGTGTTTTCAAATAATCCGCAAAAATCTTTTTGATCGGGATTTCTTTAAATTCAATACCTAAATTCTTCGCCACTTGCCTGGCATCCAGGCGGGTGGCTTTGCTGTTAAAGGCACTCGGCATAGAAATAGCCATGACATTGTGCGGCCCAAACGCGTCACAGGCAATACAGGCCACCAAAGCTGAATCCACGCCGCCGCTTAAACCTAAGGCCACTTTTTTAAACCCATTTTTGGTCGCGTAATCACGAGTGCCCAACACCAGGGCTTTATAAATTTCTTCTGAATCATTCAAAAACGGGGCTATCAAAGGCCCCTCTGTGTCATTGCGAGGAGCGTTTTTCGCGACGAAGCAATCTCTTCTTTTCAAGATTGACACTATAAGCAACTGCTCTTCAAATTGCTTGGCGCGCGCCAAGACATTTCCATCAGGAGATATCACCAAGCTTCCCCCGTCGAACACCAGCTCATCCTGACCGCCGACAGCATTGACATACACCACATGTGTCTGTGTGGCACGGGCACGGGCCATCAAAAGGTCCTGGCGGATTTTCAACTTCCCCGCATGATAAGGAGAAGAAGAAATATTGATCAAAATTTTGGCACCCGCCTTGGCTTGGGCTTGGTCCACAGCCCCCTGGACCCAAATATCTTCGCAAATATTAACAGCGATCGGCACGCCCTTGATAGTAAAAACCCCCAGGTTCTCCCCGCGGGTAAAATATCTTTTCTCATCAAAAACGCCGTAATTAGGCAGTTCCTGCTTATGATAGACATGTCGGACGCCTCCGTCGGCAATCACAGCGGCAGCATTATAAATCTTTCCCTGCCCTTCGGTGTCCACAAAACCCACAATGACCACAACCCCATGGATTTTCCCGGCCAAAGCATGCAACGATTTACTGTTATCCGCCACAAAATGTTTTTTAAGCAGCAGGTCCTCCGGAGGATAGCCGCAAAGGGCCAGTTCCGGAAAAATCACAAGGTCACAACCCTTCTTTTGGGCCTGCCGCGCATAAGCCAAAATTTTACGCGTATTACCGCTCAAGTCTCCGACGGTCGGATTAATTTGGGCCAGGGCTATTTTTAACATGGATTATTTCCAGAAAATTTTGATACAACCTTTGAGCTTGTTTTTCAAAAACCGGCTTTAGCTTCCCATATTCTTCTATCATGGACCGGGCATGCTCTCTGTCTCCGGGCTCCTGTGAACGGCCATAGGCATCACACCATGCCTTGATGTTTTTGTCGGTAACTTCGATGTGAAATTGTAAACCATACGCATGCAAACCGACTTTGAAGGCCTGATGAGGACAACCTTCGTTGGTCGCTAATAGCAATCCCCCGCGGGGAATTTGAAACATGTCCTCGTGCCACTGATAAATGGGGTCTTGAGTACGAAACCCCTTAAATAACGGGTCTTTTTTTCCCTCCGGGGTCAGTGTTATATGATACCAGCCGATTTCTTTAACCGGAGATTGCACCACCGAAGCGCCGGCGGCCTTGGCCAACAGCTGTGCCCCCAAACAAATCCCTAAATAGGGAACGCCTGTTTTTAAAACTTTCCCAATAAACTCATTTTCCGCTTTAAGAAACGGATAGCGCGCCTCTTGGTCTACATTCATCGGCCCGCCCAAAACCACCACCGCTTTAAAGAACGTCGGGTCATCCGGAAGCGCCTCGCCGGCGCCAAGCTCCACCGTACGCAAAACCTCTCCCTTGGCTTTAAAAAAATCCCCCAATGTCCCGGGGCCTTCGATACCGATATGTTTAACGATTAAAATCACAAGGATCTGACACTATAAAATGCCGGTGGACAACTTCACGATTATACAATCCTGTAAAAGAAAAAGCAAGGTAAGCGGCTATTAGAATAATTATTCCTAAATTTTAACTAAAATGCTATACTTTCACCCAAGATGATTGCCCCTCATTCACGCTATTTTAAGAATACCGCCTTTTTTATCATTGTCGCGACCATCCTTATTGTTAATCTGCTGCGTTTCTTTGATTTAGAAAACGCGCCTAAGGGATTTTACATCGACGAAATTACCAGCGCGGTCAACGCTCATTGCATCGCCGCAGATGGCACCGATTACTCCGGGAAAAAATGGCCCTTATGGGGCTTTGGTTTTGGTTCTCCCAAACCGCCGACACAGCTGTACCCTCTAGGCCTTTGGGTCAAAATCTTTGGGGTATCCATTGGCAGCGTCAGGGCTTTTTCGGCATTCGCCTATACCTTAGGGCTCGTCGGACTTTTTCTTCTGGGACGGCTTCTGGGCGGCCCCGCCTGCGGTTGGGCTACTCTTCTGGTGTCCAGCATCTCGCCTTGGGGATGGATGTTATCCAGGCTCGCTTTTGAGTCCATTTTGGGACCCCTATTCCTGATCTGGGGTGTTTTCTGTTTTCTGCGAAACCCTCGTTGGGGGAACATGGCACTTGCCGGATTTTTTATGGCCTGCGCCATGTACTCTTATCCGCCGACTCGCCTGCAGGTACCCCTCGTCATTCTTCTGCTGATCGGCTATCCCCTACAACAAAAACGGATTCCATTTAAATCTCTGGGAATTTTCTTTATCGTCCTTGCTGCGTGTTGTGCCCCTCTTGTTTATGGCACGCTCCAAGGTCCCTTGCTGGACCGTTTTAATTCCATCAGCATCCTGTCCACAACATCTTCTTGGACAGATTTTCTCACAACCTTTACCAAGAATTATTTTTCCCATCTAGAGCCCAACTACTTATTCCTGACAGGTGATGCTAATTATCGCCACTCCACAAGACATTTTGGAGAATTAAGCTGGCTTGATATGCTGGGGTTAGGGGCGGGAATAGTCCTTTTCATCCTATTACTTAAAAAAAAGAAAAGCCCCTCGCCTGTTGTTATTTTTCTTTTGCTGGCTGCCGCCAGCGGCATCGTTCCTGCGGCACTGACTTGGGAAAGCCTGCCCAATGCCCTGCGTTCATTCGGGGCGCAACCTTTCACTGAACTGCTGCTCGGCTATTGTCTCGCCCACGCCATTGGCCGCTGGCCTGGTATCCTGATGGTGGGTTCCCTCACCGGAGCTGTTTTTGCGGCCAGTTTCCTGAGCGTGTATTTCACCACCTACCCCGCCGATAGCGCCCAGGCCTTCCAGTCTGATATCAGGGTTGAAGCTGAGCACTGCCAAACAGAACGCGACTGGATGAAATTTTTCTTACATTACGCCAACGACAGGATCATATTCCGTTATTACATGATGCGTAACTACCAGAAGCCCTACTCTACTTGGTTCTTTTAGCTTGCCCCAAGTCCCACGCCATAGCTATCAGTCCCAACACGCTGACCCACAAGCCTAAAATAAAATTAAACGGTAGGTACTGAAAAACAATTACTGAGTCCTCCGGAGTCACTTCAACGCCAAGAACGCCGTTGACATTCACCAGCGGCTTAGGCGGACTCGTCCTCCATCCGAAATCAAAATTCTGATTAACCACCAGTATGTCCCTGTGGGGGACGCGGATCTTCACATCCCATCGATTAGGAGACCACGACGCCAACTCCAATAGCCCCGGCCCGTTCTGAAGATAAAATTCGCCTCTATACATCGGGGAATTTTTCGCGTGCACATGGGGCTCAATCGGCAAGGCGTCATAGCCGTTGGCTGTTCCGGTATTGCGCAACAAAAGGTCCATCATGAAACTGTTTCCAAAACGGAATTCTTGGCTTTGCGTGACATCCAGCTGGCTAAAAGGAATAGACGGCTGAAAATCTTCATACGGCCGCGCATTCGTTACAGTAAACTTGCGCGTCACTGACAGGACGGCAAAAAGATTAACCATCACAAAAATAACAGCTACGCATGCAAGCAAAAGAACCCTGGGGTATTTGTCACGCCACCGTGAAATCAAATAAGACAGCGAAAGTCCACCGGTGAAAGCGACAAAGAACACGGAAATTAAAAATGAACGCGTTGAAAAATGGAAATACCCTGCCCCCAACGCATGGAAAACAGGCCAAAAAGGAGAATAGGGAGAGTTGCCCAAAGCCATGATCAAAGAAAAAAGAAGGACGCATAAATACGGCCAAAATTTCTTCCAGTGAAAAAACAAAACCACCGTCAACGCGCAAGGGATAAGGCCGACGTAGGCGGAGAATTCCGTCACCGTCAGGCCGGGCAGGTGGTCATGGATTTGGTCTTGACAAAGAAACGCATAGTAAAAGACACTCCAGGGCACTTGGGATGAATCATTTAATGTGACGCGCGGAAATCGATACAGAGTCTCCATGACCATAAACAGCCGCGGTGCGCAAAATACTACAAAGGCGGCTATCATCTCCGCCAAACGCAGCCCATACCCTGCCCTTTTATCGCGCCAGGCAAAAAACACCGTCAACAACACAAAAATCCATATCACAAATGCAAAAGGGTATGTGCCGCCGCCCCAAAATTGCAAGCTCAGCATAAGCGCGGCCGGATACATCCATAACCGCTTATCCAATCCTTTAAGAAAGAAAAGCATCATCCATGGCCAATACATCGCCATCATCCACATAAAATTGCCTTGCGCAATGTGATAGGCCACTGTGCCGTTAAAGGCTAAAACAACCGCCGCCAAAATGCGCGCGATCCACAGGGTGTTAAAATACCCCATCAGCACATACATCCCTGTCATTCCCACCACCGCATTTAAAATATTGCCCAGCTTAACGCCTGCTATGGGGCCTGCAAGCAGCGATAATAAAAATGTCAAAGAAAAGGGAGAAGGATTTTGCGGATTACCGATTAAGCTGCAGCCGCCCCGTACATACGGGTTCCACAGAGGCAATTCATGAAAATATTTAATACTCCAGGCAGGCACGGCGTGCATAAAATTGGAGTAATCCCAATCCGCCGTTCCATAGGATTGCCAATCCCCGTCTACAGGGCCATAAAAAAGCACTGCCAATAACACAAAAAGGCCCAACGCCGCGATAAAAAAAGTGCTACGGTTCTTCGTCTTTTCCGGCAACTCACAAAATACGCGCATGAACTTCAGCATTCAGATTCTCTCCCTGGTATTCCTTTTCTAACGCCGGATTAAGATGGCCGCTGTGCGCCAAAGACTCCAGCAGAAGAATATACGCATCATGGTAGGACTGGCGTAAACGCACAATAATATCAAGACTGTTATCTGCCGAGGCAAAAATCTGCCGATAAACGATGGAATTCATCATCCGTTTCAGCGTCTCTTGTGGTGGGATTGTCAGTGCTTTTTGCAAAAGCGCCGCGCTTTGTGCATACTCCCCCTGCTTAAATAGAAGAAGGGCTAAATTAAATTCTATGAAAAAAAACTGAGGGTCTAAGTGATGCGCTGCTTTTAAAAAAACTCTGGCCCGGGGTGTGTGGCCTGTGATTTCATAGAGATACCCCAGCATTAACATCCCGTCACTATTGTCGGGCATAGCCTCTGTCACCAGGTGAAAATAATCAAAATATTCTTTCAAGGTGTTCCTGGAAAGTCCATGGGACCTGGGCTTTTCGATATGAAGAAAATGATGAAAATCCGGACGGGTCCTGTTGAGAATGAGGATCTGCCGATCTGATTTAAAATGGCCGCTCGTGTACTGCAAGGATACAATGCCCCCTGCCATGACTACAAGAAATAGAATGACCCGTGCCGGCCAATTGTTCATTGAAGAGACCCTTTTCTTTTTATTTTAGTATATCAAAAAAAAAGGTGACGGACACTTTTATTAAAAAAGTGTCCGTCACCTTTTGTCATCTTTATTCAGTTACGCATTCATCAACAGCATTTCCGCGTAACTGGGTAATGGCCATAGGTTGGCCGGAACAAAGCCTTCCAGCTCATCAATGGTCTCACGTAGACGGGCCATGCCGGCAAAAATCTTCGCCGCGTCATGTTTAACCAAAGCCGCTTCCAAAGCGTCCGTCTCGCTCAATGCCTGATCTATCAGTCCCGAAACCTGCTTTAACAGTTTCTTTTGACCCGTCATTTTTCCGGAACTGCCCACAGACTTGATCGTCTCTGCCACCTGCTGTTGATACTCAATAGCCGCAGGGATCAACTGTGTGCGGGCCATGGTCAGGGCGCAATCGCCTTCTAAGACCAAAACCGTATGGTACGCATGTTTGTTGATCTCATAGCGAGAGGCAATTTCCACCTCAGTCAAAACGCCATGCTTCACCAAAACCTGGATATTCTTTTTGGCCTTGAGGACTTCAATGGCCTCTGGCGTATTCCTTAAATTCGGCAAGCCTCTCTTCTTGGCTTCAACAGTCCATTCCGGGACATAATTGTCCCCATTGTAAACCACTCTCTTATGTTTCTTAATGATCTCTTGCAGGACCTTTTGCAGGCTTGTATTAAAATCCTTGCCTGCCTTCTTGTCCGCTTCCAGCTGATCACAAATATCACAAACAGCATCAGCGACGATAGTGTTAAGAATCATGTTAGCGGCTGAAGGGTTCATGCTGGAGCCCACCGCGCGGAACTCAAACTTGGCGCCGGTAAAGGCAAAGGTAGAAGAACGGTTGCGGTCAGTTGTGTCCTTGGCCAATTGCGGCAAAGAATCAACGCCCACTTGCAATACCCCTCCCACTTTGGAAGTTTTGGCTCCACCCTTTTCAATTTGTTCGATGATATCGGTCAGCTGATCGCCTAAAAAGATGGACACGATCGCCGGAGGAGCTTCGTTAGCTCCCAGACGATGATCATTGCCGGCCGTGGCCACACTGACGCGTAAAAGATCAGCATAGGTATCAACGCCTTTGATAACCGCACACAACAAAGCTAAAAACTTCGCATTATCATGCGGGGTCTTACCCGGATACAGCCAGTTTTTACCATCAGGCCCTACCACCGACCAGTTATTGTGCTTGCCCGAACCATTGATCCCGGCAAAAGGTTTTTCATGCAATAGGCAAACTAACCCATGTTTGTCCGCGATTTGGCGCATCACTTCCATGGCCATCATGTTATGATCAACACCGATATTCAGCTCTTCATAAATCGGCGCCATTTCATATTGGGCCGGGGCCACTTCATTGTGACGGGTTTTCGACGGCATCCCCAACCCCCATAACGTGCGGTCCAAATCTTCCATAAAGCCCATAATACGCGGCTTGATCGCTCCAAAATAATGGTCTTCCTGCTGTTGATGCTTGGCTGGTTTTCTGCCGAAGAGCGTGCGTCCGGTTTCGACCAGATCCAACCGTGCCTCATAATGGGCTTTGTCGATCAAAAAATATTCCTCCTCAGGCCCTAACGTGCAATAGGCGCGTTTGCCCTTGGTATCAATGCCAAAAAGATTAGCCAAGCGGCAAACTTGCTTGCTTAAAGCAGCCATGGAACGCAATAACGGCGTCTTTTTATCCAGGGCCTCGCCATGATAACCAATATAAAATGTCGGGATGCATAAGGTGGTGGCTTCCGGACCTTTTTTAATGAAAGCCGGCGACGTCGGGTCCCAACCGGTATACCCGCGGGCTTCAAAAGTCGCGCGTAATCCGCCGGAAGGAAAAGAAGACGCATCCGGCTCACCTTGAATAAGCTCTTTGCCGGAAAAATTTAAAACAACCCCGCCTTTACCGTCCCAAGCGATAAACGAATCATGTTTTTCAGCGGTGACACCGGTCAACGGCTGAAACCAATGCGTAAAATGCGTAGCGCCTTTGGCAATGGCCCATTTTTTCATGGCCTCCGCTACTTCATCGGCAATAGACACGTCCAGCTTGCTGCCTTCATTTATAGTTTTCTCAATAGAAGCGTAGGCTTTGGGAGAAAGGCATTCTTTCATCACCTTGAGACTAAATACGTTTTCGCCGAAATGTTCAGGCAAATGTTCACTAAAAGTAGAATTACAACAGCACCCTTCCTCTGCCGAAAGAACTTCTTCACGACCTTGTCCCATAGAAACCTCCCAATTTGTAAGTTAAAAAAACAAAAATCCTCCTCCTGGTCAGATTTCGCTTGCCTAGAAGGAGGACCTCATTGCCCTCAGTGACACGGCATAATAATATATCTATTCAAAACTGTCAAGATTTTCATCTCTACCAGCCTAGCCGATGGCCTTGGGCCCTTCTTCACCGGTGCGAATGCGAATACATCTGGGCAAATCCAAAACGAAAATTTTGCCGTCCCCGATTTTGCCAACGCGGGCACCTTTAATAATGGCCTTAATGGTCGGTTCAACAAAATCCTCATTCACGGCTATCTCCAACTTGATTTTGCGCAGCAAATTACCGGTTTCTTTGACCCCGCGGTAAAATTCGGTGACCCCCACCTGACGGCCATGGCCCAAAACTTCGGACACCGTGATCAAGTTAACGTCTACAGCATAAAGCTCACGCTTGACCTCATCGAGTTTGTAGGGCTGAATAAATGCCATAATTAATTTCATGTAAAACCCTCCATAATTATATTCGGGCGGACACAAGGTCCACCCCTACACATCGTCTGTAGGGGCCGATCTTGTATCGGCCCATCTTCTTTTAATCTATAATAGTATACGCACGCTCATGGTGCTGGCTTATATCCAGGCCCAGAATTTCATCTTCGGGTGTCGTACGCATACCAATGGTTTTATCTATCACCAGACAGATCAGCCATGTGACAATCCCGCAATAAACTATAGTCAACAAGCAGGCCTTGGCTTGGATAAGAAGCTGGCCGGGGTTCCCGTCAAAAAGTCCGGAGCCGGCGGCGTTAATCGCTTTGACGGCAAAAAGTCCGGTGGCTAAAGCGCCCCACGTCCCACCGATAAAGTGCACCCCGAAAGCATCCAGTGTGTCATCATAACGGAATTTCGGTTTGACAAAAGAAACCATGGAATAACAAAACACGCTGACTAAAAAACCGATCCACAAGGCACCGCCGACATTCACGAAACCTGAAGCCGGAGTGATGGCCACCAAACCCGCCACAGCGCCGGAAGCGGCACCCACCATGGTGGGTTTACCGGTAAAAATCCACTCACACAACGCCCAGCTAATGGCTGCGGCAGCTGTTGCCGTATGGGTCACCACAAAAGCGCTGGTTGCCAACCCTCCTGCTGAAACAGCGGAACCGGCGTTAAAACCAAACCAGCCAAACCATAATAAGGAAGCGCCGATCATCACATACGGCACGTTATGCATGCCGGGTCTATCGGTACCAATACGCCTGCCTAAAAACAAAGCAGTGACCAACCCCGCCAAACCGGCATTCATATGCACGACTGTACCGCCGGCAAAGTCCAATGCTCCCCAGGAATGTCCGGCCAAACCATCAGAGGACCAAACCATGTGGCAAATGGGACAATACACAAAGGTCAGCCATAGAACGGTAAACCAGACAAAAGCGGAGAATTTAACCCGTTCGGCAAAAGAGCCGATCACTAATGCCGGTGTAATCACCGCAAACATCATCTGGAAAATCATGTAGGCTTGATGCGGAATAGTCGGCGCATAATCCGGATTGGGAGTATTGATATCCACACCTTTTAACATAAACCATTGCAATCCGCCTATAAAAGGTTCTAGAATGCCTGACCCTTTACCAAAGGCCAAACTATACCCATAAACTACCCATAAGACACTGACAATAGCCAAACACATAAAGCATTGCATCAAAACACTTAAGATGTTTTTACGTCTGACCATCCCCCCGTAAAATAGGGCCAATCCCGGTGCCGTCATCAGCAAAACTAAAGCGGATGAGACCAGGACCCATGCCGTATCCCCGGAATTAATAGGATTTACTGGTGGTGTTGTTCCCATACGTGTCGCCTCCTTTGAGTTTTAGAAAATAAAAAATCCGGTTTGCTGTGCTCCAAAGCACATAAAACCGGACGTCAATGCCCTTAAAAACAGAAAATCCCCTTAGGGTTGTACTTGTTTCCCTAAGAGGACTTATCTTTGCCCCTTGTATCTGCCCGGAACATCTTTGCCCCGGACTTTTCCAAATTCAAACTACACGACAACTATACCCGGATAAAAAATGGTTGTCAATAAAATTTTAAGCGCCCTTAAGAATTCTTTCAGCCTGTTTCCAATCCTCTTCGGCACTGCCAGGGCCGCCGTTACGCTTAAGATAAAGTTCATAAGCTTTCTCTTGAATTCTCTGAAGAGAAACTTCCTTAGTGGCAGCCTTTGGTGCTGTGGGCACCTCTACCCTGTTTTTAGGTGTCTGAGAAGTAAATACTGTCCTTTTAATTGTGCTGGCTTGAGCCATAAAACCCTCCCTGCCCCATTTGCCCCACTTAAAAAGAACGGCAACAAACGGCGGCTTGTTAGATAAAAATCCTCTCATAAAATTTTCAGAGAAGATGCCCATGCAACGTAACTACCTGAAGGCAATAAATATACACCTACCTACTTAATTTTGTCAACAAAAATTTTTACCCTATTTCTGCAGCTCGGCCATCAAAATAATGGACTCGGCGATGTCTTTCATCGAGCGACAGGTATCCATGCTTTTCTTATGGATCAAACGATGCGCAGCATCCTCGGACAGATTGTTCATTTTCATCAAAATGCCTTTGGAGCGCTCAATGAGCTTGCGGGTTTCCAAAGCTTCCTTGGCGTTTAAAGCTTCTTCCATCAACTTGGTATTCTCTACGGCCACCGCAGCTTGGTTGGCCACCATTTGCAGGACATTGATTTCTTCTTCCGTAAAATGATGCGGCTCTTTGGTATACACATTGACTAGCCCAATGGCCTTGGTCTTAACAATCATCGGCACCACCAGCATGGACGTCAGTCCTTCTTTCAGGGCCAAGTCGCGGTAAAAATATTTTTCATCCTTGCTCACGTCATAGACAACAGCGGGCTTTTTGGATTTGATAACGCTGCCGCTTAAGCTGTTCTCTACCTTAATATTGGGCTTCTGTTTGTAGTCCTGACTTAAGGACTGTGTCGCCTTAATAGAAAGCTCTTGGGCCTTATCATCCAAGATCATGATCGAACAAATTTTGGAATTAAGCATCTCCGCGGTGACGACCACGATCAGATTAAGGATCTCGTCTAAATAATGCTCGCTGGTAATCGAATGGCTGACCTTGACCAACGCATCAAACTGCAGCGCTTTTTTCTTTGCTTCTTCAAAAAGTCTAGCATGCTCAATAATACCGCCGACCTGTTTGGCGATCATTTCAATGAGATTCACTGCCCCCCCGGAATAATCCTGCGGGCTTTGATGTTGGACATTAATGACCCCGATCGCCTTGCCCTTATAAATGATCGGTACGGACAAAAACGCCTCATAACGGTCTTCGGGGAGCACATCGAAACTTTTAAAGCGCGCGTCGCTGTAGGCGCGGGATTTAATGGCCACCGGCTTGTTTTCACGGGCCACCCAGCCGGTAATGCCTTCGCCGACTTTAAGCACCACGCGGCCCACTTCTTTTTTATGGGCGGTTTTGGAGGCCATCAGCACGAGATTCTGTTGACTCTCATCAAAAAGGTAAATAAAAACAGAGTCCGCGTCCGTCATCTCCGTGACGATTTTAACGATCAACTGCAAGGTCAAATTTAAATCAAGCTCGGAAGAGGCGATATCAACGACATTGCGTAAAATCTGCAGCTCTTTGGCGCTGGTAATGCTTAATTTTTTATTTTTCGTTCGGCCTGGCATAAGTATCACTTTCTAATTTGAATAAACATAGCACAATAACTTTGTGCTCACAAGCACTTTGACGAGGGCGCCCCAGGTGTTGGCTAATGAATGGCATTATGCCCTGATGCCTTCTTAAGCGCACTGACGAATCCAGGATTAACAATGGCCCCTAACCCTTCTGCTTTATGTACATCCCCCCAAGCTTTATCGTATTTTTTCAACTCGTAATAAACAACCGCTCGATTAATATAGGCCGCTGTATAGCGGGGGTCCATTTCAATGGCCTTGTTATAATCTGCTATGGCTTGAGTCAACTTACCTTGTTTATCCCGGACAAGGCCCCTGTTATTGTAGGCACCTGTATAATGAGGATTTATTTCAAGGGCTTTATTATAATCTGACAGGGCTTGAATAAGATTATTTTGTTCCCTGTAGACGTTCCCGCGATTGTAATGAGCTTCTGCAAAATCAGGTTTTATTTCAATGGCCTTGTTACAATCCAACAGGGCTTGGGTGAAATGGCCTTGGTGGTTATAAATATTACCACGATTATTATACGCCTGCGCATCCTCCGGGTTTAATTCAATGGCTTTATTATAATCATAAAAAGCTTTAGACAACTGGCCTTGATTGTCATACGCCAAGCCAAGGTTGTTATAGGCCTTGGCAAAGTCAGGATTTAATTCAATAGCTTTATTATAATCAGATATGGCTTGAGACGTCTGGCCTTGGGTGTTATACGCAAGGCCACGATTATAGTAAGTGTCTGCATGGTCAGGGTCTAGGGCAACAGCTCTATTAAAATCGGAGATAGCTTGGGACATCTGGCCTTGGGTGTAATACACAACGGCGCGGTTGAAATAAGCTTGTGATAAGTCAGTGTCTTCTTCAATGGCTTTATTATAATCAAAAAAAGCTTGGGACATCCGGCCCTGGGTGTAATACGCCCAACCACGAGTGTTGTACAGCATGGCTTTATGAGGAGATTTTCTAATGGCATCATCCAATAAAATAATTTCATTACCCCAAATTTTATTTCTTTGATATGTCACCATGGAAAAACCCATAATAATGACGGCCGCCATCATATGTAATCTTTTGACATCTGTTGGTCGCGTATAAATTAACACCATAACCAAAAAAACAAAACCAACGCTGGCCAAATATAGACGATATTCGGTTATGACATTCCCAATGGGAATAAAACTAGATTCCACACTTAAAGCGATAAAAAACCACAGGATGCCAAATGAAACAACACGGTATGATGTGTACGTTATCGCCGCCATGGCTAAAAGGCAGAGTAAAAATGCCCCGCACAGCGCTGTCTTTTTGTCCATGGTGTGTGCTAAAGGATAATCGTAAACGACATTCTGATCAATCGGCAGAAACAGCAGTCTGACATAGGTGCACACGACGTTTATTTCGGTTAAAAAATATGGCTGCCGGCTTATACTAAACCTGGCCTTTGTGATATCGATATGGCCAACGGAATCGGCATACGCGATGTGCGCAACCCCTGTCACTCCCTTAGGTGTTCTTAACAATAATACAGGGACAATAAGTGTGATGACAAAAAAAGGTAATAGGCGGCGGCAACGCTGCCCCCAAGTTTTAACCAATGGGTCTGGAAAATAAAATTCATACACAGCGAGCATTAACGGCAAAGTGACCACAAATTCTTTACACAACATGGCGGCTATGGCAGCCCCCATACTGGCGAATATAAATCTTTTTTGAGACCGGCATCTATACTGTATAGACAGAATCAATGTTAACAGGTAAAAAAATGTCCCCATCAATACAAAACGTTGAGTAATATAATTAACCGGTTCGGTCTGGATGGGATGACATAAAAACAACATCGACGCAAAAAAAGCGGGCCATTCTAAATTATTTGTCATTCTGAGCGAAGCGAAGAATCTTAAGGCACCTTTAGATCCTTCGCTTCGCTCAGGATGACGAGTAACGGCGTGTGTTCGAACTACGGGCCAATTTAAAATAGATTTTGCCAATAAATAAACCAGGAAGGCATTAAGGCAATGAATAAGGACATTAATCAGCCGATAACCTGCGGGATGTACGCCACACCATTGATAATTTAACGCGAAGCTTAAACCCACTAAAAACCTGGTGTTAAAGGCATTAAAAATTCTTGGTATGTCAATGGTCTTAACTGCTTCATTGTTTTCTATAGAAAAACGATCATCAAAATAAAAAGTTTTGCTTTGTAAAGGGTAAAAATACAACGCAAACCCATATAGTAATAGGACAATGAATATACAGATATTGAGATAGTTAAAATTATTCTTTGGTAAAAGCGGCATTATGCCCCCATACCTTCTTAAGCGCGCTGACGAATCCGGGATTAACAATGGCCCCTAATTCTTCTGCTTTATGGACATCGCCCCAAGCTTTATCGTATTGTCCCAACTCGTAATAAACAACAGCTCGATTAATATAAGCAGCTGCATAGCGGGGGTCCATTTCAATGGCTTTATCATAATCAGAGATAGCTACGGTGAATTGGCCTTGATTGTTATACGCCATACCACGGTCGAGATACGCCGTTGTCAGGTTAGGTCTGATTTCAATGGCTTTATTATAATCAGAGACAGCTTGAGTGGGCTCTCCTTGGTTGTAATACGCCCAGCCACGGTTGAGATATGCCTCTGCATAAGAAGGGTCTATGTCAATGGCTTTATTATAATCGGAGATAGCTTGGGAAAATCGGCCTTGATTGTTATACGCGAGGCCACGGTTACAGTAGGTGTCTTCATGGTTAGGGTTTATGGCAATGGCTTTACTAAAATCAACAATAGCTTGATTAAAATTTTTTTGTTTGGCATATACAAGAGCCCGATTGTAATAGGCTTTAGCAAAATCAGGGGCTATTTCAATAGTTTTATTATAATCAGAGATAGCTAAGGTGAGCTGGCCTTGATTATAATACGCCCAGCCACGGTTGTTATAGGCTATGGCAAAGTTAGGATCGATTTCAATGGCTTTATTATAATCAGACATAGCTTGGGTAAACTGGCCTCGGTTGTAATACGCCCAGCCACGGTCGTTGTACGGCCTTGCTTTATGGGGAGATTGGCTAACGGTATCATCCCACAAAGAAAAATCATCTTTCCAAATCTTATTTCTTTGATATGTCAGGATGGAGAAACCCACAAGAACGGCTGCCACCATCATATATAATTTTTTTTGGTCCTCCTGTTTCATATAAATTAACATCATAATCAAAAAAACAAACCCAACACTGGCCAAATACAGACGGTATTCGGCTATGACATGCCCCAGGGGAATAAAACTCGATTCCACGCTTAAAGCAATGAAAAACCACAGGATACTAAATGAAACAATGCGGTATGACTTGTACACGACTGCCGCCAAGGCTAAAAGGAAGAGCAAAAATACTCCGGACATTAATGTCTTTGCGTCCATTGTGTGTGACAAAGGATAGTCGTAATCAAAATTCTGGTTGACCGGCAGAAACAGCAACCTGACATAGGTACACACAACATTTAATTCGGTTAAGAAATAGGACTTGCGGCTTATGCCCTGAAGGGCCCTGGTAATATCAATATGGCTCCTGACTTTTTGCGGGCCACCTTCTTGAATTAAATCAGAATCTGCGATGTTGGCCACCGATATCGCTTCCGGAGGCGTTCTTAACAATAGGATGGGGACAATAAGCGCTATGACAAAAAATGGGGTTAAACGCTTCCATCTTTGCCCTATCGTCTCATGCAGAAAGTTTAAAAAACAAAATTCATATAATGCGATCATGAACGGCAAGGTGACCACAAATTCTTTACACAACATGGCGGCTATGGCAGTTATCAGAGAACAGAGGTAATAAAATTTCCTTCTTCTGTCATGGCGAGGAGCCGTAGGCGACGTGGCCCCGCCATGGCGGGGCTTCGCTTCGCTCGCAATGACACTATTCTGCATCAGCCTTGATTTAACATAAAGGCATAATGATGCCAGGTAAAAAAATGTCGCCATCAACACAAAACGCTGAGTAATAAAATTCACCGGTTCTGTTTGAATGGGATGGCATAAAAATAACATCGACCCTAAAAATGCGGGCCACTCCAAAGGATAAAAAAGTATCCGTTTACGCGCCGCGTATACATACAACGTGGATTTGATCAGCAAATAAACCAGGAAGGCATTGAGGCAATGAATAAGAAGATTAATTAAACGCCAGCCGCCAGGGTTTAAACCAGACCACCTGTAATTTAATGCAAAACTTAAACCCGCTAAAAATCTTGTGTTAAAAGCATTAAAAATCTTCGGTATATCAATTTGCTTAATGGTTCCATTATTGACGATAGCAATAGAATCATCCAAACAAAAAAATGTGCTGTGTAATGGGACATGATAGAGCGCAAGGCCGTATAAAATTATTATAATTAATATCCCCACATTTAAATTGCGGGGATTATTCTCCGTCCTCATTGATCCCCACCTGATGCCTTCTTAAGCGCGCTGATGAATTTAGGATCCCCAACAACTCCTAATTCTTCTGCTTTATGGACATCGCCCCAAGCTTTTTTGTATTCTTTCAACTT
>Ga0182027_10005907_pt1 | contig 18472 bp, 15 predicted proteins | sample 712E1DmetaG_FD_121300 | JGI IMG/M metagenome (GOLD analysis project Ga0182027, IMG submission 121300) | Permafrost microbial communities from Stordalen Mire, Sweden - 712E1D metaG (Illumina Assembly) | ecosystem: Environmental > Terrestrial > Soil > Wetlands > Permafrost | place: Sweden... | reverse complement strand
TACAATTGAAAGAATAATAATCGCGTCAACCTGGTCGTGCAGAAAAAATGATAACCCGGTAGCAAAGAAAAGAATCAGGATTATAGGGCTTTTGAATTGCGATATAAGAAGTGTCAGCGCATCCGACCGTTTTGGCGGTTTTAAAAGATTAGCGCCGTAAAGAGCAAGCCGCTTTTGTGCTTCATTGTCAGACAATCCTTCTTTTACTGTCTCAAGTAGTTTCAGTAAATCTGCTGTAGACATACTCCAAAATGCAGGAGGTATTTGGTTCATTATATTTTTCCTTTTGAAAGGCCGTCTATTAGATACAAAAACAGGTCATACATAATTGCAAAGAATCAACACTTACTTCAACAATAAAAACTTTTTCGTCTCAATAAAGCTGCCTGATTTCAACTGGTAGAAATAAACCCCGCTGCTAAAACCGCTTCCGTTGAAAGTAACAACGTAGTTGCCGGGATTTTTATCTTCATTAACAAGAGTGACTAATTCTTTTCCAAGCACGTCAAAGACTTTTATAGTGACAAAACCTTTGGCGGGCAGTTCATATTTTATCTTTGTATCCGGATTAAACGGATTTGGATAATTCTGTTCAAGTGCAAATTCTTTTGGTACAATGGTTGTTTCCTTGACACCAGTAAGATTTCCGGATAACTTAAAAGAATAACCACCTAATGAATATGTCCCACCGCAATGTAAACGAATATAGTACTTGCCCGGTGAAGGCACATTAAAATTTACAGGTGACCCTGACCCCATCATCCAATCCAAAGGATTTGGTCCAACTATACTGCTGTCAGCAGCATAAACAACCATCCAGTCATAGTCAGTCCCCCAATCATAAATACCAATCCAATTAAGAAGAGTAAAGGAATACTGGCCGGCATTAGCTGCCATGAAATAATAATAATCCTCATCCCCGGATACATTCATACTGCTATCAACACAGCGCCATTCATAAGCATTATAAAAAGTATCCGCTGCGGGAATGATTTTGGCATCAGCAAAATCATTATTAGGTTCAAATTGATCAAAAGCGGGAGTAAATGTCGGCTTTATTGTATAAGGAGTTAAGGTACTGCTGTAAGCACTACCGGAATGAAGGCGCAGATAATAAGTTCCCGCATGAGACAAGTTCATAGTTTTAGTATGATTGGAATCTCCCATCATATGGTCAAAAAAAGGGTCTGATCCGGAGGAACCAATATCAATTCCACCACCAATCGGATCACCTTTACCGTTATACACATATAATCTGTCATAATCATTTCCCCAATCATATACCGCAATCCAATTATTGAGAACTAATTTCAGCTGCCCGGGTGAATCAATTGATATTCTGTACCAGTCTTCATCGCCGCCTACAGCTGCTGTTTTAATTTTTCTCCATTGGTATGCTGACGTAGTGGAGCCGATAGCTATAGAAGTTGCCTGCTGCATATTATCGTTTGGTTCATAAATATCATTACAATTAACCGAGGTAACTGACAACTGGTAATTTTGGCTCTGCGACGGAGGTAAAACACCGGAATGAATGGAAATAGTATATACACCGGCCTGTCCGATATTGAAAACAAGTTCCGAATTATTTTGGAACATGTGAAATAAAAAAGGATCGGCTTCTGAAGAAAACCCATTTCGGTCTATAGGGGCAGAAGTATCATTATAAACATATAACCTGTCATAATCAGTCGTCCAATTATAGGTTGAAGTCCAACCAGTAATATGGAGAGTAATTTGTCCCGGATATTGAAAAGTGATTTGATAATTAGAAGTGCTTTGTGATGCTTGTGAAAAGTTGTAGACAGTACCGATTTGTATTACGGTTTGACCTGTCATTTCTGATAATGAACTTATCAAAAGAAGGCAGAAGAATATTCGTTTTAACAGCATAAATCCTCCATAGATTACTGATAAGTCAATAATAAACAGAACTAATTGTAATTAATTTAATAATTGTTCCCTTTAAATCAAACTAACAAAATCCTTTATAAAAACGAATGTTATTCCCATTCTCACTTTTGTCATTTTACACTCACAACTCTTACCGGCGGAAACATTGAGAACTTCAATCCCGACAAACAAACATTACTCCGACCCAATTCCTTAAGCACAATAACATACTCATTCGTAAACTTGAAATCCATAATCGCTATTTTCCCCTCCGGTCTAAGCACCCTGTTAATTTCCCGCAAGGCATTCCTTCTCTCTTCAATACTTTTAACATTATGCACAGCCATACTTGCAGCGATTATATCAATCGAGTTATCTTTAAATGGAAGCATTCTCATATCGGCAGTTATTACCTCAACCCTGTTATCCACATTTTCAAGAATAGCATTACGTATAGTAGTTTCAGGATTATTATTTGAAAGGTCAGTAGCCTTCCAGATATCAACACCGATAGCTTTGCCTGAATTTAGTTTTTTAGCCGCCGCTATTAGAAGCAGTCCCTTACCACAGCCGATATCGAGGATTATTTCATTTCCCATTATATCAAGGGAATCGATCAATTTATCCCTTTGCCTGACTTTGCCTCTTTTACTGCTGTACAACATCAGAAAGGCAAGTGCTATTGACAGCAAACCGGTGATTAAAAAAATATAAGATAAAGTTAAACCATATAGCTGATGAGTACCTGCCCGTGATGAGGCTACACAAAAAAACATTCCACTGATGCTAAGTGCTCTTACAAAAGGAGGTGCATCTATTCCATAATCAGGTTTTGTGATCATAAATTTATTTTCCGGATATAATAATTTTCAGATACTACATGCACAAACTTAATATAAATAATTCTATCTGTTAATTTTCTGCTATATCAGCATTATTTATTGCAAGTATGCTTTCAGTTATTTCCTTTACTTCATTAAAGATTTCTTCGTACTTCTCCCGTATCTGCGGGGAAAAATTATCATCAAACATCCTGTCCTCAACAATTTCAACAGCAATGATATGAATAAACAGAGGCATATTTAATCCAAGTTTTTTCCCTAATGCAACAGATGTAAGAAAAGAAACATCATGAACACTTGACAGGTGAATGGTCGTATTGAAATTTTCCGGAGACAGCTGATAAACTGTTCCTGGAATTCCTCCCCTTGTCCTGATAGCATCTATAAAAATAACAGTATGATAGCCCTGAATATAATCCAGTAATTCGAGTCCGCCTAAGAAGGCAGTTTTAAAATCAATCTCTTTCTTAGATAAATTGCCTTCAAGTCTTTTTACAAGTTTTGGTCCAATACCGTCATCTGTTAAGATTTCATTACCAATTCCATGTATAAGTATCTTATTTCGATTCATAATTAATTTATAAAAAAAGTCAGCATATAATTACTGACTTTTAGTTTCATAATTAAAATTGATGTTTCTTTAATTTCTTTTAACTTGTCTCGTTATATTTCCTTTCGCATCCCTGAAAATAACTTCTAATGGCATATTGCCGGGTAAACTATGAGTTGCACAAGAAAAACATGGATCATAAGCTCTAAAAGCCATCTCAACCATATTTAAAATACCTTCTTCAACTATAATTCCCTTCTTAATCAACCCTTGTGCAGCTTTTTTTAACGACATAGAAATAGCCGCATTATTATTTGTAGTTCCGACAATAATATTTGCTTTAGTTATAATTCCTTTTTCATCAGTCCAGTAATGATGAGTTAGAGTGCCTCTTTGGGCTTCAACAATGCCGACACCTTCTTTGGGTACATTCGGCAGTTCTGCCTGAATATCAGGACATGTAATTTCTTTGTCCTGAACTAATTCAAGGGCTCTTTCGGAAGCATAAAGTAATTCAACTAATCTTGCCCAATGCATCGCTAAAGTCGCATGAACCGGTTTTCCGCCAAGAGTTTCATACATCTGTTCATAATGCTCTTGCGCTAAAGGAGTAGCCATACCATCAGCAACATTTAATCTTGCCAAAGGAGTAGCATGATACACACCAGAGTTTTTTCCTTCGACAAATCCTTTCCAGCCGACTTGTTTTAAGTAAGGATATTTCAGATAACTGTAAGACTCAACTCTTTCTTCGACCCAATTGCGATAATCTTCCGCGGCATATTTACAATGCTCTATTCCTTCCGGATCAACAACTCTTACCTTACCATCATAGAAATTTACTTTGTTGTTTTCATCAACAAGGCCCATTGAATATATTTTCAATGAATATGGCCCATTAAGAATAATATCAACATAATATTTGTTTGATAAAACAACATCGTTAAATATTTTTAAAGAGAACTTTGCAAATTCAATAAATCCTTTAGCTTTCTCTTCAATATCTTTTCTTTGAGCTTCCGTCAACCCTTTTCTAACACCACCCGGAGTATTCATAACAACATGTGTTTGATGACCACCGAGAAGTGCCTGAATTTCCTGAGCTATACGACGTTGTTTTAAAACTTCTGTTCCAATTTCAATGCCAACTTTAGCAATTACTCCGAGTATATTTCTTTCGGCAGGAGGAGCAGTTGGTCCAACCACAAAATCAGGCGCAGCTAATGCGTAAAAGTGAGCAATATGACTATGAACATAATGAGCCATTAAAAACAATTCTCTTAATTTAACAGCAGTAGGTGTTGGTCTGACACCAAAGACTGCATCAGTTGCCTTACCTGCAGCCATATGATGACAGCCCGAGCATACACCGCAAATTTTAGTAACAATTTGTGATACTTCCTCAACAGGTCTGCCTTCTAAAAATTTCTCAAAACCTCTTAACTCTGGGACCTGGAAATAAACATTTTCCACATCCCCATCGTCCGCACAAAATATTTCAATTTTACCATGTCCTTCAAGGCGAGTAATAGGATCTATAGAATATGTTTTCATAAAAACTTCCTCCTTAGCATTGAACAAGGGAGACTATACCTGTAAAATGTCCCTGCCGGATCTTCAATTGTTTCAATAATTTTTTCTATTTCACCTGCATCATTTGAATCTATCATTGTAGCTATAGCAGACATCATTTTGGCACCTGGATCGGTTACTCCGGGTGGCGGACCATAACAACCTCTGCATGGCGCATTTCCTTCAACACATCTTACACCGCAGCCACCCCTGGTAGCCGGGCCCATACATATTACACCTTGTTCTAAAAAGCAGGTTTCGCCGTCATCTTTAATTTGCCAGGGTCTGTTAAATTTCTTAATTAATTTATTATCCGATTTTTTTCTCTTACATTCATCGCATTGGCTTTTATCATTAGCTCCTACAACAGAACCGGCGGGCGGAAGTTGTGCTCCTGTTACAATAGCCATAAATACTTCTACTAATCTTTCGGTTTGAGGCGGACAACCCGGTAAATAATAATCAACATTCACAACCTGATTCAAAGTTTTTACATCATTATAAAATACAGGTAATTCCAATGATCCTTCCGGCACCTTAAAGTGCGGTTGGGGGAAAATTTTCCCGGGATTTGAAGTCGATTCGCTTTCAAGATACACTCTGTTAAATATTGCTTCTTTATTAGATAAATTAGCAAGACCCGGAATTCCTCCCATGTGGGCACATGATCCATAAGCAACTAACACTTTGGTTTTTTTACGCAGTAGTTTTGCCATACTCTCATTTTCACTGTTTCTGACTGCTCCATTGAATAATGTGACATCGATAAAACCGTCCGGCATTGCTTGGACATCATTATACTTAAAATCCAATGCAATAGGCCAAAAGACAATATCCGCATGTTCAACAACAGTAAACAGAGATTCGTGAACATCAAGAACTGAAACATCACAACCACCACACGCAGCCCCCCAGTATATAGCAAGCTTTATTTTTGGCTTTTCTTCCTTAGTCATTTGTTTTCTACTACTTTTTTAATTTTAAGAAAATGTTTCAACTGTCTTTTTTATCTGGCTTGGGTCAAGACCTTTTAGTGTTTCAGTGAATTCATTAACAAGCTTAGCAAACTCAACCCCCTCACTGGCACTTATCCACTCAAGTTTTAGTCTTTCTATCGGAATACCCATTTGAACTAAATATTTTTGCAGCAAATGAAATCTTCTTAAACACTTGTAATTACCTTCGTGATAATGACAATCACCCGGATGACAGCCGCAAATTAATATTCCATCAGCTCCTTCTTTAAAAGCTTTCAACACAAAAGTCGGCTCAACACGGCCGGAACACATAATTCTGATAATCCGGATATTTGAAGCATATTTCATTCTGGATGTTCCAGCAAGATCTGCCCCGGTGTATGAACACCAGTTACATAAGAACGCAACAATTTTAGGACTTTGATTCATAGTACTAAACCTCCTGTAGTGACATGAGTCCTTCTATTTCAGACAATATTTGCAGATCTGTAAAATGCTTGCATTTAATTGCACCGGTCGGGCAAGCAGAACCGCAGGTTCCGCACCCTTTACAAAGTATCTCATTAACAAAAGATACTTTTTCATCTTCTTTAAAACTGATTGCAGTATAAGGACAAACTTTTATACAAGTCTGACATCCGCAACAGATTTTTTCATTTACAACTGAAGTAGTTACCTCTACATTAACTGAGCCCGACTGAATTGTTGCAAGTATTCTTGCAGCGGCAGCTCTGGCCTGTGAAACTGAATCGGGAATATCTTTGGGGGACTGACAGGTTCCCACAACATAAACACCGTCTGTAGTTGTTGCTACAGGATCTAATTTAGGATGACGTTCTATGAAGAACCTGTTTCCGTCCATGCTCACGCCAACTGCATGAGCCACTTGTTTGGCATCATCATGAGCTTCCATGCCAACCATTAGAATAACTATATCTGCCGGCACTTCGATGGATTCTCCCGAAAATTTCTCTTTAAATTCTATAAGTAGGTTGCATGTATCCTGGTATGATGCCTGCCTGATTTGTGGTAAATTAACTCTGTGATCAAATGTTAAAAACATTACATTTCTTTTGGATGTAATTGAATACAATTCTTCACAGCCTTTTCCAAACGCTCTCATATCAGAATATATATCATAGATATTAGTTTCGGGAAGAGCTGATTTAATCTGGTTAATAAATTTTAACGCCGTCATACAACAAGTACGTGAACAGTATGCATTATAATCCTCATTCCTGCTTCCAGCGCAATGGATAATTGCAATATCTTTAGGCACTCTCCCGTCTCTTGTAATGATAATACCGCTTTTTAATACCTTCTCAAACTCTATTGAAGTAATTACATTGAAAAGTTTACCATAACCGTAATTTATAACCTTTTTTACATCAAAAGGCTTAAGGCCTGTTGCAACAATTACGCTTCCAAAACTGAGCTTAATTTCTTTACTACTGGTATGAATTGTGGTTTCAAAATTGCCCACATATCCATGTACCTGATCTATCACAGTATTCAGGTAAACAGTTATATTGGGATGATTCATTACGGCAATAATTTTATGATCAATCACTTGTTTAGCGCTGTTCAGGTAAGGATAGGTCAGATCAATATTAGAAACAAGTCCCCCTAAAACTCCTGTTTTCTCAATAAGATATACTTGTTTATCTGAATTGGCAATTTCCAGCGCAGCAGATATACCCGAAATTCCGCCGCCGATTATCAGAGTAGCAGGATTTACATCCACACTTCTTTTTTCCAAAGGTTCGTGCCATTTAACTCTGGCAACAGCGGCAGCAATAAGATCCGTAGCTTTTTTTGTTGCCTCATTTCTGTTAGTATGTACCCACGAATCATGTTCCCTTATATTTGCCATTTCAAACAAATAAGGATTCAGGCCCGATTTTTCCAAAGCTCTCCTGAAAGTAATTTCATGCATTCTTGGTGAACAGGCGGCAACAACAACTCTGTTCAGATTATGTTCCTTAATGTCCTGAACAATAAGATCCTGTCCGGGATCAGAACACATATATTTGTAATCTCTGGAAATTACAACATTTGGCAGATCCTGGATTTCTTTGGAAACGTTTTCAACATCAACCAGATTGGCGATGTTGGTACCGCACCAGCAGATATATACACCTATTCTTATTTCTTCCATGTTATTTAACTTTATTAAGTGCAATTGTTCAAAATTATTTTATGATTTATTATTGCCAGTTTTTTCAAATAAGCAAAATAAAGTGAAAAGGGTCTGTGAATCATATGAGACCATTTAGAAAATGGAACTTCTATAGTCAGCATAGGTACCAGCACCATTAAATGGAGCAGGTAAGTAATGTATGTTAATTGCGGCCAGCCAAGTATTCTGAAAAAATGGAGTAAAATACCTGTTAACGTTGTTGAGAATAATAAGATCAAAAATGTCCAGTCAGTAAAATGAGAATATTTACTGTTCTCCATGTTTTTAATTGTTCTGTTTGTATAAAAGTAGATTATACCTACAAACAGCCCTATTGTAGAGATATACCCCAAAAACCTTTGAGGATGATAAATGGGATAAACGTTATCTGTTTGAAACCAGCCAAGAAAAAATACGATTATAGTAAACATAAGGGCATAGCTTAATGCGAGAAACAAATGGAGTGACCAGTAAAGGAATAATTTCTTTTCATCACATTTAGCATATTTTTTATCGGGATGGAAAATTTTCGGTAATAATGAAATAGGTCTTAAGTAATCTATGAATCCAAGTTTTAAAGATTTGTCCTCGTAGATAATTTTGTACCACATGTAAAACACATTGGTTACTATTAAAGTTATTAATCCTGCTGCCATAATCCAGTCCCCCAGGTGAATTCTTCTCCACGGAGCCATCTTATTTATCAAAGCCCCGCCGTCTGGTCCGATCCATCGGGCAGCCGCTCCGGATGGGAATGTTGTAAATAAGAGATAAAGAATCATAACGATTGTGGCTAATAAAAAAATTGATGCAACTTCTAACTTTTTGGATTTGTATAACAACTTTGAGATTCCTGTCCAGTCATATACGGATATCAGGTATCTTCTGATGGACATCATCATTTCGGCAGGATTTGCATCTCTTGGGCAGGTTTTGGAACAATCACCGCAATATGTACACAGCCAGGGGTCAATATTTATTTGGAGGCTCTTTTTTAATCCCATCAATACCTGTCGCACTGTTTTTCGCGGGAAGAAAAAGCCGTTTTCAGTTGTATGGCAGGTAGCCGTACAGTTACCGCATTGAAAACATTGATTCCAATCTTTTGCTCCATAAAGGAACAATTCATTTTTGAGATTAAGATTAACCCTCTGACTCATAATTATTCCTGCAATATTTGTGAAAGCTCTTTTGCTTTAGTTTCTATTTGTTCAAGCGAAAGGCTTTTAATACCATTTTTGATTTTATTTCTTGCAATGCTTTGTAAAACTCTTGAAGCAGCAGCAGAAGCCTGAGCTACTGTATCCGGTATATCCTTGGGCCCCTGGCAGGCACCGGCAATTGCTATGCCGCCGGAAAAAGTATTCACAGGATCGCTGATATAATTAAATTCCTTAAACCAGCCGTAAGTATCAACTGTAATACCCAGCATTTCAGCAATCTTTGCCGAGTCAGTCCTCGGTTCAGTACCCACAGCAAGAATAACCATATCAACTTTCTGCTCAATTATTCTTTTTCCTTCAATATCTTCGCATCTTACAATAAGCTCATCTCCGTACTGTTCAACCTTAGCAGGACGTCCGCGGACTATATTAACACCTTCCTTTTTAATCCTGTTATAAAATTCCTCATACCCTTTCCCATAAGCGCGTATATCAATATAATATTCATTTATTTCGGATTCAGGTAATTTTTCTTTTAAAAGATGAGCAAGTTTCAGAGAATACATGCAGCATACTTTAGAACAATATTTATTATAATTCACATCTCTGCTGCCGATACAATGAATAATTGCCACACTTTTTGGTGTATAGACTGATTCGTGAGTAAACACCCAATTCCCTTTTTTATCCTGAACACGCTTTGCTATTTTTCCCCCCGTCGGACCGGCTGCATTGATTAATCTTTCAAGTTCTATTGAAGTTAAAACATTAGGATATTTTCCATAACCAAATTGTCCGAATTTCGTTGCATTAAATGTTTTAAAACCGGTAGCAATAATAATATTGCCAACATTTATTTCAACCACTTCATCTTTTTCATCCAAATTAATACAGCCAGGAACCGGACAAAGTTTAACGCATGCACCGCATTTACCATTTATCAGATATGTGCATATACTTGCATCAATTAAATATTTATTTGGAACTGCCTGGGGAAACGGGATATAAGCGGCTCTTCTTAGTGTTGTATTTGCATCAAATTCACTGGGTTTTTTAGGAGGACACTTTTCAGCGCAAGTGCCGCATCCTGTACATGTATCAGGATTAATCCTGCGAGCCTTTTTTAATATTTTTACCGTATAGTTTCCCGGCACTCCTTTTACTTCCTGTACCTCAGAATAGGTCATTAGTTTTATATATTCGTGCTGTCCTATTTCAACCATCTTTGGTGTTAAAATACATGCTGCACAATCTAATGTAGGAAATGTTTTATCGAACATTGCCATATGTCCCCCTATTGTAGCCGATTTTTCAACCAGGTAAACAATATTCTTACTTGCAGCTATCTCAAGAGAAGCCTGAATACCGGCAATTCCGCCGCCAATAACAAGAGTTGCAGGATTTAGGGGGAGGTCTTCAGGGACAGCGGCATTTTCAAATGGAACCCCATAAACCGCACAGGCAACAATAGCTTTTGCTCTTTCAACTTCATTTTTATGACTGGCCCCATATTCCAGGAAACTTGCTAATATAATGTCTCCGGGGTTATTACCGGCAAGAACCATTGCTCTGGAAAAAAAGCTTTTATGCATTCCTGCATTGTTTCCGGCAATAACTATTCTTTTAATATTATTCTTTTGTATTTTTTTAGAAACTTGTTCAGGGTCGGTTAAAGAAATATCAGAAGGAAGCCATACAGCCGAAACGCCCGGTAACTTCGCTGCATAATCTATAATTTCGGAAGAGTTTAAGGGATCAGTACTTCCATTAAGGGTATCGCAAGAATAGATGGCTGTCAATTTTATTTCTTCCATAACGCATACATTTATTAAATAATATTTACCAATTCATCTTGATATGTGTTTATATAAACACAATAAAATATTAAGGTCTGCCTTTAATTGAAAAGCAGAGATAGCATTTATCCTGTGAATATTTTTTTCTGAAATTGAAGTTCAGAAAAAAAGAATGAATTATAGGTGGATAAAAATGAATGCCGGAAGGGTGCTCAATTCTAATGTCCCCTGTTTTATTCCACAGAGGGGATATTAGGAATTTTGATAAAGTAAAAACACTAAAGGTCTGTTCTTCAGTACACGGCATAAAGTTTCTTTTGAAGTTTTATTCCAAAAAGTCAAACCATCACTTAAGTGTTTCAACTTAAGTGAAACCGATACGTTAATTACAAGAACAAGAAAAGATACACTTGAAACTTAGGATTGGTTAAAGTAATTGTCAACAGAAAAAATTATTTTGAGGTGAAATGACCAAAAATCTTTTCAAATTTTGCTAAATTGTTATTTTTTGTTATTCTTTTTGTATTCTTTCCTGATAAACACCTTTAATAAAGTAACATTTGCAGTAGGTTAAAACATTAGATCATATATTATAATAAGCCATTGTAAAACTTTATTTATTTTGTTGTATTATTCATTTGACATTTGTATTAAAATATTTTTAGTTTCATATACTTGTCTGCCTTAGATAATAATTTGAAAATCGTTTTTACGATACTTTAAAAATAAGAGCCCATTTCTAAGAAGTATTTCTCGGGAAAAATTGTTGGAAACAAAACATAAAAAATATTTCCCACATTTGTTCTCAGGAAGCGTGGTATCACCCTTCTTTTCTGCTAACGATCTGCGTGTTCGTATTGGCTGGTATATAAAATTACGCTGGCTTGCTATTATTGGAGTTCTTGCAGCGGTTCCATTAAGTTACTCAGTGCTGCATTTCAGGATAGCTTTCAATCAACTCCTTTTGATCGTATCGGCTATGATAATCCTGAATCTTGTTAATTATTTCTTATGGCGTCACTTACCGCTGAAAGATGATTTCAGGGAACTTGCTTTTGCGGAAATTCAGATAATAATTGATCTGGTAATTATTTCCTGGCTGCTCTATTATTCCGGCGGAATTCAGAATCCCTTTTTCTTCCTCTTCCTCGTTCAGGTAATACTTTCAGGAATCCTATTCCCCGGCGCTATACTCCCTTATATAAATGCCGGAATTGCCGCTCTTCTGCTGACATTGCTGGCGCTGTTTGATTTCTTTGGGATTATACCCCATTACAGTCTTGAAGGTGAAATAATTTCATTGTCCTACCTGTTAACTGTCCTCTCCTCATTTTACGTTATTACTTTTTCCGGCATCTATATTATAAATAATTTTATGATGAGTTATCAGTCACTTAAAAAAGTTATAGATGAAAAAAGCCGCCAGCTTGAATATGTTATTGAAGAAAGAAATAAAGCATTCCGGTTTGCAGCCCATGAACTGAAATCCCCCATGGTTGCAATAAAAAGCACACTTGATGTGGTTTTAAGCCTCTACTCGAATGATATGAAACCGGAAATCAAGACCATGGTGCAGCGCGCTGAAAGAAGGTCTGATCAGATACTAAATATGGTCAAAGAGATGATTTCTATTTCGCAGTACAATCTGGGAACAGAGGGACGGGAATTCGCCACTGTGGAATTTGATGAATGGGTAACTCAATTGACTTTAACATATGTGGATCACGCAATGCAGAAGAATATTTCCCTCTCGGTTATTCATGTAAACGATGATTTCCTCGTTGATATAGATAAATCAGGAATGGAAAGCGCCCTCAGTAATCTCATTAGCAATGCAATCCGTTATACGCCTAACGAAGGTAAGGTGTTCGTTATTTCATTCAGAAGAAAGAATTGTTTCGGGTTTGGCGTAAAGGATACCGGCATCGGCATTTCGGAAGAAGAAAAGGCGAATATCTTTAGTGAATTTTATAGAAGTAAAAAGGCCAAGGAAATGGAACAGCTTGGTACCGGTCTAGGGCTGAACCTCGTGTCTGAAATAGTCAAAAGAAATAATGGAACTATACGTGTCGAAAGTGAGGTTGGTAAAGGAAGCACCTTTACTGTTGAATTTCCTTTAACTAACACAGAGCCTCCCGAATTTGAATATCATCTGAATACAAAACCATATATTTTTGAATAAATCTATTATAACATAGTACTAACATATTCTTGGCAATTGTTCACCTGAAAGCATATCAACTATCCGGTTTGTACCGATTAATGTTTTCATTACAACCGTTCCGGGATTCCCCGATGTAACCCTTCCGATAATTACCGACTCCTTTCCCGATTGATGAGAACGCATTGCAGACAATACTTTTTCAGCATCTGCCTCAGCTACAAATGCAACAAGCTTTCCTTCATTAGCAATATACAGCGGATCAAATCCCAGAATCTCGCATGCACCTTTTACTTCTTCGGCAATTGGGATACTGTTCTCTTCTATTATAATTGACTTTCCTGATGTTATTGCAATTTCATTTAACGCACTGGCTAACCCTCCCCGGGTAGGGTCGCGCAGTACATGTATATTCCGGGATGTATTCAGCATGACTTCGACAAGAGAATTTAGCGGGGCAGTATCGCTTACAATCTGAGTTTCAAAAGAGAGTCCCTCACGTGCAGACATAATGGCTACACCATGGTCACCTATTCTGCCATTAAGAATAATTACATCTCCGGTTGAACAATTTTTAGGTGAGATATCAACTCCCGGTTCAATAAAACCGATGCCAGAAGTATTTATAAAAATCTTATCTCCTTTCCCCTTATCAACCACTTTTGTATCTCCGGTAACAATCCGGACACCTGCCGCCTCAGCTGCCATTTTCATTGATAAAACAATCTGCCAGAGTTCTTCCATCGGCAGTCCTTCTTCAATTATAAATCCTGCCGAAATAAATGCGGGTTTGGCCCCGCACATCGAAAGATCATTTACCGTACCATTAACAGCAAGCTCCCCGATATTTCCTCCCGGAAAGAATATCGGATGTACCACGTAAGAATCTGTTGAAAAAGCAATCCTTCCTTCTTTAACAGGAATAACCGCACCGTCATGTTCTTCGTCAAGATATGAATTACTGAACTGTGAAAGAAACATTTTCTGAATCAGCTGATGTGAGAGATTTCCCCCGCCGCCGTGAGCAAGCAATACTTTTTTATAATCGCTCATAGAAAGCGGACAAGTCATACCATTATAAATATCAGTTTTTTCATTAGCCATATTTAATCTACTGCTCCCACATGATTTTTATAATGAAAATATGCGGCACAAACTCCCTCGGATGAAACCATCGGTGCGCCGTAAGGATGTTCCGGTAAACATAAACTGCCAAACACACTGCATTCATAGGGTTTCTTTAACCCCTGCAGCACCTCACCGGCTATGCATAAAGGTGATTCATTAACTTCAATGTCTTCAATGTCGAAAATCTTCTCTGCATCAAATTCAGAATATGAATCATTAAGTTTAAAACCACTTAAAGGTATGGCCCCAATCCCACGCCAATTACGGTCAACCGTTTTAAATACAGTTTTCAATAATTCCTTTGCCGGAATGTTTCCCTGCTTTGAAACAACTCTTACGTACTGGTTTTCAACTCCATAACGTTCCTCTTCTAACTGCCTAACCGCCATATAAATTCCCTGGAGAATATCGATCGGCTCAAAACCAGTAACCACAATGGGGATTTTATATTTTTCAGACAGTGGGATATATTCCTCATATCCCATTACCGTACATACATGCCCGGCCGCAAGAAATGCCTGTATCTTTGTACCCCGGTTTGAAAGGAGTGCCTCAATAGCCGGCGGAACGAGGACATGAGAACAAAGAATGCTGAAATTTATTAATCCTCTTCTTTTGGCTTCTATAACTGCCATTGCAATTGCGGGAGCGGTAGTTTCAAACCCGACCGCAAAGAAGACGACCTTTTTATCTTTATTCGATGCCGCAATATTAACTGCATCCAGCGGCGAAAATACTATCCTTACATCATTCCCGCCCGCTTTTACACTAAGAAGATCATCATGTGAACCGGGCACGCGGAGCATATCACCGAATGAAGTAAAGATTACATTATTATACGAAGCAATAACCAAAGCTTTATCTATCATCTCAAGAGGAGTCACACAAACCGGACAACCGGGACCGTGAACAATCGTTAATTTTTCGGGCAGCATTTCTTCAATGCCATATTTCATAATAGTGTGCGTCTGCCCGCCGCATATTTCCATAATCACATGTGGTTTGGTAATTGTTTTCTTTATCAGTCGTGAATAACCTTCAGCAGCTTTCGCGCTTCTGAATTCATCTACGTACTTCATTCTTTTTCCTTACTTTCATCAATCAAATTATCCATCTCTTTTAACATTTCAATCGTTGACAATGCTTCCTTTTCATCAACCTTGCTTAAAGCAAACCCTACGTGTACCAACACATAATCACCGACTTTTACATCATCAAGCCATTGCAGGCAGACATCTTTCCTCACACCAGCAAAATCAACTTTCCCCATTTTTAACTCCGGTATGGACTTGTCAATTAAAACAACTTTCCCGGGAATTGAAAGACACATATTATTACTCCGTTTTTAATAAAGAGATTTTAGTAGAAGAAATCGCAGCCGCAATTTGTCCAAAAGAAATTCCGCCGTCATTTGTTGGTATACGTTGATGGCGGTACACAGTATATCCTCCGGACTCAAGTTCCATTATAGTTCTCTCAAGCAGAAAAACATTCTGGAAACATCCCCCGCTGAGTACTACTTTCTGCAGGCCTGATAATTTTAGAACTTCCAAAATCATCTTAACTAAGGTGTTGTGGAATTTTGCCGATATTACCTGATTGCTAATTCCGTTTCCCATGTCTGTAAGAATACTAATTATAACAGGCTGCCATCTGATTATTTTTTTCTCTTCTTCGAAAACATCAAAAGGATAAGAATCCAATTCGTTTTCATCTGCCACAAACTCAAGCATCATTGCTGCCTGACCTTCAAAATTGGAGCACTGGCTTATTCCGGTTATTGAGGAAACCGCATCAAATAGTCTTCCCACACTCGATGTAAGCGGGCAGTTTATTTTTTTTCTTATCATCTGTTCCAATAAAATCTGCTCATGCTCTGTGAAATTATTAAGCATTTTTTTATTCGCCGTGAATAAGTCGTCACCATAGATTTTATGTAGTACGCCAGCGGCAGACCTTCTTGGTTCTTTTACTGCCAGATCACCGCCGGGAAGACAAAACTGTTCAAGCTGAGCGAAGTGTAAAAATTTTTCTCCGTCATAAATAAAAAACTCACCGCCCCAGATAGTGCCGTCAGTACCATAACCTGTGCCATCCCATGAAACACCAAGCACCTTCCCTTCTGTTCTATTCTCTGCATAGCATGAAGCTATATGCGCCTGGTGATGCTGTACATGAATTGATTCCCTGCCAGCAGCATCTGCATATTTAGTAGACATATAATCAGGATGAAGATCGCTGATTATCGTTTGGGGATTCAAACCGTACATTTTTGTAAAATCCTTAATGACATTTATAAAAGTCTTATATGCTTCTTCGGTCGAAAGATCTCCAATATGCTGGCTGACAAAAACATTATTCCCTGAAGACACCGCAATATTGTTTTTCAGATGTCCTCCGGCGGCAAGATGATTTTTACAGTCGTCATTATATTTGTTGTTTAACCGGATAGGCAACGGAGCATATCCCCTTGCACGTCTAATCATCATCTCCCTTCCAGATATTATCCGGACAATGGAGTCATCGACAAGCCGCACTACCGGCCTGTTGTGGATTAGAAAATAATCCGCTATATCGTGCAGTCGGTTAAATGCTTCTTCCTCATTTATACAGATAGGTTCCTCGGAAAGGTTACCGCTTGTGGCAATAACAGGAATTTTTAGATTATCCATCAACAGATGATGAAGAGGTGTGTAAGGAAGCATTATTCCAAGATAGGGATTACCCGGTGCTGTTAATCCGTCTATTTTAATGTTAAAGCTCTCGCCCGGTTTTCTTTTAAGAAGAACTATAGGCGATTCCGGTGAAGAAAGCAGTCGTTCTTCCAACGGGGAAACCTGGCATACTTCTTTTATAGAATTTATTTCGGGAAACATCAGTGCAAACGGTTTTTCATTCCGGTGTTTCTTTTCCCGTAAATTTCTGATGATCCTTTCATCATCTGCTCTGCAGATTAATTGATAACCCCCTAATCCCTTTAATGCCAGTATACTCCCTTCCAGAACAGAATTTACTGCTTGCTTCAGGGCATCCAATTTAACAGAGAGTATTTTGCGGTTCCGGTCCGTTAGTTCAATATGCGGGCCGCAGTCAGGACATGCAATGGGCTGTGCATGAAAACGCCTGTTTGAAGGATCATTATATTCGGCCAGGCATTTATCGCACATTCCAAAACTGCTCATGGATGTATTAGGCCGGTCGTACGGAAGAGATTCAATGATTGAGAACCTTGGTCCGCAGTGTGTGCAGTTGATGAACGGATACAAATAGCGGCGGTCATAAGGATTGTTCATTTCATCGAGGCATTCTTTGCAGACGGCTATGTCTGGAAGAATAAACGCCGATGCTTTTCCATTTTTCCCGCTTTCCCTGATTTCAAATTTTTCATAACCCGCAGGGTCAAGATAAGTGAACTCCATGCTCTGAATAATTGAATTCACAGGTTTTTCGTTACCGATTCTGATTATAAAATTATCCAGTACAATTTTATCCCCCTCTGCTTCAATAAAAACCCCCTGAGGAGAATTGAGAACAAACCCATTAAGACCCATTGAAGATGCAAGCCGGAAGATAAAAGGTCTGAATCCAACCCCCTGTACCGCTCCGCGAATTACTATTGAAATCCGCGTTTGCATTATGAGTAAATATTCGATTCAATCCACTTGCACCAGTCCCCTATTCCTGCCCCGTTGGTGCAGGATGTTTCAAATATTCTTAAGTGCGGATTAATTGATAATGCATTTGTCTTAATTTTTTCAACTGAACACGTAACGTATGGCAGCAGGTCAATTTTATTTATAATCAAAACGGATGCATTCCTGAACATAGCCGGATATTTGAGAGGTTTATCGTCTCCCTCGGTGGTACTTAGGACAACGACCTTGGCATCCTCCCCAAGATCATAACCGGCCGGACAGATAAGATTGCCCACATTCTCAATTATCAGAAGTTGAATACCATTCAGATTTAAACTATTCAGCGCTTCGCGGATAAGCCCCGCTTCAAGATGGCATTCGCCGTTTGTAACTATTTGTGTAACCGCAACTTCAAGCATGTTTATCCGCTGCGCATCGAGATCGGTCTGCACATCACCTTCAATAACTGCAATCTTAATTCTGTCTTTCAGGTACTCAATTGTTTTTTCCACCAGACTTGTCTTCCCTGATCCGGGAGAACTCAGAATATTAAAAGAGAAAATGTTTTTGTCTTTG
>Ga0182027_10005906_pt1 | contig 18475 bp, 12 predicted proteins | sample 712E1DmetaG_FD_121300 | JGI IMG/M metagenome (GOLD analysis project Ga0182027, IMG submission 121300) | Permafrost microbial communities from Stordalen Mire, Sweden - 712E1D metaG (Illumina Assembly) | ecosystem: Environmental > Terrestrial > Soil > Wetlands > Permafrost | place: Sweden... | reverse complement strand
TTCCCTGATCTCTGATCTCTGATCTCTGATCTCTGAGTAAAACGTAGCCAAAAGTGCGCAAATTGTGCGCAAAAGTGCGCCAAAATCGACCAGTTAAGGCCGTTTATCACGATTTTGGTCTGTTTGTAACCGGAGGTCTCGTGAAAAAGGATGGGTTTATAACTCGGTAATTCCCGAAAATGCGATATTCCGTCCGGATGACTTATCGCTTTATAAGACGGTAGATGGCGTTTTATTGCTGGCGTATAGGCCTGCAAAAGAGCAGCAAAGGCCGCCGACTGGCATAGAGAATCGCCAGCAAAGAAATGTCTTCGCTCGAAATCTGTAGCGTTAGGGATGGAGAATCTATTGCCGGGCTGCGGCCTTCTGGCTGGCGATCCAGCCGTCGATGCGGTCGCTGAGAATATCCAGCGGCAAGGCGCCAGAGCCAAGCAGCTCGTCGTGGAAGGCGCGCAGGTCGAACTTGTCGCCCAGAGCCTTCTTCGCCCGCTCGCGCAGTTCCAGAATCTTCAGCTCGCCGACCTTGTAAGCCAGTGCCTGGCCGGGCCACGCGATATAGCGGTCCACCTCGGTCTGGATGCTGGTCTCGTCCAACCCAGAGTGGTCGTGGAAGTAATCGACCATCTGCTGGCGGCTCCAGTGCTGCGAATGGACGCCGGTATCGACGACCAGGCGGATGGCGCGCCACGCATCGTTCTCCAGCCGTCCGTAATCCGAGTACGGGTCCTGGTAGAATCCCGCGTCCTTGCCCAGCCGCTCGGCGTACAGCCCCCACCCCTCTGTATAAGCCGTGTAGTGCTGGTACTTGCGGAAGCTGGGAACACCATCGAGTTCCTGCGCGATGGAGATTTGCAAGTGGTGGCCGGGCAGCCCCTCGTGGTAGGCCGTGGCCTCCACGTTGTAAAGGTTGCGATTAGCGGCGTTGTATGTGTTGATCATCAAACGCCCCGGCCGGCTGCCATCGGGCGCGCCAGCTTCGTAATAGGCGGGCGCGGCGTTTTTCTCCATGTAATCCGGAACCGGATCAACTTCGAATTTCGCCTTGGGCAGCCGCCCGAAGAGCTGCGGCAGCTTGGCCTGCATCGGCCCCAGGTAGCCGCGATAGGCCGCCAGCAGCGCCTCGGCCGAGGCCGGGTGCAGCTTGGGATTCGTCTTCAGGCTCGCCCGGAAGCTCTTCAAATCAGCGAAGCCGAGCTTCTGCGCAATGGCCAGCATCTGGGCCTCGTCGCGCTTCACTTCGTCCAGGCCGATCTGGTGAATCTCGTCCGCGGTCAGATTGGTCGTGGTGTAGTGGCGAATCAGAAATTGGTAGTACTTTGCCCCATCGGGCAGCGCGGAAATGCCCGGCTTCTCGCGCCCCGCGGGAACGTAACTCACCTCCAGGAAGCGCGCAAAGCGCAGGTAGGCTGGCTGCACTTCCTTGCCAATCGCCTCCAGCATTTCGTCCTTGATGCGCTCCCGCTCGGCGGCGGAGATTCCCGCCGGGAAGCTCTTCAGCGGCGCGGCCAGCGGCGAGTCTTCCGGCTTCTGATTGGCCAATTCCTTCACCTGTTCCAGCGCCTTTGCCAGCAGATACTTCGGCGGCACGCGATGGTCTTCCATGCCGATGGACATGTTCTCGCTCACCTGCTCAAAGGCCCTGGGAATGGCGTGCAGCCGCGCGATCCAGTCGTCGTAATCCTTCACCGTGGCAAAGCTCAACCGGGCCGCCAGTTGCGGGTAGGTGGTGGCGATGCCGCCCCCCTGGTCCAGGGGCATCTCCCACTCTTTGAACTCCGCGGCCTCCTCGTCCTCGGCAAACTGGCGCAGCAGCAAGTCGCGGCCGGTCTTCTCCTCATTCGTCAGCCCCGCCGGGTCAATGGCCATCAACTGCATCAGGACGTTCTCTTCGCGGGCCAGTCCGTCGTTGACGGCCTTCACTGAGTAGTTGCCGATCTGGTCGTTGTACCGCTTGTCGCCCAGAATGGAGGCAAACTCTGGATCGTGCTTGAGCCGCTCCTGCCAGTACGCCTCGAAGATTGCGTTGAGGGCCTTGCGGTTGGCCTCCACCGAGGCGGCCTGCGCCGGAGCGCTGGCCGGCGTCTGCGCCGTGAGCGCAGGAAGGGGAGCAAACAGCAGAAACGCGGCAACAGACAGGACGGGGAACGGGAATCTTTTCAACGGAGCTGGACCTCGCAAAAATATCGTTCTCCGTTGAGTGTAGAGCAAAGCCTGCGCATATTGTGCGCGAGGAAGCAGTCCTCCACGCCAAATCGCTGAGCCTACAGGCCGGCAAAAAAGTTAGGTTTGCCGGGTTATAAGCCCACCAATTCCTGCGGAGGAAAGCTCCGTTTTCAAGGGTTGCCGGTGTATGAACCCATCTTTTTTCATAAGGCCTCCGGTTACAAACAGACCAAAATCGTGATAAACGGCCTTAACTGGTCGATTTTGGCGCGCTTTTGCGCACAATTTGCGCACTTTTGGCTACGGTTAAGACAGGGGTCAGAGATCAGAGATCAGGGGTCAGAGAACAGGAGGGGTGGGCAATGCGGGAGACGGAACGGAGACTGGCGCGGAAGAAGCTGGATGTGGAGATGAAGCCTTACCGACAGGCGGGGAAAGAAAAGAACCCGACCAATGGGCTGTTGCGGATGGTGCGGCAGACGCTGCATGTTCCTGTGTCGGAGATTGCGGAGAAGATGGGGGTGTGCAAATCGGTGGTGCTCGATTTTGAGACAGGGGAGGCGAAGAACAGCATCACTTTGAAGTCGATGTCGCGGATGGCGGGAGCGATGGGCTGCAAGCTGGTGTACGGGATTGTGCCGCAGGGGGGGAAGACGCTGGAGGCGCTGGCGGAGGAGCGGCTTTGGGCGAGCGTGTTGGGGGCGGGGTGGAAGGATGCGGTGAAGTTCTCCGATTGAGCGGCATGGGCGGGTAGATCGGGACAGGGGCGGAAGGGGCGGAGGACTTTAGGGGTGTATCGAGTTCGCGGCGATCGAGCCCCTTCGTGGCGACATGGGCGTTTTTTTGGAAGTAATCCTTGGCTGGGAAAAGGTTGTGCTATCCCCGGTCCCCAAAAGCAAGGGACCGGGGCCACCCGCTCATTTGTGGTTGGTCGGAGATGGGCCACCCGCCGATGGGGATGCAACAGATATGGGGCAGCGGTCTGCTGTGACATCCCACCCTAGGCGCAAAAACAAGAACGCGCCGAGGGTGGGGCACCCTGGTCCCGATATGGCGCACTAGGGCAAAGTCCGCGGAGTCGAGTATTCTGGAGTGTTGTACACCTCTCACATCCAAGACAAGGAAGAAGAACATCATGGCGGAGATAGCTGTTGAGGCCCCCGAAGTACCCGCACAGTTTCCCCAGATCCGCGTGGCCATATTGGGCGCCGGCAAGATGGGCGGCACGCTCTTGCAGGCCTTTCTGAAGCAGAACCTGTTTGCTGCCGACCAGATTCACGCCACAGTGGGCCACGCCGAAAAGGCGCTGGCGCTGAGCGCGCAGTGGGGCGTGGACGTGACGACGAACAACCTGGAGGCGGCGAGGCAGGCCGACCTGATTCTGGTGGGCGTGAAGCCTTTCCAGGTGCCGGAGCTGATACGGGAGATTCAGCCGGCGCTGACGAAGGAGAAGACGCTGATTTCGTTTGCGGCGGCGGTGAAGACACGGGCGATTGAAGATGCGGCGGAGATGGAGATCGCCGTGATTCGCGCCATGCCGAACACGCCAGCGGCGCTGGGCGCGGGCGCAACCGCGCTGTGCCGCGGACGCTTCGTGGGCAAGGAGCAGATGGAGCTTGCCGAGCGCATCTTCGAGACCGTGGGCCGCGCCGTGGTGGTGGACGAAAAGCACATGGACGCGGTGACCGGGCTGAGCGGCTCCGGGCCGGCGTACATCTATATCATCATCGAGGCGCTGGCCGAGGCGGGCGTAAAGGTGGGGCTGCCGCGCGACATCGCCACGGAACTAGCCGCGCAGACGACCTTCGGCGCGGCCAAGATGGTGCTGGAGACCGGCTACCATCCGGCGATGCTGAAGGACGCCGTGACCACCCCGGCGGGCAGCACCATCGACGGCATCATGGCGCTGGAAGAGGGCGGGCTGCGCGTCACGCTGATCAAGGCCGTGATGCGGGCTACGGAGCGGGCCAAGCAACTGGCGGCGGGATAGGGAACAGGGGGCACAGATCAGGGGTCAGAGATCAGGGGTCAGGGATCAGAGATCAGGGGTCAGGGATCAGTTTTTTCGTGCTGGATTGAGGTTTGTGGTTTCCCACCCTTGCGACAAAAAGCGTCGCAAGGATGGGGCACCCAGGTGTTTCCGCGGGGCTAAAGCCCAACTGCTTTGCGGAACTTTTCGGCACGACTAAAGTCGTGCCCTGATACAAGACTTGCTTTTGAAACAACGCTAGTTCCTGATCTGAAGCTAGTGTAGTGTCTCGTTATTTGGGTCCATTTTGAGGGTGTTCAGAATCAACGCAGATGAGCCGCGCATTCCCTCAGGGGCTAAAGCCCGCGTGATTTTGCAGGCTTTATGTACGGGCTGAAGCCCGTACCCTTCAATGCGGTTAAACGATCATCTGCGTGAGACATACCACTAGTTTCTGACACAGGGCTTTTTTTGAAACATGGTAGAGAACGACTTCTAACCCTTTGACTATGCAACGACCAACATGGCTTCCAAAATACCTGACGGAGCTCGACGGGCTGCGCGGCCTGGCGATTCTGTGGGTGGTGCTGTATCACTGCCATTTGCGGCTGGAGGGAACCTGGCTTTACTCCGCATCGATTTGGGGATGGGCGGGGGTAATTTTCTTTTTTGCGCTCAGCGGCTTTTTGATTACTTCGAATCTGCTGGAGAGGCGCGACGAGCCGCACTACTTTCATAACTTTCATGCGCGCCGGGCGCTGCGCACGTGGCCGCTTTACCTGCTGCTGCTGGCGTTCGTTTATCTGAACGCGCCGTGGTTTATCGGCCCCAGCGTGGGGGACGCGATCAAGACCGCGCCGTGGCTGGCCTATCTCTTCTTTGTGCAGAACCTGTTTCACTTGACGCTGCCGCCGGCCATCGGCCCCACGTGGGCGCTGGCCATCGAGGAGCAGTATTACTTTTTCTGGGCGCCGGTGGTTCGCTGGCTGCGCAAGCCGTGGATGCTGGCGACGGTTCTGACCGCGGCGCTGGTGTGCTCGCCGCTGACGCGCCACCTGAACCCGATGTGGCTGTGGGGCATGCCCAGCCACACGCTGATCAAGCTGGACGGGATTGCGCTGGGCAGCCTGCTGGCCCTGGGGCTTTACACGCTGAAGATCAGCCGCCGCATCTGGCTCTGGATGGGCCTGGGAGCGTTTGTCGCGGGCATCGCCGCAGCGGGTACCGTGGCCGGAGGAACGTCGCTGCTGGACACCGCGCTGGCGGTTGGCTTTTGCGGCTTGATGCTGGCGGTGATCACCACGACCGGCGCTGGCAACCCGGTGAACGCCGTGCTGCGCAGCGCTCCGCTGGCCTTCTATGGCCGCATCAGTTACGGCGTCTACATGATTCACATTGCGGTCTTCATCTACTTTGGCTGGTTCGACCTGCGCATGGACCGCTACGGAATAGCGGGCAACCTGGCAGTCGTGGCCTTCCGGCTGGCGGCCACCACAGCGGTTGCGACCGTGCTCTGGTATGGCTTCGAATCGCGCATTCTGAAGCTGAAGCGCTTTTTTTAGGGGACCGCGCAGCTTTGTGCTGGCCCACCCTAGCCGCAAAAACAAGAACGCGGCGAGGGTGGGGCACCCATGCTCCAGAGGAACGCGGCGGGGCGTGGTCTCCCGCATCTGGGGTTCGTGGTTTCCCATATCTGGCGCGATAAGGCTGCGCCAGATATGGGGCACCCAGGGATATGTGGGTCACTGATGGCCTTTGCCGCGACAAGTTCCACATTGTGAATCTCGGTTTCACTGGGTTGTGACTCGATTCACACAGAAGCACCCCCGGAGGCTGCTAGGCTTTAAGCTAGCAGCGGAAGTTCCCCTTCTGAGGTGCACCATGAGCGAAGCAACGAGCAACGGTCCCCTGAGCCCGGAGTTACTGGCCAGGATGAACGCCTACTGGCGTGCCGCCAACTACCTCTCCGTTGGACAGATTTATCTGAAAGACAACCCGCTGCTGGAGCGTCCACTGACGCTGGACGACGTGAAGCCCCGGCTGCTGGGGCACTGGGGCACTACGCCAGGGCTGAACTTCCTTTATGTGCACTGGAACCGCCTGATCCGCGAGCGCGACCTGAACATGATTTACATCATCGGCCCAGGGCACGGCGGACCAGGACTGGTGGCCAACACCTATCTGGAAGGCTCGTACACCGAGATTTATCCGCACATCGAACAGAACCGGGACGGGATCAAGCGGCTTTTTCGGCAGTTTAGCTGGCCGTATGGGATTCCCAGCCACGTGGCGCCGGAGACGCCGGGCTCGATTCACGAAGGCGGCGAACTGGGCTACTCGCTGGTACACGCGTTTGGAGCGGCTTTCGACAATCCGGACCTGATTGTGGGCTGCGTGGTGGGCGACGGCGAGGCCGAGACCGGCCCGCTGGCGACAAGCTGGCACTCGAACAAGTTTCTCAATCCGGCGACAGACGGGGCGGTGCTGCCGATTCTGCACCTGAACGGGTACAAGATCGCCAACCCGACGGTGCTGGCGCGGATTCCGCATGCGGAGCTGGAGAGCCTGATGCGCGGCTACGGCTATGAGCCTTTCACGCTGGAGGGTGACGATCCGGATACGATGCACCAGCAGGCTGCGGCGGTCTTCGACAAGATTTTCGACCGCATTGCCGAAATCCAGAAAACCGCCCGCGCGGCCGCAGCCAAGGGCGAAACGGTGGAGCGGCCGGCGTGGCCGATGCTGATCATGCGCACGCCGAAGGGCTGGACGGGACCGAAGTTTGTGGACGGCAAGCCGGTTGAGGGGACTTGGCGCGCTCACCAGGTGCCGTTCTCCGAACTGCGCGAAAAGCCGGAGCACATGCGGCTGCTGGAAGAGTGGATGCGCAGCTACAAGCCCGAGGAACTGTTTGACGAGAAGGGCGCATTCCGGCCGGAGCTGGCGGAACTGGCGCCCAAGGGACGGCGGCGCATGGGCATGAACGCGCACGCCAACGGCGGCCTGCTGCTGGAGCCGCTGAAGATGCCCGATTTCCGCGATTATGCGGTCAAGATTGAAGAGCGCGGGCAGAAGGACGTGGAATCCACACGGGTTCTGGGGCAAATGCTCCACGGCGTGATGGAGGCCAACAAGGCGCAGAAAAACTTCCGCGTCTTTGGGCCGGATGAGACGGCTTCCAACCGCCTGGGCGACGTGATCACCGGAACCGGCAAGGAGTGGATGGCCGAGACGCTGCCGGTGGATGAAAACCTGTCGGAGACGGGCCGCGTGATGGAAGTGCTGAGCGAGCACATGTGCGAGGGGTGGCTGGAAGGCTACCTGCTGACAGGGCGGCACGGCTTCTTCAACTGTTATGAGGCCTTCATCCACATCATCGACTCGATGGCGAACCAGCACGCCAAGTGGCTGAAGGTGACGCGGCAGATTCCGTGGCGCAAACCGATTGCCTCGCTCAACTATCTTCTGAGCTCGCTGGTTTGGCGGCAGGACCACAACGGCTTCAGCCACCAGGACCCCGGCTTCATTGACCACCTGATGAACAAGAAGGCCGAGGTGGTGCGGGTGTATCTGCCGCCGGACGGGAACACGCTGCTCTCGGTGGCCGACCATTGCCTGCGCAGCAGGAATTACATCAACCTGATCGTGGCCGGCAAGCAGCCTGCTCCGCAGTGGCTCTCCATTGAGGAAGCGGTCGCGCACTGCCGCACAGGGCTGGGCGTGTGGGAGTGGGCCTCGAACGATGGGGGCTCGCCGGATGTGGTGATGGCCTGCTCGGGCGACGTGCCCACGCTGGAGACGCTGGCGGCTGTATGCCTGCTGCGCAAGCTGGCGCCGGACCTGAAGATTCGCGTGGTCAACGTGGTGGACCTGATGGCGCTTCAGCCATTATCGGAGCATCCGCACGGACTGGCCGACGAAAACTACGACCTGATCTTCCCGCCCAAGACGCCGTGCGTCTTTGCCTTCCACGGCTATCCGTGGCTGATTCACCGGCTCACCTACCGGCGGCACAATCACGACAGCCTGCACGTACGCGGCTACAAGGAAGAGGGCACAACGACAACGCCCTTCGATATGTGCGTGCTGAACAACATCGACCGCTTCCAACTGGCTCTGGACGCCGTAAGGCGCGTGCCCCGGCTGGCCACGCAGGTTGACGCGGTCGAGCAATGGTACTCCGAGGCGATCCAGCGGCATCACCTGTATGTGACCGAAAACGGCGACGATTTGCCGGAAATACGGAACTGGCGCTGGTCGCAATGCTAACCTTCGCGGTATCCCACCCTAGCCGCAAGAACAAAGGCGCGGCGAGGATGGGGCACCCGGAGGTTCAAGCAGGGGCTAAAGCCCATAGTCATTTAGCTTGCTTTCGGCACGACTAAAGTCGTGCCCTGTTACAAAAATGGCTTACGAAAGTTTTTTCGATTGAATTGCCAACCCGCGCGTAGCGCGGCTAACAACGCTAACTCCGCTGACTCGTTCAGCCCCAACCTCAAAGGATTGAATTCATGTCTTCCTTGCCTGTATTGGTTTTGAACAGCGGTTCTTCCTCCATCAAGTTTTCCGTCTACGAGGCCGGCGACGGCCAAAGAACCAAGCTCCACGAGGGCGCGGTCGACGGCATCGGCACCGACCAGGGTTCCTTCTGGATCAAGGACGCCAGCGGCAAGAAGCTGGTGGACCAGACGCGCGCCCTGCCGACGCGCGCGGTAGCCTTCAAGCTGGTGGCCGACGCGCTGCACTCCGCCGACTTCCCTGCCCCGGCAGCCATCGGACATCGCATGGTTTCTGGCGGACCGACGGTGCTGGACAACCAGCGCATTACGCCTAAGCTGATCGACGAGATGGAGCACTATACGTCCTTTGCGCCGCTGCATACGCCCATCGCGGTTTACATCATGCGCGAGGCGCTGCGGCTGTTTCCCGGCATTCCCAACTTTGTCGTTCTCGACACCTATTTCCATCGCACCATGCCCGAAGTTGCCAAGCATATGCCCATCCCCGAGGAGTATTGCGATATGGGTATCAGGCGCTACGGGGCGCATGGGATTTCCTACGAATCGATCGTGTACCAGTTGCAGCCCAATGTGCCGGAGAAGCTGATTGCCGCCCACCTGGGCAACGGCGCTTCGATTTCCGCCATTCTGCAAGGGCAGTGCCTGGACACCTCGATGGGCCTGACCCCGACCGGCGGCATCATCAGCGGCACACGCACGGGGGATATCGATCCGGGCGTGCTGCTGTTCATCCTGCGGAAGATTGCCGAGACGGCGAAGAACGCCGAAGAGGCCGCCGACCGGCTGGAAGTGGTGGTCAGCAAGAAGGCGGGGCTGCTAGGCGTGAGCGAGTTGTCGAACGACATGCGCGACCTGCGCGACGCCATCAACGCCGGCAACGCCAAGGCGCGGCTGGCTGTCGACAAGTTCACATGGACCATCGCGCGGTGGATCGGCAGCTACGTGGCCGAGCTGGGCGGGCTGGACATGCTGGTCTTCACCGGCGGCATCGGCGAAAACGACATCAATGTGCGCGCCGAGATCTGCGCCGGGCTGGGCGCGCTGGGGATTATTCTTGACCCCAAGCGGAACAACGTCCGCGGCGAAGCGGTCATTTCGGCCGCCAACTCGCCGGTCACGGTGCGGGTGATTCCCCCGGCAGAAGACCTGATCATCGTCAACCACGTGGTGCGGCTGATGGGGGAGTAGGTAGACGGGGACCAGGGACTAGGGAACAGGGACTAGGAAACAGAAGCCGGTTGAGTCATGGAAAGAGTCGAATCGAAAACGCCGTAGTACCAAGCCCTGCTCTCAATCCCCGGAATGGCGAGGCAGGGCCAGAACTTTCAATTGCTTGCCGAGTTTGGCTAACTCCGGATCGGAAGTCACGAGCGTGGCTCCGGTGCGCATCGCCAGCTCGGCGGCAAAACAATCGGCCAAGCCCAGCTTGTAGCGGATGCGCAGAAGCGCTGTGTCCATCGCCACAGATTCGCTTACTTCCTCGGACTCGACGGCACGGCGCGCAATTTCGATATACCGGAGGGTCTGTTCCTGGCCGAAATAACGTGCAAGGACATAGGTCACTTCGCACAAATTCACCACAGAGATAGACAGACGCGCCCGCCCTGCTTTGGCCTGCTGAAGCAGATTCTCAACGGTTGAAAATCCAGGCGTCCGCCGGAAGTAACGCACCAGTGCATTTGCGTCCAGCACGTATTCTTTCACCGCGCATCCTCGATCTTCGCATCCTCACGTTCACGCTCTTTGCGCTTTTCTTCCATCCACCACCCCTCAACATCTTCTTCCACGCCGCTCAATATTCCGCACAAAGAGAGCATCGCGTCATAGGGGTTGGGAGTGAGCGTAATTTGCCCGTCCCGTTCGTCCATGGCAACTCGGGTTCCACCTTTGATTCGCAATTTCTTCCGGAGTGCGGCTGGAATCACAACTTGCCCCTTCGAGCTGACCGTCGCCATGTGCCCCATTACGTCTTACCTCCAGGTAAGACAAAGTCTACGCTCGGCACGCTTGGAACTCAAGCCGACAGGCGCAGCGGCATCCCCTCGTTCCCGGCTGGTGAGCATGATTCTAAAAACGGCAGTTGTGTCTCCTGTGAACTGGTCATCTTCTTCAAACCGCAAGCTCTAGCAGAGATTGACGATTTCACTATCCTGGTGATGTGCGGAGATGCCTTAAGCAATGGAGGAATGGAAGGAATTCCGGCGGCCCTCGGAGACGCCTCATGAAGCCGGCCCGGAGTGGCATGGACTGCAAAATGGGCGATGGGAAAGCACAGGGCTCGACATGCGCGGAAGCATTCCGGCCCCATTGTTACGCTGTGGAATTTGGAAAAGGAAGAGAGCCAGGGAGGGCGGGATTATGCGGTGAGCCGCTCGAGTTCATCGGGCTTGACGATGGTCAGGCTGGAGCCTTTGATGGCGATCCACTGGTCGCGGCGGAACTGGTTGAGGAGCCGGGTGACGGTTTCGCGGGAGGTGCCGGCCATGTTGGCGATCTCTTCGTGGGTCAGGGCGAGGGTGAAGTGAAGCTCGTGCTTGCCGTTGGCCGAGGCGCGGCCCCAATCGAGCAAGAGGCGCGCCAGCCTTCCAGCCGCCGAGCCGGAAAGCGCCAGCCGCTTGGCATCGTGAAAGACCGTCAGGTATTCGCCGGAGAGCGATTGCGCGGCGTGCATGCTGGCGATGCCGTGGCGGCCCAGGAAGTCGATAAACTCCTGTTTGCGCACGGTTTTCACCTGGCAGGGCTCGATGGCTTCGGCGGTGACCTCGTGGGGGACATTGGCCAGCACGGCGCTGAGGCCCATCACGTCGCCGGGGCCGGCGATCTTGAGAATCATTGTCTTGCCGTCGCGGGAAGTGGAAGAGATTTTTACCTGCCCGTAGCAGATAATAAAGACGTTACGCGCCGGGTCGCCCTCTGAAAACAGTTTGGCTCCGCGGGCGTGGCTCATCATGACCCCGATCTGGTCGTAATCGGCCAGCGCCTCGGGTGTGAGATTGCAGAACATCCGCAGATGGCGGTGCTCACAATTGACGCAATCTTCGGGGGGGTGATGGGGATGAAATGAAGCCATGGATTCGCCGTCGTGCAACTGAAGTATAGCGCACTTTGACGGGCGATAAGGCAGGGATTTTCTATGGATTCCCGTCACGGCCTTGTGAAGACCCTACGAAGACCCCGGAAAAACAAGAAATTTTCGCCCGCGGCTTGCTAGGCCGCGGAACTTGCCCGCAACGGCCTCACCGCGCGGCTGAGACAGCAGGCGACATAGGCGCGAGAAACCTCGCGGGCCAGTTCCTGCAACAACTGCATCCGCAAGGGCGGATAGCTCTGAAAGGCCTGGTTGAGGGTTTCGATGGGCAGCATCATGACGGAGCCGGCGGTCTGAGCGGCAAGAGTATAGGTATGATGGCCGTCCCCCAGGGCGGCAGCCAACTCGATCAGGTCCCCGGCGCGAGCCGATCCGAGAGTCAGTGTGGTCTCCAGCCGCATGGCCCGGCGGAGGAGCTGGCCCGAGAGCACCAGATAGAGTCCCTGGCAGATTCCTGATTGGCGAAAGAGGACTTCTCCGGCATCGAAATAGATGCACTGGGCCGAGCCGTTCAGCAGCAGCCCGGTGTCCGGGGGGCACTCGAGCAGCTCCGCCACAGGATGGGCCTGGACAGCGTCCATTCGCCTGGATCTTGCCTCACGTTGCATGGTTCCATCTCCCTTTGTCTTCGCTCCGGAACCGGTCCCACGGCGGGTGCCGGCCCTTTGTGGGCGAACGCGTTTGGTGACACGAGTTTTCGGCACGCCGAATCCCATCGACAACAAATCGCTCCAAATACGACAATCCGGAAAACCGGAAGATTGAAAACAGGAGGCTGAATTCCGCCCGCCGCCTGCCCATTGCATGTGAAAATCGAAGCCGCGCCTCCTGCGCGAACTCTCATTGCCTGGTCTCTGCTTACGCGCAAGCCGCCGGATTGCAATGCACCGGAAGCTGCCCGCTCGACCGAATCAAAACTTCCGCGGGGCGCTGGCGGAGGATCTCAGAAAAGCAAAAGTCCGCGCCATCCCGCATGGGAAACATCCGGTGGGCGTATGCACTTTTATGGATGCCTACCGGCATAGAGCTGCGCTTCGCCCGATTCCTGCCCATTGGATTCAGAGTCTGCGCCCCCGAAAGAGGGCATGCAGTGACCCCATTCACCCGGCGCTGTGACTTCGGTCACAAGATATTCTTCAATAAGAAGCTGAATCCGGGCTTCGACAGCCCACCGCGCAAGAGGTCAAATTCAAAGAAGTGAAGGACCTCGGAGCCGTATCGAGGAGCGGCCTCTCTTGCTCACTGATCTCGATTTCCTGGCTTGCCAGCGGACCTTGAGAGCGGGAACCCGGCAGAGGAGGGCGCAGGCTGGCGGCAGAAGTTCACTATATGGTACGCGTAGCCGAAATGTGACCCCAGGCACTGGCGCAGACAGCGACGGGGGCGAGAATGTAGCTGTGAGGCTTGCCAGCTATCCCTGTGCAGGCCGGGAGAGAATACCTTATGAGCGACCTTGCACAACTGGCTGAAGCCGGCACTGTTGATCCATTGGTCGGCCATCCCGCCGACTACCATGTTTTTCACAAGTTTCTGGAGCGCTGCAAAGAGCTGCCAGCGATCACGACGGCGGTTTGCTGGCCGCTTTCGGATGTGGCGCTGAGTGGCGCCGTGGAAGCTGCGGCCGAGGGGCTGATTCAGCCGACGCTGGTCGGCGACGAAGCCGCGATGAAGGACCTGGCCGCCAAGATCGGCGTTGATATCTCCGGCTTCCCCATTCTCCAGGCCAATAACGAGAGCAAGGCAGCCGAGTTGAGCGTGGCGCTGTGCCGCAGCGGCGAAGCGCTGGCGATGATGAAGGGCAGCCTGCACACCGACGAGCTTATGAAAGCCGTCATGCAGCGCGAGACCGGCCTGCGCAGCGGCCGCCGCATCAGCCATGTTTTTGTGATGGACACGCCAGCTTATGCGCGGACGGTGCTGATTACGGACGCGGCCATCAACATTGCGCCTGAGCTGGAGGACAAGATCCACATCGTGCAGAACGCCATCGACCTGGCGCACGCGCTGGGCATCCCGGAGCCGAGGGTGGCGCTGCTGTCTGCGATGGAGACAGTGAACCCGAAGATCCAATCCACGCTGGATGCGGCGGCGCTGTGCAAGATGGCCGATCGCCGGCAGATCAAGGGCGGCATTCTGGACGGCCCGCTGGCCTTCGATACGGCGGTCAGCGTGAAGGCGGCGAAGATCAAGGGACTGGTTTCCCCTGTTACCGGTAAGGCCGACATTCTGGTTGTCCCGGACCTGGAAAGCGGCAACATGCTGGCCAAGCAACTGGAGTACTTTGGCGGAGCGCAACTGGCCGGCATCGTGCTTGGGGCGCGGGTTCCGATCATTCTCACGAGCCGTGCGGACTCGGCCGAGACGCGGCTCACAAGTTGCGCAGTAGCTGTGCTGCTGCACTATGCGAACCATCCGGTGAAACAGGCTTAACCATTCATCGAAGCTGAGAGCTGAAAGGGCGTCCTTCCAGACTGGAAGGACGCCCTTTTCGTTGGAATCGGCCGCGAATTCCGAGGCCCCTTGTTACTGCAGGGTGGAACCGGTTACGAAAGCAGGTTACCCAGGCGCCTGTCGTTGTGAGAGAATCTCCCGCAGGGGTAGGAAAGGGATGGGAAGCGCACCCTTTGGGGATAGCGTTGGAGATGTTTTGCGGTTTCTTCATTTTCCTTCACATCGCAAGAGTGATTGCTAGATAGAAAGCCTGCAAAATTCAGGGAAATATGTTGCATCTTGCAGAGTTTGTTGCCGATAGATACGATAGCTGGCCTACAGATGCGCTTTCAGACACACTCCTAAATGGATGAAGCGGGAGCCGCATGCGTAAGGAATGGTCGAAATGAGCATTCGAGCAGAAGCCAATCTTTCGGCCTTGATCGAGAGCACGACGAGCCTGATCTGGTCGGTGGACCTCGAATACCGGCTGACTGTGTTCAACAGTGCCTTGCGCCAGCACTTCGAAGAGATCTTTGGCATTCGGCCCGCGCTGGGAATGCGCCCGCAGGATCTTGTCCCGCCAGAGAGGGCGGGGCTAATGCCGCCGCTCTATGCGCGCGCGCTGACCGAAGGAGCATTTCAGATTGAGTTTCAGCTCGCCGATGGCCATACCCTGGAACTGGCTCTGAGCCCCATCGTTGTCGATGGAAAAGCGACAGGCGTTTCCGCATTAGGCAAGGACATCACGAAACGGAAAGCGGGCGAGGAAGCGCTTCGGGAGGCGGATAAGAAGTATCGCGATATTTTCGATGGGGCTATGGAAGGAATGTTTCAAGTATCTCCCGACAATACCAGATTTTTGAACGCGAACCCTTCCCTGGCGAAGATACTAGGCTACGATTCCGCGGAAGAGGTCCTGTCCGCTGCGAACACCGCGCTTGAGAACGTGTGGGTTGACCCGGACGAGCAATCCAGATTTACGCGCCAACGCGAAGACCACGGGGATGTTCTGGGGTTCGAGTGCCGGTCCAGGCGCAAGGACGGTTCGATCATCTGGATTGCGCTGAGCAGCCGCAGAGTTTGCGGGGCCGATGGACGGACGCTTCACTACGAAGGCTTTATGGAAGACATCACCGAGCGCAAGGCGGTCGAGACTGCGCTCCATGAGGCAGAGAAAAAGTATCGCGACATTTTCGATGGAGCGCTGGAAGGCATCTTTCAATCTGATACCGAGGGCGCACCACGGATAGCGAACCGCGCTGCCTTGAAGATGCTGGGCTACGATTCCCTGGAAGAACTCAAGGCCGCGGTCACCGACGTGCGCGATCAATTGTGGGTCGACCAGGATGAGCACGCGAGCTTCAACCAGCAACTCGGCGAGCATGGAGTCGTCCATGGCTTCAGGTGCCAGTTGCGGCGCAAGGACGGCACGATCATCTGGTGTTCGGCGAACGCCCAAAGAGTTTGCAATGCCGATGGGAAGTGTCTTTATATCGAAGGCTCCATCATTGACATCACTGAGCACCTGGAGGCGGAGACGGAACTGCGCGAGAGCGAAGCGCGCTATCGCTCCACCTTCGAGCAAGCCGCGGTCGGCATTGCCCACACTTCATTTGAAGGCAAGTACCTGCGGTGCAACGCGCGGTTCGCCGAGATCGCCGGCTACCCACAGGAGGAAATCCCCAGCCTGACCGTCCAGCAAATGACGCACCCGGAGGATCTGGCCGAAAGCGAGTCGCTCCGGATACGGCTGTCGAAGGCCGAGAGCGGCCAGGCTTGTATCGAAAAACGCCTGATTCGCAAGGATGGCAGTCTGGCCTGGGTAAGGGTGACGAGCTGGCCCCAACACGACAGCGAAGGGCGCATGCTTTACTTGGTCTCCCTGGCCGAAGATATCAGCGCTCGCAAGACAGCCGAGCTGAGCCTGGCCGCGGCCCAGGATGCACAGCGGTTGAGTGAAGAACGCTACCGCGTCGCATTCCAGACCAGCATCGACGCCATCTCCATCAGCCGCCTGGAGGACGGGAAGTTAATCGATGCCAATCAGGCATTTCTTCGCATGCTTGGATACGAACGCGAGCAAGTCATTGGACGAACCTCTGTGGAACTCGGCATTTGGCCGGACCCTCAGGATCGGCAGAGACTGGTCGAGGCATTGCGCGCGAGATCCGTTTGCCGGGATGTGGAATTCCTGTTTTGCAGAAAGAACGGGGAAAAGTTCTGGGTTCTGCTATCGGGGTCGCGGATTGAACTGGACGGCGTTTCCAGCTTCTTTCTCGTGGCTCGGGACATCTCCGACGCCAAGGCGGCTGCCGAGGCACTGCGGCTGAGCGAGGAGCGTTACCGGACAGTCTTCCAAACCACTCCTGACATTATCGCTATCAATCGTCTGAGCGATGGAAAATATATCGATTGCAATCAGGCTTTTCTTGACGCCGTTGGATATAGGCGCGAAGAAATCATGGGGCGAACTTCGGTGGAACTGGGGATATGGGCGAACGACCTTGACCGGCAGGCCATGGCAGAAATGTTGCGCGAGAGCTCAAACTGCCGCGGCTTCGAGGCCCAGTTCAAAAAGAAGAACGGGGAGATTGCCTGGGGGGAGCTATCGGCGTCGAAGGTGGAGATCGACGGCGTTCCCTGCCTGCTTTCGGTGACGCGGGATCTCTCTCATGCCAAGGCGGCGGAAAACACGATCCGGAGCCTGGCCTACTACGACGCGCTGACAGGCCTGCCCAACCGCCGCATGTTGCTGGAGAAGCTGCACCAACCCCTGGCCGAAGGCGCCCCAAGCGGTCGCTTGCGGGCGCTTCTGCTGATCAATCTGGATAATTTCAAGACGTTGAATGATACCCTCGGCCATCAAAAAGGAGACTTTCTGCTTCAGGAAGTCGCGCGGCGCATCTCCGCCTGCGTCCACGGAAGCGACATGGTGAGCCGGCTGGGTGGCGATGAGTTTGTGGTGATGCTCGAAGACTTGAGCGAAGTTGCCGGGGAGGCCGCGAACCAGGCCAAGGCCGTCGGCGAGAGAATCCTGGCTACGCTTGGCCAGCCCTACCTGATCGGGGACCACGAGTATCTCTCGGCCGCCAGCATCGGGGTCACCATCTTCGGGGAGCGGCAAAAAATCACAGACGATTTCCTGCAGCAGACCGATATTGCGCTGCATCAGGCCAAGACTGCCGGCCGCAACGTCATGCGCTTTTTCTCTCCCGCCCTGCAGGCCACCGTGAACGCCCGCGCCACGATGGAGGATGACCTTCGCCAGGCAATCAAGAAGAAACAGTTCGAGCTTTACTACCAGCCTCAAGTGGAGCTAGGACGCTTAACAGGCGTCGAGGCCCTGATCCGCTGGAGACACCCATCGCGCGGCCTTGTGCCCCCGGACGAGTTCATTCCCATGGCAGAGGAAACAGGCCTGATTCTGCCTCTGGGAGAGTGGATTCTGAAAGCTGCCTGCACACAGATTGCGGCGTGGGCGAACCGGGAGCAACAGAGCCATTTCGCGGTTGCCGTGAACATCAGCGCTTTGCAATTCCGCCAGCCGGAGTTCGTGGAACAGGTGCTGGCGGCCCTGAGCCGCGCCGGTTCCAACCCCAAGACCCTGAAGCTGGAACTCACTGAAAGCATATTGGTGGAGAATTTCGATGATGTCATCGCCAAGATGAACGAACTCAAGTCCCATGGCTTGAGCTTCTCGCTGGACGATTTTGGCACGGGCTATTCCTCACTGTCGTACCTGAAGCGCCTGCCGCTGGACCAACTGAAGATCGACCGGGCGTTTGTGCGCGACATGCTGGTGGACACGACCAGCGGGGTCATTGCGCAAACCATTATTGCGATGGGCCGGGCCATGGGTTTGTCGGTGATCGCCGAGGGCGTGGAAACGGAAGAGCAGCGGGGCTTCCTCACCGGTCTCGGCTGCTATTCGTTTCAGGGCTACCTGTTCAGCCACCCGCTGCCGCTGAAGGAGTTCCAGGCGTTTTGGGAGAATTTTGTCAAAAAGGCCGGCCCGCTCAAGAAGTAGGGCTGGCGTCCTTTTCTCCGCTGGTGGCCGCTTCAGGGTCGCTGTTCCCAACTTTTCCCTGCGCCGTTTCGGCCCCAAAATCCACGGTCATGCTCAACTGGTGGCGCACATCGGCGCCGCGAATCCAGAAGATGACATCGGTGGCGATATTCGATGCATGGTCGGCGATGCGCTCCAAGTTCTTCGCGACCAGGATGCCGCGCATGGCCTGCTGCGTGTAGCGCGGCTGCTCCTGGATGAGATGGAGCAGGTCGTCGTAGGCGTGGTAGTTCATG
>Ga0182027_10005905_pt1 | contig 18475 bp, 14 predicted proteins | sample 712E1DmetaG_FD_121300 | JGI IMG/M metagenome (GOLD analysis project Ga0182027, IMG submission 121300) | Permafrost microbial communities from Stordalen Mire, Sweden - 712E1D metaG (Illumina Assembly) | ecosystem: Environmental > Terrestrial > Soil > Wetlands > Permafrost | place: Sweden... | reverse complement strand
TAGGACTTGCGGTATCAATCTATAACTTAATAAAGATACCGGGTAATCTTACTCTTTTACCGATTGAAACAGGTTTTCAAACTGCTTTTGCCGCAATTTCGCAAGATAGCGGAAGAATTATCCAGGGATTACTTTTTGGAACCGGTTTTGGCGAATACTTAATGGCCTTTACAAAATTCAAACAAGCCAGTATCAATTCCAATGTTGCTCTTTGGAGTATTTCATTCCTTCACTCCTCCACTTTTGTGCTTGAACTATTGGCAACTACCGGAATCTTAGGTTTTTTCAGCTTTTTATTCCTATGCTACAAAGTTGTTAAAGAAAGACCACTTTTCGTACCTTTAATTATTGCCTTAGCCACAAGCTTTATTTTACCCTTATCTTTTTATACCCTAAGCGCAATCTTCTTTTTAATCGCAGTTTATGCAACCCTAAGAGGATTAATCGATAATCAAAAATATGCCGACCTTGAACTTGAATTAGTTGCTCTAAGAAAAGGCTTTATCGCTTTTGCCCCGGAAAGCGCAAGAGAAAAAGGCTATGGTAAAATTTTGGCCTATTCGATTTTCGGCGTAATCTTAGTTTTAGTTTTGTCTTTGGGATACCTTACTTACGATTACCTGGCAACCAGCATAACTTTTGAAAAATCAATTGTCGCTGCTTCTCAAAACAATGGACAGCTGACCTATACTTACCAAAGTAACGCTGTTTCCAGCTTTACCGGCAAATATGTTGATGCTTACTCTCGAGTTTTTGCGCAAACAAACTTAAGCCTTGCTAATTCACTGGCCTCTTCTGTTCCTCAAGGAGCAAGCCCCAGTGCACAGACTCAACAAACAATCTATACCCTTGTACAACAATCAATAAGCGCAGCCAGACAAGCAACTACAATCTCACCGCAAAACACCCTTGATTGGCAAAATTTGGCTGCTATTTATAGGAGTCTAATCGGTTTCGGCCAGAATGCGGATTCATTCGCGATCTTAGCTCAACAACAAGCAATTCAACTTGATCCGGTCAATCCGCAAAATTATATTACCTTAGGCGGAATTTATTATCAATTAGGTCAATGGGATAATGCACAACAGCAATTCCAACAAGCAGTAACACTAAAACCTGATTTTCCTAACGCATACTATAATCTCGGTCATACTTTAATACAAAAAGGAGATCTAAAAGGAGGTTTAGTCCAGCTTCAAACAGTAAAATCGTTAGTAACAAATGACCCTTCAAACTTAAGTAAAATAAATCAGGAAATTCAAGCTCTTCAGACACAAATTGATCAACAACAAGTATCACAAACTCAGCCATCTGCCAATACGCAACAAACTTTAACTACTCCACAGACAGTTCTTCCACCACAAAATCCACCGGTTAAAATCGCTGCGCCGGAAGCAAAACTAACACCAACCGCAACGCCCACACCGGCGCCAACAACCGAAGGAGGAAATCCTCTTCCAACCACTACCACAACTCCAACGCCATAAAGTTAATTTACAATTTATAGTTTTCAATTTACAGTAAATGATTAATTGAAGCATTGAAAATTCAATGAAAATTAAAAATTAGGAATTTAAAATTAGTCTCTTTCCCACGCCAAAAAAGTCCTTACTTAATATAAATAAACTCATCTGGAAGCAAGATCTTAAATGCGGTGAACAATTGTTCTTCCCCACTAAAATTAATTCCTTGAAGTGTATTGAAATAAACTCAGGAGAAATAACCAAATAACAAAACCTATCTTAAATATTACTATTTAATTTTAGATAATATTACGCTGGTCTTTGTTTTCTGAAACAATCTCTGCAAAGAACTGGCCTATCGCCTTTTGGTTTAAACGGAACTGTATCCGTTTTTCCACACTCTGCGCAGGTTATTTCGAACATTTGCCTTTGAGGTCTGTCCCCATTCATTCTTTGCTTTTTTAAAGCTCTGCAATCAGGACATCTTACTGGCTCGTTTTCAAAACCTTTTTCTTTATAGAATTTTTGTTCTGATGCGGTCCAGACAAAGTCTTTACCACAATCTCTACAAACTAATGTTTTATCTTGGAAATCCATGTTATGTATCAAAATTTAAATCCCAACCTTAGTTGAAACTTAAAAATTGAAAATTAATTGTCACCTCCTCTCTGAACTTTCATGTATAATTTTCCCTTTTCTCCTGTCTTTTAGTTCAGAAAGAATTGAGGAATTGATACCATAAGTACTATTTGCAGTATATAGGAAGTGCCTTAAAATAGCAAGTCTGCTTGCACTGAAGCAAATCTGCCGAAGTGTGGACCCGACGGGGATCGAACCCGTTACCTTCTGGCTGCCAGCCAAATGTTCAACCCTTTAAACTTCGGGCCCATTTTTAAACTGTAGCTGATTATATACTAAATTTGCCAATGATTCCAGCTCAAGCTGAACCTTTATATCAAGATAGTCAATCTTTAATACCCCTTTATAATTCTCTTTTTTAGTAGGTTTTCCAACAGTTCTCGGATCGATTTGTGCTTTATAAAATTGCTTATGGGGTATTTTAGTTACATTTAGCCAAAATCTCTCTAACTCTTCTGTATTTTGGTCTGCCCGGCATTGAACGGTGCAACGAACTTTTTCCTGATTAAAATTAAAGCATTTTCTCAACAGTACGAGAAATATAATAATTATCCTTGGGTCCGAACTACCCAAATTAAAAGACCTTCTTGGCTTATATTTACTCGCTTCTCCCAAGCAAAGCATCGCAAGGGCAATCTTTGCAGCATTAAAACTATGTATTGAGCCTGCGACTTTTGAATTTATCTTATCGGGTCCGCTTAAGAATTCTTGCCTTTTAACTTTATTTGCTTCTACAGCAATTTTCCTAGCTATTATTAGGTGTTCCGCATTTAATTTAGCAACTTTGTCATAATAGCTCTTGGGAAGGACAATATCTTTAAACCATGAGTGCAAAGTTCCCTTTGGAATTTCCAGATTTAAAGCGCTCCTAATTTCTCTATAAGTAAGACCTTCTGAGCGTAACTTTACGGCTTTTTGAATTAAGGGCTTATTGTAAGACATATATAAATTGTACTCCTGAGCTACTACATGTACAAGTATTGATTTGTTTTCTGTTTATTGGTAACATACTGAGGCACGGGCTTGTAGGTAAATGGTATACCGGCGCATTCGCATTGCGCAGTTCCGAGTTCGATTCTCGGTAAGTCCACTTCACCTCTAAATACCCTATGCTGAAATTGCTTTGCAAATTTTATTGCAGGAACGGAAGAGGATTGATAGTTACATTATTTAATCTTACTTCAAAATGGACGTGCGGTCCTGTTGTTCTTCCGGTCATACCGATCCAACCTATAACCGTACTTCCGCCTACTACTTGCTGACCGGGGCTAACATTAACCGCTTCCATATGGGCATATAAAGTTTTGTATCCTCCGCCGTGATCAATTACAACATCATTTCCGTATCCATAATTATATCCGCCGGTATTGGCCTCCACTACGGTACCGCTTTTGGCTGCAACAATTGGTGTTCCGTAGGGCGCAGCCAAATCCAAAGCTTCGTGATACCAAGAAGCAAACTGCGTAATAATTCCGTGCACCGGCCAGGTAAATCCAGCACCGGAGAACGAAGTAGAACTTGGCCCCTGAGCAATATAAACCTGTGGCTGGATAAATGGCTGCGCTGAAGGCTGTATTCCACCCGGCACGATTAACATTTGTCCTGAAACCAGTGAAAATGTTTCCGGATTGGCAAAATCATTAAACGGAAAATCGACGATATTCTGGGCATCAGTAGCAAATTTCTTGGCAATTGTATAAACCGTATCCCCGCTTTGTACTTTATATTCAATACCTGTAACCGGCAAGATTTGCAAAGAATCCCCTACATTAATGTTATCATCGGAAAGACTATTCTCCCAGCGGATCGTATCGGCGGAAATCCCGAATTTTTGCGCAATCGTTGAAACTGTGTCTCCTTTTTGAACAGTGTAGCTAATAGTTTTATCCCTGGGTTTTTGCGAAATTTGGGTTCCAAAAACATCCCCACCGACTACGATTGATGTGTTTGTGGGAGACTGAATTTGAGCGGAGGTTGAGGAATTTTGCGAAAAAACAGGGTAAGTGCTGGCTAAAAAGGGCGCTGCAATAACACCGATCGTTAAAACACCCATGGTCGAAAAATGCAAAAAGGGCCGACTATATCGGCCTCTTTTGATCATAAAAAACTTGACTAAAATATTCTTATACTTTTCAAAAATAAAGCTGAAAGAAATTATTTTTCCTTTTAAGTAAGTCGCAAGAGCATTTAAGAAATCCGGAAACGCAACAGTGAATTTCTGAATAGGCAAAAACAAATCAAAAAACCTCTTTTTAATCATTGTATGGGAATCAATCTTAGCAAAATAAGTTCAGAATGTCAAAAAATTGAAGCTAAATTAAGCCGTTTTTAAGGTGTCTAAGAATTGATCGTTAGTATCTACTTTATCCAATTTTTCAATCAGGAGTTGTGTTCTTTCTTCTTCTCCCAACATATAAAGCATACGTCTCATGGTAGTCAGCTTTTTAAGAAGCTCCGGATCAAGCACTAATTCTTCCTGTCTTGTACCGGAAGCTTCAATATCAATGCTTGGAAAAATTCTTTTATCAGCTAATCTTCTGTCTAAATGTAACTCCATATTGCCGGTTCCTTTAAATTCTTCGTAAATTAAATCATCCATTCTGGATCCGGTATCAACCAATGCTGTTCCGATAATAGTTAACGATCCGCCTTCCTGACAATTTCTGGCTGCGCCAAAGAATTTCTTTGCCGGCCATAAAGCCGCCGGATCAAATCCTCCGGAAAGTGTTCTGCCTGATGGCGCAACTGACAAATTATATGCTCTGGCAAGCCTTGTGATTGAATCCAAAAGAATAACCACGTCTTTGCCCATTTCAACCATTCTCTTAGCACGATCTAGAGTAATTTCGGCAACTCTGGTTTGATCCTCCGGCGGTTCATCAAAATTAGAAGCAACTACTTCTCCTTTAACTGAAGATGCAATATCGGTAACTTCTTCCGGTCTCTCCCCAATTAAAGCTGCCATTAAATGCACTTGCGGGAAATTCTGGGAAATTCCGGCTGCCAATTCTTTTAAGATAGTTGTCTTACCGGCTTTTGGCGGCGAAACAATCATTCCTCTTTGACCAAAACCAATCGGCGCAATTAAATCAATAATTCTGGTTGATAGCGGATGCTTTCCGGTTGTTAATGTAACTTGTTTCTTGGGATAAATCGCGGTTAATTCGTCAAAATAAGGCCTGTTTAATGATTCGTCTGCCGGCATACCGTTAACCGTTTCAACCTTTAAAAGCCCGAAATATCTTTCGGTATCTTTTGGCGGTCGGCCAACTCCTGCCACTAAATCCCCCGGTCTTAACATAAATCTTCTGATTTGTGACTGGGAAATATAAATATCTCTTTGGGACGGAATAAATCTTGGTCTTAAAAAGCCGTGGCCTTCCGGCTGAATATCTAAAATACCATGCACTTCATGGGTTGGGATTGCCGGCTGTTCGTAGTGAACCTCTCTTGGAGCCTCAACTGGTTTAGCAGCTTGCACAGGCACAACCACGGGAGCTGGAGCTTCTTCTTTTTTTGGTTCTTCAACAACTTTGGTTTCTTCTGTTGGCGCTCCAACAATATCCTCCACGGTTGGCGTCTCTGAATGTGTTTTTTTCTTAATAGGCATAATATAAGTTCTTGTAAAATTGTTCCTCTAAATTAGTCTGAAATTCATTTAAGTTTGGGAATTGCTTTCTGAAGACCTTAAAGCAAAAGTATTACACCATACCCAGAGCTTTTTGTCAAGTACTATCCTTATATACTATATCGTATATCTTTTAAAATGCGTGAGGTAACTACTTGACATGTCCTATAATATATGATATGCTTCCCTCCGACATATGAAAAAGGTTTTATTTTCATTATTACTCTTAGGCGCCATGAGCGTCTTTTCGTCTAAAGCTTATGCTGATTGCCAAGCAGTCTACGGCGGTGGACAAACTTGTACGACTTATAACTTTACTATTGAAAAGTTAGTACAAATACCAAATGGCAGTAATTTCGTTGATAACTTATCAATTAATGATCCAAAATATTCCCCTTCCCAAACTATTAATTATGAATTAGTTGTCAGAAATACAGGCAGCAATACTATTAATACATTAAACATTACCGATAATTTCCCACAATATATAAATTTTGTGTCAGGAAACGGAAGTTATGACGCAAATTCTAAAACATTAACCTTTACAGTCAACAATTTGGGAGCCGGACAAAGCCAAACCTATAATTTACAAGCTAAAACTGCCGATTCCAAAACTGTTCCAGTAGGCATAACCTGTGTTGTAAATAATGCCAACGCAACGGATACAAACGGAAACAATGCTACAACTTCTTCGCAAGCTTGTATTCAAAATTCAACTGCGGTATTACCTGTAATCACAACTGTTAAAACAACTCCCGCTACGGGACCGGAAATGATCCCATTGGCCTTACTTTTCCCGGGCGCTATGGGAGGATTATTCTTAAGAAAAAAATCTAAAAAAACATTGAGTGAGGGGGGTGAAAAATAATGAACATTAGAGAAGGAGCAAAATATCTCGCAGTAGCTAGCGCTGGAGCAGCGGTTACTGCAGGAGGAATAGGCTTAGCAGGAGGATACAACCATGATGTAGCTAAAGCTGATCCTACACCGACTATCACATCTTCTGCTTCTACAGAAGCATCAATCGTGGTTTCAGACGGAACAGTCAGCTTTACTGGAATTCCAACATCTGTTGATTTAAGTAGAGTCGACGTAGCCAAAGGAGTCTTTAAAAACACCATTGGCCAGGGAACCGAAATGGCTTATGCCGAACCGGGCGGACTTTTAGTCGGACCGGATTTTGGATTTGCCGGCAAAGGCAATCCTATGGGAGATAACCCACAAGGATGGGTCGCAATGTACAACTCGAAAGGCGAAATTCAGCCGATCAGTCCTGTTACACAGGAAGTGTTACATTATGAAGGCCCCGCAACTCAAAGTGTCCCTGAAGGTGGTTGGATGATTATGTCCACAGCTCAGGCAAACGTTAAAGTTGGCAACTACGAAATAGATTTACCTAATATACAAGATAATAACTATTTCTTCGTTGTTAGAGGTTTATATGGTGATATGAAACAGGATACAGACAGAAATACTGATGCTGTAATCACAAACTATAAACCGGGACATGCCTTAGTCATGAACTTGCAATCGGGAACAGAAACCAATATTGGTTTCTTATCTCAAGGACAGTTAGCGCAAATGGCGGAAACGTCACATAGCGGCGGCTCAAACTTGGGAGACGGTGGAGCAAGCAAACTTACTCTTGTAATACTTGATTTAAATACAGGAGCAATTTCAATCGCGGAACAGGATCAAGCCAGAGGTCAAGATGGAAGCAAAGATTGGGTTTCAGTTTACAAGAATTGGTAAAAATGATTCCATCAATCTGTTCAAATTAAAAAAGCAGGATTAAACCCCTGCTTTTTTATTGGTATAACTAATTTTTAAGTGTAATATAATAGAAGTATGCTAAAAAAGCTAACCGCTTATTGGCCAATCGTTATTCTTTTAATCGTTTCCGTCTTTTTGTGCGCTGCAAACTATACTCCGGGAACAATTTTAAGTGGCTGGGACACTTTACATCCTGAATTTAACTTTTGGGATTACTTCTCAAGGATTTTTTTTGGCGTTTGGCAGCAGCATCAAGGATTAGGCGCTTTGGCAACACAGGCTCACGCTTCGGAAATCGCCAGAATGTTTATCTACTTCCCTCTTTCCATTTTTCTGCCTGAGAACTTTTTGAGATACGCTTATTTCTTCTTAACTTTAATCCTCGGACCTTTAGGCGCATATTTATTCCTAAAACAGATTGTTTTTAAAGAAGATAATTTTCAAAACCAGATCGTCAGCTTTGGCGGAGGACTTTTTTACCTTTTAAATTTGGCTATTCTACAGCAATTCTACGTTCCGTTTGAAATGTTTGCGACGCATTTCGCCAGCCTGGGATTCATTTTCTTATTTTCGCTAAAATACTTGGAAAGCAAATCCAGAAAATACTTAATTTTATATTCAATTACCGCTTTTCTATCTGCTTCTATGGCTCATACCTCTACATTATGGTTTGCTTTTTTTGGCATTTTCAGCTTATTTTTATTACTTTATTCAATTGCTAGAAAAGACCGATCTATTTTTAAAAGTACCATTTTTCTCTTAATTTTGACAATCGTGATTAACAGTTTCTGGCTTTTACCCAACATTTATTTCTTAATTGCTGAAGGAAACTTAATCAGCCAGGCAAAAATCACTTCCCTATTCTCTCCCGAGGCCTTTGCACAAAATGCGGCCTTTGGCACATTTCCGGATTTACTAATCTTCAGAAATTTTCTTTTTAACTGGGGTCAATATATAGGCAATAATCAATTTGGATTACTACTCCCCCAGTGGATTGAACATCTCAAAAATCCCTTTATTCTTCTCTTGGGCTATGGATATTCTTTTATTGCCTTATTAGGCGTTGTTTATTCTGTCTTCAAAAAAAATAAACTGGCAATAGCCTTCCTATCAACCTTTTTTATCTGTATTTTCTTCTGGCTAAACATTAATCCGCCGCTTGGCTTTTTATTCTCATTTTTACAAGATAAAATCCCCTTTTTTAAAGAAGCAGTTAGGTTTCCATTTACAAAATTCTCAATCTTGCTGGTTTTTTCTTTTAGTTTCTATTTTGCTTTCGGTTTAAACTTTTTAATTGAAATGTCAAAAAAAATCAAAATAAGACGTGTTTTCTCTCCTGTTTTATTAGTCATAGTTCTTGTTTCCTTGATTATCTATATGCTGCCGGCTTTTCAAGGTTATTTTATTGATCCGAGTATGCGAACAAAAATACCTAAAGAATACTTTTCTATGTTTAGCTGGTTTAATCAACAGCCACAAGGAAGAGTTGCCGAGTTACCGATTCAAAGCTTTTGGGGATGGCAATATTATTCCTGGGGCTACCAGGGAGCAGGATTTTTATGGTTTGGCATAAAACAACCACTTTTAGATCGCGAGTTTGACCGCTGGAACTTATATAATGAACAATATTACCGCGAAATGTCTCAGGCGGTTTATACTGAAAATGAAAGCTTGTTTAAGCAAGTTGTTAAAAAATACGATATTCAGTACGTGCTGGTTGATAAAAGCGTTATTGCTCCCGGCCCCGGCGCCAATTCAAAAGTCTTATTTTTTACGCAAATAGATAAATTGTTAAAAAATGATAGTGATTTTAATAAAATTAATAAATTTGGCAATAACCTTTTTGTGTATAGCAAAGCTGTTACTCAAGCAAACTATACTACCGATAACTGGGTTTATTTATTAAAAAATCCTCCTTCGGTCGATCCTTACACAAAGGCTTATTACGAAGATTTTGCGTATGAAAAATATTCAGATTACATTGAGGGTAATAATACTTTTTTCCCCTTTAAAAATATTCTGGACAATCAAAACCGCATTTTATCAACGGTTAATTCCGAGACGAATGGCTTAGTTTTTATTTTTGATCCGCAAAATAGAGATTTAAGTTATCAAAATTTGTTAAGTTTGGAAAATTCTATTCCCGCGGATGTTACTGTTGAAAAAAATAATAGCGTTTTGAATATAAAACTTTATCCAAATTTTCCCCTGGAAAACCTAAAATCATCCCCCATTCCCCTACAAACACAAGCAACCATCCCAATCACCGGTAATGCGATCTTAAGCCTCAATCAAACTCAAAATTATGTTCTAAGTAAGTTGCCCGATAATACCCCGCTAGCAGTAGATAAAGTGTTTTTGAATACTAAAAATGATAACTCCATAGTTATTTATCCTGCAAAAGAAGATTTTAGAGTTTTGCCTAATTTTTCAGCCCTGCAATACTCGCTGGGACTTTGCGGAGCATCAAGAACCAACGCTATCTTTAGTATTAATAATATTAATGGCAACTCTTTTTCTCTCTCGGCAAAAAACTCACAAATTTGTATGACAATTCCTATTACAAATATTTTCCCGAATCTTAAACAACAATTCTCTAGCACGATAAAAGAACTCTTAATGAGCTTAAATGTGCAGTATCAAGGTGATAATTCTTCGAGCATCTGCATTGCAAAATTGGATAGCTCAGGCTGTTTATATTCTGTCTCAAAAAACCTGATCTTAAACTCCGGTAATTCTCAAAACATTCAACAATATTTAGGCATAACTCAAGATAGCGTATCTGATTTAGGGATCCGGATTTCTTTTAATACGGTAGACAATAGTACTTTAAAGAAAGTAAACTACAACAATTTTAGCCTTGGTTTTACAAAACCGACATCAACAACCACAATAAAAAGCGATCTGCTTAACGCTTCACTAACAAAGATAGCTATCAATAAGTCTAATAGCTATCAAGTTGACGCTCCGTTTTCCGGTATCCAAGACTTGAGCAAGGACATCACAAGATTACCCAGGGTAACCGGAGATTGTCCGGCGCAAAACTTTAAGGGAGAAAATCCGGCCAGCGCAGAGATAATTAAAAATCAAATTAGCCAATATATTAGATATTCATCAGAAAACGGATCTTTCTGCGATCATTTCTCGTATCAGAATTTAGCGCACAATCAAAGCTATGTAATCTCAATCACTTCCAGAAACATCAAAGGACTTCCCTTAAGACTGTGCGTAACAAATGATTTTTCAACCCGCTGTGATATTTACACCGATCTCACTACTTCTTCAAGCTTTAAACAAGAAAACTTTTTACTTCCTCCAATGGGAGAAGGAAACGGATATGATATTGGTATTGATAATTTTGCCGTAAAAGGAACTCCAAGCATAAATGATCTTCAATCAATTGGCATCATCCCTGTCCCCTATACATGGATGTCACAGATACAAACTAGCCAAAACGCGCCAACTCAAACCTCCGAAAGATTTGCTCCCGCATCAGTTTTACATCCTAACCAAAGCCTTTATCTGGTTACTGTTGCTAAAAACAACTCTCAGACCGATAATAACGTTCTTGTTTTATCACAATCATATGAAAAAGGCTGGACTGCTTATACTGTCAAAAACTTTGGCTTACTTGAAAAAGTCTTTCCTTTTGTCTTTGGCAAAAAACTGCAAAACCACATTCGGGTTAACGACTGGGAAAACGGCTGGACAGTTAAGCAGGACACGCAAAAAATAATTATCGTCTACCTTCCACAGTATTTGGAGTACCTAGGATTTATTATGCTGATTACGCCTATATTGATCGTCATTTTACGATTTTTAGCCTCAAAAAGACCTAAGAAACAGTCGATTAGGGTTGACTTATAGCTCCCTTTATGGTAGACTTTAACAATCTAAAAATGATAACTGCCTTAGACTAGCCCATACTTGCCTCAAGTTTAAACTATGAATAATCAAAAACCATTAATATCAATATTGTTGCCAGTTCACAACTCTGCAGAAACGCTTGAAGAGTGTGTTTTAAGTCTTTTAAACCAATCCTACAAAAATATTGAAATTATCGCCATTGACGATAAATCTTCGGACAAATCACGCTCAATTCTAAACGCTTTAAAGCAAAAAGATAGACGTCTGAGGGTTTATAAGAATGTAAAGCGCTACGGCCTTGCAGTGACCTTAAACAGACTTGTTAAGAAAGCTAAAGGCAGCTTTATTGCCTTTATGGATACAGACGATATTTCCAGCCCAAACAGGCTTAAAAAACAGCTTAAATTCCTTTTAAATAATCCCAATGCTGTCGCAGTCGGATCACAATGCACGTTTATTGATGAAAGAGGTAAAAAAATCGGCCGCAGCGACTTCCCGACCGAGCACGGCCTCATTTATGAAAATCCGCTACATGGAATATCCATGCAATTTGAAACTGTTTTAATTAACAAAACCCTGCTTCCCAAAGATATTTTAAGATTCCATACAGGACCAAATCCGTTTATTTACAGCGACATGTTTATGAAGCTTATTACCTACGGAGAGCTAACCAATCTTCCGGACTTCCTCCACTTCCACCGAAACGACCCTAAAATATACCTTTCCGATGTTAAGCGTAATATTGTTTCACTCATTAAACTTTGGATTAAGTCCAAGGAATTATACGACTACACACCCCCGCTTCGCTCCTTTTTTTCTCCGATCATAAAGACAACCTAATAACAAAAATTCGCTACTTTTTATTTTTGTCAAGACCCTTTCCCCTAGTTATCCACATTTTTTAGTACTAAACCGAAAAGACCGCTAAATCAAGCTAAACTCTTCATATTTTACTATAAGGCTAGCATGTTTTTGCCTGTTTTAGTGCTATAGGTTTGAATATATTGACAACCTGTGGTACAATTCCTGTAGATATGAAATTTAACTTTTTAGGCAGCAAAAGCAGAAAAGCAGTAAAGACAATCTCGGATTACAAACAAGAAGCTCTTGTACGATTAGGCAGAGAACAGTTTAAGAAACTGTTGGAAAAAGGAATCAGTATTCCGGTAGTTTTGCTGTAAAGCTTTAGGTGGCTTTGCCGCAAAAAAAGAGCATCGCTTTCGTTACTCGGATAATAAGCTCTTTTGTACGATAAGCAATGCTCTTAGAAAAAGGGTAATTAGTCCTTTAGGCAGGAAATAGCTAATTACCTATCTGTTGTTAATAGCAAATAAATAAATGGTTGTCAAGGAAAATAGATGAGGCTAAAATTGATCGTTTTTCTTGATACGGATTGATATTTTAATATCAATATTTGGAGCCTAGAATGGTGATACGATAATTGGGCAGGTTATCGTATCACCGTTTTAGTATCTGCGAAACCCCACTTGGAAAATTAATTAAAAAGAATATTTTAAAGAAGTTTCTTTGAAAAAAGAATTCTCCCTGCAGAAGTCTGAATTACCCTTGAAACTACCACGTCTAGTTCACTGCCTAATTCTTGAGCGGCGTTTTCGACCACGATCATTGTTCCGTCATCCAAATACCCTACTCCCTGAGTTACATCTTTACCTTTATGCTGAATTTGAATATGCAAAGTTTCCCCCGGAACAGCAATAATCTTTAAGACATTTGCCAAAGTATTAACGTTGACTGCCGAAACACTTGCAATACTTCCCTTTTTCTCTAAATTATAATCACAGGTAATTAATCTTCCTTTATTCATTTTTGCCGCCTGAATAAGCTTTTCATCAACTTCTTTTAACTTATCCAAACCCATAATTTGTTCTTTTTCCTGCGAGACCGCGATAAACTTGATGCTTTTTACTTTTTTAACTTTTTCCAAAAGCTCCAAACCTTTTCTGCCCCGTTCCCTTTTAACCAAATCTTTCGAATCGGCAATATGCTTTAGCTCCAAAAGAATGCTTTCCAAAACCGCGATCGTACCGGTTAAGAGACCAAGATTAATTACGTCAAAGATTCGTCCGTCAATAATGGCGGAGGTATCCAAAAAGATCGCACCTGCTAAAACATGATTGTGATTTTTCTTTTTCTTACCGTTTGAACGCCTTAACGACAATCTTCTGGCAACTGTTTTTGCTACCTCATCTGCCAAAAGGGCAACAAAGCGCGGCGAGAAATGAATCCCCTTTTCGGTAGTTTGCACTGCCGGCATTGCTTCTTCTTTTGACTTTAACTGAGCTTTAACTGCTGCTTTTTTTGCCATATTATTTTGTTAATATTCTAACAACTTCTTCAATTGAATGGTAGTCTTTAGGTGTAATTATTTTCGTAAAACCTAATTTTTTCGCTTCCTTGATTCTCTTTTCCAAAAATGGCGGAGTTCTTAATTCTCCCAAAAGCCCGACTTCAGCAATTCCAACCACTCTGGATAAATTTATATTTTTAATACTTGAGAGGATGCTTAAGCATATCCCTAGATCACAAGCCGGGTCTGTAATTTTCATCCCGCCGGCAGCATTTACAAAAACATCCATTTGTTCCACCGGCAATCTAGCATGCTTTTGTAAGACCGCTAGAAGCAATTCTAAGCGTTTATAGTCAATCCCTGCTGTTACCCTTCGTGGCATTGGTAATTTTGAGTAAATCAGGAGGGATTGTACCTCTACTAAAAATGCTCTTGTTCCTTCCAAATTGGCAACCAGAACCGAGCCGGGGGCGTTGTTGGATTTAGTTAAAAAGATTTGCTCGGGGTTTTTAATTTCTTCCATGCCGCCTTCCTGCATCGCAAAGATTCCGACTTCGTCAACCGGGCCGAATCTATTTTTAAGACTTCTTAAAATTCTAGTACCGGTATTTTTTTCGCCTTCCAAAAATAAAACCGTGTCTACCATGTGTGATAAAACCATTGGTCCGGCCACCATTCCCTCTTTGGTAACATGTCCAACTAAAACTGTCGGGACATTTAAAGTTTTAGCCGCTTTAATAAATTCCGCGGCGGCGTATCTGACTTGCCCAACACTTCCCGAAAGTCCCGTGAGGTTTTCTGACTCCATGGTTTGAATTGAATCAATAATTACTAATCCCGGCTTTTCGTTTTGAATTAGTCCGGCAATTTCATCGGTGTTGGTCAAAGAAACTAAAAACAAGAATTCGTTTTTGAGATTTTTGGTAAGCCTAACTGCCCGAAGTTTTATCTGCTGTTCCGATTCTTCTCCCGAAATATACAGAACGCTTTTCTTCTTCAAACTAATATTTAAAGCCATCTGTAACAACAATGTTGATTTGCCAATTCCCGGATCACCTGCCAATAAAGCCACACTTCCCGGAACAATTCCTCCACCCAAAACGCTATCCATTTCCGAAAAACCGGTGGAAAATCTATCTTTTTCCTGATGAACAATTTCCGATAATTTGTGGGGTTTTATTTCCGAAATGGCACGCGCTTGGTTCCTGGAAACTGTGTTTAAACTTTGGATGCGGATTTCTTTTAGAGTATTCCACATTCCGCATTCGGGGCACTTTCCTAAGAATGCCGGGCTGTCGTAACCGCATTCCTGACAAACAAATGATGTTGCAGATTTTGCCATAATTGTTAGCTTGCGAGGAGTTTACGAAATTTTCGCTGCTTCAGCAAGCATCTACTACCTGTACATTAATGGTTTTTCCGTTAATACCGGCACTAAAATGAGCCTGTGCCTTCTCGTATCAACTTCAACCACTGTGGCATTTACAGGAGAACCATCATTGTAGGAAATATTTGCCGGAATTTTATCTTTCTTAATAAATCCTTCGATTCCTTCTCTGACATTTACCAGCACTCCGTTAGATAAAACCTTAGTAACAGAACCCGAAACTCTTTGGTCAACAGCGTAAGATTTAAGTTTTTCTTCAAAAGGATCTTTGATTAATTTCTTGATTGAAAGGTTAACTCTTTGTGATTCTTTGTCAAAGTTAATAACCTCGACTTCAATTTTTTCCCCGGCTTTAAAAGTTTCAGGAATAGTCACAATTCTTTCCCAGGAAACTTCGGAAATATGCACAAATCCCTCAACTAATTTTTTATCGGGGAGCTCAATTGATAAGAATATTCCAAAAGGCGCCACGTTGGAAATTGTGGCTTCAATTTTTTGTCCGATCTTTAAAACCTTAACCGCTTTTTCAAAATCTTCAGATCCCATTCCGGCTTTTTGCGAGAAGATAATTTTTCTGGCGGCTCTGTTTATTTCAATTACTGAAACTTTAATTATTTTTCCGACTAAATCCTGTGAATTTTCCAAGAAAACTGTTTGGGAATTTGGCAAAAATCCGGACAATCCGTCCTTGGTTGACACTAAAAATCCACCCTTGGTAGATTCATCAACTGTTGCTTCTAATTGTTCTTTGCTTTTTTGCAAAACGTCCAACTGCTTCCAAACTCTTTCATCGTTAAATCTTCGAAGCGATACGACCGGATTGCCGTAGTCCGATTCCGGATTTAATACTGCAACCATTACTTTATCCCCCAATTTAATGCTGGATAAAAGACTGCGCATGATTCTTTTGTCTTTTTCCAAAACCACCGCTTCGGTTTTTGCACCGATATCGACAAGAATTTCTGACGAAGTTAATTTAGTAACAACTGCGGAAAGAATTTCTCCTTTGTTAACTTTTACAAAAGTTGTTTTATGCGAAGCCAAAAGCTCCGCCATGGTTGTTGATTTAGAAGATTTTGAATTTGTATTTACCACTCATTAAATTTCCTCTCTTTTTAAGATGCCTTAAGTATAACACTTAAACTTCCCTCCTACAACATCTAACTTGTTATTCTCTCTTGGATTTCTTATAATCTGCCAATGATAAAAAGTGCAACTTCAAATGAAGAAAAAAAATGGAATAAATACTGGACTAAAAAAGCCAACAAAAGCCAACTCGTTTATAAAGTAATCGCCAACTTCTACAGAAGGCACATCATCAAAAAAGCTCTTAACCACTTTATCGAGAGCGAATTTAAGAAAGAATCCAAACTTTTGCACGCGGGCTGCGGATCAGGTCAGGTCGATAAAGATCTCATTTTAAATTACAAAATTACCGCCCTTGATATTTCGGGCGAAGCTTTAAAACTGTACAAATTCTATAACGGAAGTAAAGCTACCCTATTGCAAGCCAGCATCTTTAATATTCCGGTCAGAGGATCCACATATGATGGCATTTATAACATGGGGGTGATGGAACATTTTACAAATGAGGAGGACGAAAAAATCTTAAAAGAACTATCGAGAGTTTTAAAACCAAAAGGGAAATTAGTGCTTTTTTGGCCTCCGAAATACGGACCGACTGTCTTATTTTTAAACAGCGCCCACTTTATTTTAAATAATATTTTAAAAAGAAATATCAGACTTCATCCGGAAGAAATCTCGCTTGTTAAGTCAAAAAAGCATGTTGAAGATATTTTAAAAAGAACCGGTTTTAAACTGGTTAAGTTCTATCACGGACCAAAAGACTTATTTACCCACTGTGTAATAGTTGCAAAGAAAAAATAATACTGATTTAAATAAGTATTCATAATGATATTAATAGACTACCAATCCGATGTAAATCTTAACGCATATTATGCGTAACATTTTCTCAAAATCTTTAAAATATTTGGAAATAGTATAATAAGCTTAATGAAATTATCAAAGACAAATTTTATCTTAGGAATTGTGACAGTCTTTATTATTTTTCTTTTTGTAAAAAGCGCCGACATCGGTTTTAAGTTATTTGAAGAAATTAAAAATCCTCCGGCAAAAATAACCATTACTCCCTGCTCGAAAAAAAATCTTAATTCAGATTATTCTAAATATCTTTATAATTATTTTTCTTTGGGGGTAAAATGTTAAAAATTTTTAAATACTTACTGTTGTTTTTGATTTTATTAAATATTATTTATGTAATTTCCGGTACATATTTTTATCCGCTGGCCAGTATTGATGCCATCGGAATTTGGCTTCTCAAAGCCAAGTTTTTCTACTTAAGCGGTGGTTTCCCGCTTCAGTTTTTAAAAAACCCCATGTTTATTTACTCCCATCCGCATTATTCTCTGTTACTGCCTTTTGTTATTTCTGTGTTTTATTTTTTACTTGGCGGTGTAAAAGAACCACTCGTTGTTTTTATTTATCCCTTAACTTTTATCGCAATCCTTTTTATTATTTACAAACTGTTACGGGGATTTGAATTTAGTCAAATCACTGCTCTTATTTTTACTTACATTTATTCTATGCTCTCCCCGCTTTTGGCATTGGCCGGGCGAAAACACGTTGGAGAAGCGGATATTTTTATTTTGCTTGCTAACCTTTTGGTAGTTTTTATTGCTTTAAAAATGTTTAAAAACAAAGTGAAAAACTTAGGAACAATTTTAATTGTGTTAATTATTATGCTTGCGTCACAAATAAAACTGGAAGGAATTTTTATACTCGTTACGCTTATTTTTTTACCAATCCCGAAGAAAACGAAGCTAATTTCGGGCTTTATTTCATTAATTCCCTTTTTAATCTGGAATTTTGCGGCCTTTTACTTACGTATTCCAAACGATTTTGGTTTTTTAATTCCGCCGCTTAAAGAAATATTTCCGAGAATTTTTGCCATCGCCGGTTACGTTTTTCTTGAAATGGTAAAAATTAATAACTGGTATATTTTCTGGCCGGTTTTCTTACTTTCAATTTGCTTACTAAAAAGCAAAAATACTTTCTTAAAAAAATTTGTGATTCCCTCTTTCTTAATTATCAGCTTACTTTATTTTGTGGTTTATCTTTTCTCGTCCATTAATCCGGCAACCTATGTTCCGCCTTCTATTGACAGAGTTTTAATTCAGATCTCACCATTTTACTTTTTGTGGTTTGCGCTTTTAATTAAAGAAATTCTCCCCAAGCGTTTTTCCCAATAAAAAATCCCCCTGAGGGGATTTTTTGAATTGAAAACAGAAAATTTCTGGCAATGACCTATTGTCCCAAAATTATTAGTATCGTAGGCGCTGGCGCGTTTCACTTCTCTGTTCGGAAAGGGAAGAGGTGGTGCCACACCGCAC
>Ga0182027_10005904_pt1 | contig 18476 bp, 15 predicted proteins | sample 712E1DmetaG_FD_121300 | JGI IMG/M metagenome (GOLD analysis project Ga0182027, IMG submission 121300) | Permafrost microbial communities from Stordalen Mire, Sweden - 712E1D metaG (Illumina Assembly) | ecosystem: Environmental > Terrestrial > Soil > Wetlands > Permafrost | place: Sweden... | reverse complement strand
CTCTGGCACGTAATCCACAAACCGTTTAGTTATACTTTTGCAATCCTGGCGGTGCTGCACATCGGGATTCAGCTCCTGCTAGGCTATTTTTAGGGGGGCCAGGCAGTCCTATGGACACACTGATCACCTTAGCCATCACCGTTTTCATCCTGGCGTGTTTCCTGGTCCCGTATCGCCGTAGCCTGAAGAAGAGGGACGCCGCGGCGCGCGCCGCAGCCGAAAAGGGGCAATTGTACTCCTCCTCTGGGCCCCAGGCGCAACACCCGCATATCGACATGACGCAGTGCATTGGCTGCGCCAGTTGCACGACGGTCTGCCCGGAGGGAGACGTGCTTGCCATGCTGGGCGGCAAGGCCGTCATCGTCAACGGATACAAGTGCATTGGCCACGCCCTGTGCGCCGACGCGTGCCCGGTCGGCGCCATTACGATGGTGATGGCCAACGCGAGCATGGGCGGCGACAACCCCTACCTGACGCCGGAGCATGAGACCAGCATCCCCAACCTGTTCATTGTCGGGGAACTCGGCGGTCTGGCCTTGATCAAAAACGCGATCAATCAGGGCCGCGACTGCGTCGATACCATCATGAACCGCATCGCTGGAACCGAGCCGGCGCCCGGCGCTTACGACCTGCTGATTGTCGGAGCCGGTCCCGCCGGGATCAGTGCCGCACTCCGCGCCTGCGAGAACAAGCTGAACTACCTGGTAGTGGAGCAGGATGGCGAGCTCGGCGGCACGGTCTCGAAATACCCCCGCCAGAAGCTGGTCATGACCAGTCCCGTTCACTTCCCGACATACGGGAAGTTCAAGAAGACCGAGCTATCCAAGGAGGATCTCATTGCCTTCTGGGCCAAGGTCATGGAGCGGGCGGATTTCAAGGTCCGCACGGGAGAGAAGGTGGAGGACATCCAGAGGAGCGACGACGGCATATTCACGGTGATCACCGGCAACGACCGGCATCGCACCCGCGCCGTGATCCTCGCCCTGGGCAAGACCGGCAGCCCCCGGAAACTCGGAGTCAAGGGGGAGGACCTGCCCAAAGTCATGTATCGCCTGATCGAGGCGGATCATTACATCAACAAGAACATTCTCGTGGTGGGCGGAGGCGACAGCGCCGTCGAGGCGGCCATGGGGCTGGGGCAGCAAAGCGGCAACAAGGTCACGCTCTCGTATAGAAAGGATAGCTTCAGCCGCATCAAAGAGCGCAACCGCCAGCGCATTCAAGAGAGCGCGCGCGAGGGCACCGTCAAGGTGGTCTTTAACTCGGCTCCCGTCGAGTTCACGAAGGACGCCGTCCTGCTCGAAGTCAACGGCGAGGTGCAGGAGCTTCCCAACGACTTCGTCTGGATCTTCGCCGGTGGCGAGCCTCCGACTGCCTTCCTGAAGAAAATCGGCGTCGCCCTCGGAATGCAGGACGTGACGTTGCAGGCGAGCAACGAGGCCAAACAGGCCAGGCAGGAGCTCGCCGAGGCGAAGGCGGCCCTCGGTTAGGCGTCTTCTTTTCGAACCGCCGATGATGCGGCCAGCCCCGCCACCCAGGCGAACGACAAGGCGTTAGACGGGATGTACGAATTGAAGTCGACCGTACTGTGCAGCAGGAGCGCCGCCATTGACGCCACACAGGCCGCCCCGAGCGCGCGGCCGGCGGGCGAGCGGTCGCGGATAGCGCCCGCGATCGCGGCCCGCATCACGGCAATCACAACGATCAGCCCGCAGACGAAGCCGGGCACGCCGAGCTCGACCAGGTACTGCAGGTAGTCGTTGTGCGCGTAGCTGTCCGTCACCGTGGCCGCCGATCGCTTGTACTGCATAAACGCCGACTCGTAGGCGCCGAGGCCAGTACCCGTGACAGCGTAGTCGCGAACCATGGGCAGGGTTTCGCGCCAGACGGTCACGCGGTCCGCGGCGCCGGTCTCGTGGAAGCGCGCGATCATCTCGTCGTTCGGCAGGGTGATGAACAGGAGCGCGGCCACCGCCGGCACCGCCAGCACCCAGCGCTTCCGTCGCAGGCTCAACGCTCCCGCCACGCCCAGGCCGGCGAGCGCGCAGATAAAGCCCATGCGCGAGAGCGAGTGCACCGACCCGGCCAGGATCAGGGCGGCGGCGGCAAAAGCGCCCGAGGCGACTAGCGTGCGCCCGCGTCGCAACACGGCGAGCCCGTACATCGCGCTGAAGGGAAGCGCCATCTCCAACAAGCCCGCAAAGTGGTCGCGATTGGAGAAGGTGCCGTGCGCGCCTGTCCCGCCCGTAGCGCCGGTGTAGAACTGCACTAACCCCAGGGCGGCCTCGAGGGCGGATACGACTACCAGGGGCAGCGCGGCGATCCAGGGATCCCGTGCGCGCCAGGCGATCTCCCGCACCAGCAGGAAAACCAGAATGCAGCCCGCCAGATGCATCCACGCGCTGAAGGTGGCGGCCGGCACGAGCGAGATCGGAGCGCTTCCGCCGCCTAAGGCCGCTGCAATCGCTGCCCGCGCCGGGTCCAAAAAGCGGATCAGCCCGCCCGGCAACGGCAGCAGGGTGAACAGGACCCACACCGGTAGCGCGATCAGCGCCGCCGTCACCGCTCGGCCAGACGGGGGTGCCAGCGGCCGCCGCAAGAGAGCGCCCGCGAGCAGTGCGAGCGCCAGCGTCGCCACCTCCCAGCCGGCTAGGTCCATGCCGGCCTGGTGGAGCAGCGTCCAGACGAACACCGACGAAAGAAGCGCGAGCGCGGCGGCGATCAAGCCTGCCATTATGTCGCAACGCCGGGCGGAAGTGGTAGGATGGCGAAGCCAAGACATGGCCAGACCTCTAGCCGTTTACGGGCTCGCCCTCGCTGCCGTGGCCGGCGGGCTCGCGCTGGCGGGCATCCTCTATGAAGCGGGAGCGCGGCCCCCCGCGATCGACCATTTCAACCTGGAGTGGCGGCTGGGAAGCGACGAGTTGGCCGGCGTCGCCTACCGCAGGTTGGCCGAGAGCAACAGCCGTGAATCCCTGCGCCTGTTTGAACTGGCCCTTCGCCGCGACCCTGCATCTCCCTACCGCTGGTGCGACTACGGCGAGGCCCTCCTCGCCGCCGGCGACCAGGAGCGGGCCGCTCGGGCCGTTTTCCGCGGTGTCCAGATGGGACCGGCCGTCGCCCCGGTCCTCATGCGGGCGGTGAACTTCGCCCGCCGGGTTGGAGACGCGGGAGGCGCGTTGCAGCACGGGCGCCAGCTTCTGGCACTTACTCCCGATTACGACGACGCGATCTTCACCGCCTGGGACCGCATGGAACTGCCCGCCGCGGCACTGCTGGTTTCGGGCTTGCCGGACCGGCGCTCCGCCCAATCCTATCTGCGGCACTCCCTGGCCCCCACGACCTGGCGTTGGATCGAGAGCAGAGGCTATGCCGACGACCCCCTGGCCGACAAATATGCGGCCGCACTCCTGAAACGCCACGAATACGCCGCCGCATGGCAGGCGTGGACCTCCTACGTCGGCGCCCGCGAGGCCGGCTACCCCGGCAAGAACGCCATTTTCAATCCGGGCTTTGAGCGCGAGCCCGCCGGTACCGTGTTCGACTGGCGCGTGGATGCGGTTCCCGGGGTAGCCGTCACGCGCGACCTCGCGATCGCTGCCGAAGGGAAGGCGTCGTTGCGGCTGCGCTTCGATCACACCGGGAATCTGGGCGACAGCGGCGTCTCCCAGCGAGTGGTTCTCCAGCCCGGCTCTTACCGCTTCGAGGGTCGCATGCGGACCCAGGAAATCTCGAGCGACGAGGGCCTCGCCTTCCGCCTTTTCGATCCCGAAAACCCGAGCCTTCTCGACGCGCGCACCGGCAGCCTCAACGCGACCCACGATTGGACCCTGCTGTCGGTGGACTTCGCGGTGCGCCCGGCGACCCGGCTCGTCGAGGTCCGCGTGGCGCGGACGCCCTCCCTCAAGTTCGACAACAAACTGGGGGGAACGGCCTGGATCGACGCGTTGGTTCTCACCGCCCGCTAGCAGAATTGTCCCTCCCCTTTAGCTCTCCGGTCCGATGCCTTCTATCTCGCCAGCGAGCGCAACAACGTCCGCCTCGGACGCTACCAGCGCGCCGATTTCCGCGTCAACAAAGAGCGCAACTTCGAGCACTGGAAAATGACCATCTATGCCGAGGTGGTCAACCTGTTCAACGCCGCCAACTACCGCATGAACAGCTACGACGGCTACGATCCCAAAACCGGCCGCGTATCTCTGGAATTCACCCGCATGTTCCCGATCCTGCCATCGGCGGGCGTGATGCTGGAGTTCTGAGGCGGAAACCTACATCCTCGCGCGAGTTGGCGCCCGATTGTTCTCCCGGCCCAGTACGGCGTTTCCCGGGGCGCGTTTGCCCTGAATCCCTGAGACGCGGGAATTGACAGAATCGGGTCTCTTGTTCTAAGCTTAGATCGAGAAATAATTCACGATCTATAAACATTGCTTAACTCGTGTATTTGTAACAAAATACTGATTGGCGCCTAATTTTGCACTGACATCTTCATGCGCTAGTCAACGGTATCGTGAATTAGTTCTCGAATAGTGAGTTGACGCATGGACACCTCGGTCGTCATCCCGGAACCCACCCTCAAGCGCCTCCCGCGCTACCACCAACTCCTGACTGCTCTGGCTCATACCTCGCTCCAATCGGTATCCTGCAGCCAGATCGGGGCCGATCTGGGCCTTGACCCCACGCAAGTGCGCAAGGACCTGGCGGTGGTCCGCGTGACCGGGAAGCCCAACGTGGGCTACTCGGTCGCCGAACTCGTCCTGGGGATCGAGAAACTGCTGGGCTGGAACAACAGCAAGGACGCGTTTCTGGCGGGTGCCGGCAACCTGGGCGCGGCGCTGCTGGGTTACGGGGGCTTCGCGCCGCTGGGGCTCAACATTGTGGCTGCTTTCGATATCGATCCGCGCAAGATCGGCACACAGGTGTGCGGCAAGCACGTTCTCTCGCTGGCCAAGCTGGCCGAGTTGGCGCGGCGGATGCATGTCCACATCGGAATCATCACTGTGCCCGCGGCGCAGGCGCAAAGCGTAGCCCACCTGATGGTGGAAGGCGGCATTCGCGCCATCTGGAATCTCGCACCGGTGACGCTGCGCGTCCCGGACACTGTCGTCGTTCAAAACGAAAACCTGGAGTCCTCCCTGGCCGCTCTGTCCTACAAGCTGGACGTGCGTCTGAGGGCGGAAGCCGAAAGGGGAATCACCGAAAATGCAACCGTGCCAGACGCAGGCGGCACCAACGAGCTCTGACCTACGCTCCGAGAAATTCGTCGCCGTCTGCTCGATCCTCGATCGCCACGCGCACCAGCCCTCGCGGCTGATCCCAATTCTGCAGGCGATTCAGGCGGTCTACCGCTACCTGCCGGAAGAGGTGCTGACCTTCGTCGCGACGTCGCTCGAAGTGGCGCCGGCGCGCGTGTTTGGCGTGGCCAGTTTTTATGGCCACTTCGCGCTGAAGCCGCGCGGGAAGCATGTGATCCGGCTGTGCGACGGGACGGCGTGCCACGTCAAGGCCTCGATCCCCATTCTCGACGCGCTGCGGGAAAAGCTGAAGCTCGACCCGGAGCACAACACCACCGAAGACATGCTCTTCACGGTGGAGACGGTGGCCTGCCTGGGCGCCTGCGGCCTGGCTCCCGTGATGGTGGTCGATGACGAGGTCCACGGCCTGATGTCACCCCAGACGGCGCTCGAAGTTCTGGACGGGATCGTGAAAGCGGAGGCAGCGTGATGGAAGCGACGGAAACGGCGGTCCAGACTTCTGTGCGGATCTGCGCGGGAACCGGCTGTGCTGCCAGCGGGGCGTGGAAGGTGATGGCGGCCTTCGAGCAGGCCTTGGGCGAGGGCGCCGGCGGGCGGGTCTCGATGGACCCAGGCGGGTGCTCGCATCCCGTGAAAGTCGGAAAGAGCGGCTGCCAGGGCTTCTGCCAGATGGGGCCGCTGGTGACCGTGCTGCCGGAGAACGTTTTCTACACCGGCGTGAAGGCCCAGGATGTGCCCGAGATCGTCGAAAAAACGCTGGGCCGCGGCGAGATCGTCGAGCGCCTGCTGTACGTCGATCCGGCAACCCGCAAGCGCTGCAAGGGGACGGCCGACATTCCGTTCTACCAGCGCCAGACGCGCTTCGTTCTGAAGGGCTGCGGGCACCTGGATCCGGAGAGCATCGACGAATACCTGGCCGACGGCGGCTACCAGGCCGCGCGCCAGGCCTTCACCGCCATGACGCCCGAGGCGATCTGTAAGACGGTGCTCGATAGCGGGCTGCGCGGGCGCGGCGGCGGCGGCTTTCCGACCGGCCGCAAGTGGGAATTCGCGCGCGTGCAGGCCAGCCCTAAGAAGTACGTCATCTGCAACGGCGACGAAGGCGATCCGGGCGCGTTCATGGACCGCAGCGTCATGGAAGGCAACCCGCACAGCGTGCTGGAGGGCCTGATGGTGGCGGCCCGGGCCATCGGCGCCGACAAGGGCTACATCTACGTCCGTGCCGAGTACCCGCTGGCGGTGAAGCGCATGCGCCGCGCGGTGGAGGACGCGGAGCGGCGGGGCATTCTGGGCGACAACGTTTTCGGCAGCGGCCAGAAGGTGCGCTGCGAAGTGATGGAGGGCGCAGGCGCATTCGTTTGCGGCGAGGAGACGGCCATGATCGCCTCCATCGAAGGGCTGCGGGGAATGCCCTCGCCCAAGCCGCCGTTCCCGGCGCAATCGGGACTCCGCGGGCGGCCCACGGTGATCAACAACGTCGAGACGCTGGCCCAAGTGGGCCACATCCTGCTGGCCGGGCCGGAGGCGTATCGACAGTTGGGTACCGCCACCTCTCCGGGGACCAAGACCTTCGCCCTGACCGGCCACGTGGCCAACACCGGGCTCATCGAGGTGCCTTTCGGCACGACGCTGCGCGAGATCGTCATGAACATCGGCGGCGGCGTGACCAACGCGCGGGGGAAGATCGACAAGAACGCGTTCAAGGCGGTGCAGATCGGCGGTCCCTCGGGCGGCTGCCTGACCGCCGAAAATCTGGATCTGCCGCTGGACTTCGACTCGCTGCGCAAAGTGGGAGCGATGATCGGCTCGGGCGGCCTGGTGGTGATGAACAGCGGCACCTGCATGGTCTCGATCGCGCGGTTCTTCATGCAGTTCACCCAGCGCGAATCCTGCGGCAAGTGCGTGCTGTGCCGGGAGGGGACGCGGCAGCTCCTGCAACTGCTCGACGACGTGATCGAAGGCCGCGGCACGGCCCACACGCTGGAGCTGCTCGAGAAACTCGGCCGCGCGGTGCAGTTGGGGTCGCTGTGCGGGCTGGGCAAGACGGCGCCCAATCCGGTGCTCTCCACCATGCGCCAGTTCCGCCAGGAATATCACGAGCACGTGTTCGAGAAACGCTGCCGCACGGGCAACTGCAAGGCCCTGCTGCGCCCGGAAATCAACGCCCAGAAGTGCAAGGGCTGCGGGCTGTGCATCAAGGCTTGCGCGGTGGGCGCCATCACGGGCGAGAAGAAGAAGCCGCACCGCATCGACGCGGACTTGTGCGTGAAGTGCGGCGCTTGCGCCAAGGTCTGCAACCTGGGCGCCGTGGAGGGAATTGCCGGATGAACCCGACAGCAGCGGTAACGATTGACGGACGCCGGGTAGCGATCGAGGGCGAGCGCAACCTGCTGGAGCTGATTCGCAAAGCGGGCATCGACCTGCCCACCTTCTGCTATCACTCTGAGCTGAGCGTCTACGGCGCCTGCCGGCTGTGCCTGATCGAAGTGGAGGGCCGCGGGATCCAGGGCGCCTGCTCCACTCCCCCTGAGGACGGCCTGCGCGTCCGCACCGTGACCGAGGAAATCCGCGAGATCCGCAAGATCGCCGTGGAGCTGTTGCTGGCCAACCACGACCAGAGCTGCCCCACCTGCGTCCGCAGCAGCAATTGCCAGTTGCAGAACCTGGCGCGAAGGCTGGGAATCCAGAAAGTGCGCTTCAAGAGCGTGCACTCGCCGGTGCCGATCGACGAATCGTCGGTCTCGCTCATTCGCGACCAGAACAAGTGCGTGCTATGCGGCGACTGCGTGCGCGTGTGCTCGGAGATCCAGTCGGTGGGCGCGATCGACTTCGCCTACCGCGGCCACGAGGCGGCGGTGCTGCCGGCATTCGGCAAGGGGCTGGGCGAGGTGGAGTGCGTGAATTGCGGGCAGTGCGCCAACGTTTGCCCCACCGGCGCGCTGGCCCCGCGGCCCGAGCTGGACGAGGTCTGGAAGGCGCTGCACGATCCGCCGCGGCGGGTCGTGGCGCAGATTGCCCCGGCCGTGCGCGTGGCCATCGGGGAATGCTTCGGCCTGGCGCCCGGAGCGATCGCGGCCGGACAGATGGTGGCGGCCCTGCGGCGGCTGGGATTCGACGAAGTTTACGACACCTCGTTCGCGGCCGACCTCACGGTGCTCGAAGAGGGCACGGAGTTCCTGGCGCGCCACGCGGCCGGCGAGCGCCTGCCGCAGTTCACCTCCTGCTGCCCAGGCTGGGTGAAGTTCGCCGAGCAGTATTATCCCGAGCTGCTGCGGAATCTTTCCACCTGCCGTTCCCCGCAGCAGATGCTCGGATCGCTGCTCAAGGAGGTGCTGCCGGAACGGCTGGGAATCGCGCGCGACCGCCTGTCGGTGGTTGCCATCATGCCCTGCACGGCCAAGAAGTTCGAAGCACGGAGGCCGGAATTCTCGACCGATGGCGTCGCCGACGTCGATAACGTCCTGACCACGGTGGAGCTGGCGCGCATGATTCTGTCGGCGGGAATCCGCTTCGAGGATCTGGAGCCCGAGTCGTTCGACATGCCTTTCGGGTTCACCACGGGGGCGGGAGTTCTGTTCGGCGGATCGGGCGGCGTCACGGAGGCGGTGCTGCGCTACGCGGTGGAGAAGGTGACGGGCAAGCCGCCGGCCCAGGTGGATTTCGAGCAGGTGCGCGGCGAATCGGGCCTGCGCGAAGCGTCGATAGAGCTGGGCGGACAGACCCTCCGGCTGGCGGTGGTGCATGGGCTGCGCAACGCCCGAGCCGTCGCGGAGCAGGTCAAGGCGGGAAAGTGCCGCTACGATCTGATCGAAGTGATGGCCTGCCCGGGCGGATGCGTGGGCGGGGCCGGCCAGCCCATCTCTTCCCACAACGGGAAGGCGCGGGGCATGCGGGTGCGCGGCCTGTACAACATCGACAAGAACCTTCAGTTACACAACAGCCAGGACAACGTCTTCATCGCCGACTGCTACTCGCGGTTCCTGGGCGAGGTGGGCAAGGGCAAGGCGCACGAGCTCCTGCACACAGAATATCAGAGCCGGCGGCGGCTGCCCGAAGAAATTCTGCCGGTTCTCCACGGGACCGGAGCGAAGAAGATCAAGGTGGAAGTCTGCCTGGGGACAAGCTGCTTCCTGCGCGGCTCCGAGCAGGTTCTGCGCGGCCTCATTCGCGAGGTGGAGGAGGAAGGAACCGTGAATTCGGTCGACATTCGCGCCTCGTTCTGTTTTGAACAGTGCGACCGCGGCCCCACGGTGACGGTCGACGGCGAGCGCCTGGAACACTGCACGCTGGAGGCCGCGCGAGACGCCCTGGATCGGGCTTTCGAACGCGGGCACGGCGAGCCGGTGCCCGCCATTTCGCAAGGAGGAACACATGACAGCGACACAGACGGCAATCGTTAACGAAGAGGAAATCTACGCGGCGCTGGCCCGGAAGGCACCGCCCGAGCGGACGGAGGTGGCCGAGGTGCTGGCCCGCGCGCGCCAGCTCAAGGGACTTTCTTTCGACGACGTGACGCGGCTCGCCTCGCTCGAGGACCCCGAGCTGCTGGAGGAGGTCTTCGCCACGGCGCGATGGGCCAAAGAGGAAATCTACGGCTGCCGGCTGGTACTGTTCGCCCCGCTCTACGTCTCGAATTACTGCAAGAACCAGTGCCTGTACTGCGCCTTCGCGGCGGACAACCACGAGGTGATCCGGCGGGCGCTCAACCAAGGGGAGGTGGCCCAGGAGGTGCGCGCCATCGTGGAGATGGGCCACAAGCGCGTGCTGCTGGTGGCGGGCGAGGCCTACCCCGAGCGCCGCGGGCTGGACTACATCCTGGATTGCATCAACACCATTTACTCCACCCGCTCCGGCCGCGGAGAAATACGGCGCGTGAACGTGAATATCGCTCCGCTATCGGTCGAGGACTTCCGCCGGCTCAAGGCCGCCGACATCGGCACCTATCAGCTCTTCCAGGAGACCTATCACCGTGAGACTTACGCCCGCATGCACACGCGCGGGCCCAAATCAAACTACGACTGGCGCGTTTCGGCCATGCACCGCGCCATGGAGGCGGGAATCGACGACGTCGGCGTGGGCCCGCTGTTCGGGCTCTATGACTGGCGATTCGAGCTGCTCGCGCTGATGCAGCACATCCATTCGCTGGAGCGGGAATTCGGATTCGGCGTGCACACTATTTCGGTGCCGCGCCTGGAACCCGCAACGGGCGCGCCGCTCGCGGCCAACTCTCCCTATGCGGTGAGCGACCGCGATTTCCTGAAAATCGTCGCCATCCTGCGGCTGGCGGTGCCTTACACGGGAATGATCATGTCCACGCGCGAGCGCCCTTCCATACGGCGCGAAACCTTCCGGCTCGGCATCTCGCAGATTTCGGCGGGCAGCCGCTGCGATCCGGGCGGGTACTCGCAGCACTCGGACCGCGACACTTCGGGCCAGTTCCAGCTCGGCGACCATCGCCCCATGGACGAGGTGATCCGCGACATCTCAGAGATGGGCTTCCTGCCGTCCTTCTGCACCGCCTGCTACCGGCTAGGAAGGACCGGGGCGGACTTCATGGACCTGGCGCGGCCGGGCGAGATCAAGTATCACTGCGAGCCGAACGCCATGGCCACCTTCGAGGAGTACCTGCTCGATTACGCGTCGAAGGACACTCAGGCCGCGGGCGAGCGGCTGATCCAGCTCCGGCTTTCGGCGATGGAGGAGGGCCAGCGGGTGCTCTCGAATCGGCAGATCACGGAAGTGAAATCGGGCAAGCGGGACGTTTTCCTATGAGGCGGGAAAGCGACCAGCTCGGCGTGCGTGAGGTGGATTCCGGCACCCTGCACGGCATTCATACCGTGCGGGCGCTCGAAAACTTCCACCTGGCGGGCCGGCCGGTGCACCCCGCGCTGGTAGCGGCGTACGGCGCGGTGAAGCTGGCCGCGGCGCGCGTGAACGCCGGCTGGGGAGCGTGGCGGGAATCCGCGGGCAAAGCCGCGGCCATAGAGCAGGCCTGTTCGGAAATGGCCGAAGGCCGGCTGACGGCGCACGTGGTGGTGGATGCGCTGCAGGGCGGCGCGGGCACCAGCACCAACATGAACGTGAACGAGGTGCTGGCCAACCGCGCCCTGGAAATCCTCGGCCTCGAGCACGGCGACTACCAGCGCGTCTCGCCGCTCGACGACATCAACCTGCACCAGTCGACCAACGACACCTATCCCACGGCCCTGCGCGTAGCGGCCCTGCGCGGCCTGGGCATGCTCGAAGAAGAAGTGCTGGCGCTTCAGGAAGAGTTGCAGCGCGCCGAGAAGCGTTTCGCGCACGTGGTGAAGATGGGGCGCACCGAGTATCAGGACGCCGTCCTGTTGACGCTGGGCCGCGAGTTCGGCGCTTACGCTGAAGCGCTGGCGCGCGATCGCTGGCGGATCTACAAATGCCAGGAGCGGCTGCGGGTGGTGAATCTTGGCGGAACCGCCATCGGGACAGGCATCGGCGCTCCACGCGACTACATCTTCCGAGTGGTGGATGAGCTGCGCGCACTGACCGGGCTGCCCCTGGCTCGCGCCGAGAACCTGGTGGAGGCGACGCAGAACGCGGACGTCTTTGTTGAAGTCTCGGGCATGCTCAAAGCGCATGCGGCGACGCTGGTGAAGATGGCCTCCGATCTGCGTCTGCTTTCGAGCGGGCCGGCGGCGGGCTTCGGCGAGATCCGGCTGCCGGAGCGGCAGGCCGGGTCGTCGATCATGCCGGGCAAGGTCAATCCGGTCATTCCGGAGGCCGTGACGCAGTGCGCGCTACTGGTGTTCGGCTACGATTCGGCGATCACCATGGCGTGCGCGTTGGGATCGCTGGAGCTGAATCCCTTCCTGCCGCTGGTGGCGCTGGGACTGCTGGAAAGCATGGACCTGCTGGCGCGCGCGTGCAGCGCTTTTCGGCGCCACGCGATCGTGGGAATCGAAGCCGATGAGGGCCGCTGCGCCGCCGAGGTGGCCAACTCCACCGCCGCCGCGACGGCGCTGGCGGGTGCGATCGGATACGAAGCGGCCGCCCGCGCGGTGGCCGAAGCGCGGGAGAGCGGGCGCACGCTTGAGCAGGTGGTCGTCGCGCAAGGCATCCTGACGGGGGAAGAATATCGCCACATGATCGGGCCCGAATCAGTATGCCGGCTGGGAAGCGTATGAGCGCGCCATCGAGCCCCAAAGGCTCGCGTCTCCATATCGGACTGTTCGGACGGCGCAACGTCGGCAAATCGAGCCTGCTGAACGCCCTCGCGCGCCAGGATGTCGCCATCGTCTCGAGCACGGCGGGCACCACCACCGACCCGGTGGAAAAGCCCATGGAGCTACAGCCGCTCGGCCCGGTGCTGTTTATCGACACGGCGGGAATCGACGACGAGGGTGCGCTGGGCGCTGCGCGCATCGAGAAGACCCGCGGCGTGCTCGATCGCACCGACCTGGGGATCATCGTGACCGACGGTGGCGTGTGGGGCGAGTTCGAAAGCGGGCTGCTGGCCGAGTTGGACCGGCGTTCCGTGCCCGTGATCGCGGCCTTCAATAAGGCAGACCTCGGCGCCGCGCCCGAAACCGTCGCACCCGGGCGGGCCCGAACCATCCCGACTTCCGCGGCCACCGGCGCCGGAATCGACGACCTGCGGCGGGCCATTGCGCAGGCCGCGCCCGAAGCCGCCGCTGCGCAGGAGACCATCCTCGGCGACCTGGTGGGTCCGGGAGAGCTGGCGGTGCTGGTGGTGCCGGTGGACAAGGAAGCGCCCAAGGGCCGCCTGATTTTGCCGCAGGCGCAGACCATACGCGACCTGCTGGATCGTGACGCCCTGGCCCTGGTGGTGAAGGAACGCGAGCTGCGCACCGCGCTCGACAATCTGCGGCGGCCGCCGGCCCTGGTGGTGACCGATTCTCAGGCCTTTCTGAAGGTGGCGGGCGACGTGCCGCCGGAGGTGCCGCTGACCAGCTTCTCCATCCTGTTCGCGCGCTGGAAGGGCGACCTGGTGGTGCAGACGCTGGGCGCGATGGCGGTTGAGAGCCTCAAGCACGGCGACCGCGTGCTGATCGCCGAGGCCTGCTCCCACCACCCCGTGGGCGAGGACATCGGGCGCGTCAAAATCCCGCGCTGGATCGGGCAATACACCGGCGCGCGCATAGAGTTCGTGCACTGCCAGGGCCACGATTTTCCGGCCGACCTCTCGCCCTACCGGCTGGTGATTCACTGCGGAGCCTGCATGTGGAACCGCCGCGAGATGTCGGCCCGCATCGCGCGCTGTCAGGAGGCCGGCGTGCCGATCACGAATTACGGCCTGGTCATCGCCTACTCGCTGGGAATCTTCGAGCGCGCTTTGGGTCCGTTCCCGGCGGCGCTCGAGGCGTATCGGAGAAGCCGTGGATAGAGCAGAAATCCTGTCCTGGCTCAAGGAGGAAGACCCCCAGCGTCTTCAGACGCTCTACATGTGGGCCGACCAGCTACGCCGCCGCATGGTGGGCGATCAGGTGCACCTGCGCGGTCTCGTCGAGATCTCCAATCGCTGCGCCCGCCGCTGCGCGTATTGCGGGCTGCAGGCAGGCAACGCCGCGCTGGTGCGCTATCGCATGCAGCCAGCGGAGATCGTCGAGTGCGCGCGCGCCGCCGCCACCCTGGGCTACGGGACCGTGGTTCTACAGGCCGGTGAGGACTACGGCATCGGCGGCGAGTGGCTGGCGGCGGTCGTGCGCGAGATCAAGGCGGAAACGCGGCTGGCGGTGACGCTGAGCATGGGCGAGCGCAGCGACGCCGATCTGGCGCTGTGGCGCAAGGCCGGCGCGGACCGCTACCTGCTCCGCTTCGAGACCTCGGACGCGGCGCTATTCGATCTCATTCATCCTCCGCTCGCGAGTGGTCCCGCGCGCAGCCGGATCGCGATTCTGCGCACGCTGCGCGAGCTGGGCTACGAGACCGGCAGCGGGGTGATGATCGGGATTCCGGGGCAGAGCTGGGACAGCCTGGCTCGCGACATCGAGCTTTTCGGCGAGCTGGATCTCGACATGATCGGCGTCGGTCCCTACATCGCGCACCCGGCCACGCCGCTCGGCTCGGGCGAGTTGAACCTGGCGCTCGCGGCCGATCGGCAGGTTCCCAACACGGAGGAGATTGTCTACAAAGTGGTCGCGCTCACGCGCCTGACCTGCCCGGAAGCCAACATTCCGAGCACCACGGCGCTGGCCACGCTCAACCTGGCCAGCGGCCGCGAGCTTGGTCTCGCGCGCGGCGCCAACGTGGTGATGCCCAATCTGACGCCGGCCGCCTATCGGCGCCATTACGAGATCTACCCCAACAAAGCCTGCATCCGCGAGACGCCGGAGGATTGCAGCGGCTGCCTGCGGGGCCGCATACGGTCCATTGGCCGCTACGTCGGAACCGGGCCGGGCGGACGCGCAAGGAGCGCGGTGCCGGCATGAACACCCCTCCCGCCATCGAAATCTGCATGGGAAGCTCCTGCTTCTCACGGGGCAATCCGGAGAACCTGCGCGCCATCCGCGAGTACCTGGCCGCGCACGGCCTGGCGGCCACCATCCACCCCACCGGTCACCTCTGCGAGGACCGGTGTAGCCAGGGCCCCAACCTGCGCATCGACGGGCGCGTCTTCCATGGTGTCACTCCGGCCGGAGTGAAGGCCCTGCTCGACGCGGTGCTCAAAGACGGAGGAACGCGGTGACCTCGCTCGACCCCATCTACACGGAACGCACCGAGTGCCAGGACTGCTATAAGTGCATCCGCGAGTGCCCGGTCAAGGCGATCAAGGTGGAGGAGGGCTACGCCTCCATCATCGCCGAGCTGTGCATCTACTGCGGCCGCTGCGTCGAAATGTGCCCGCACGGGGCCAAGAAGGTTCGCTCCGACCGCGGCCGCGTGGCGGCACTCCTGGCCGCGTCGGCCAAAATCGTCGTATCGCTCGCGCCCAGTTGGGCCAGCGACTTTCCCGAATTGCCCGCGGAGAAACTGGTGGCGGCCCTGCGGCTCCTGGGGTTCTTCGGCGTTTCGGAAACGGCGCTCGGCGCGGAGCAGGTTTCGGCTCACGTCGCGGGCCTGATTCACGAGCGTCCGCAGATGACCTGGCTATCGAGCGCCTGCCCGGTGGTGGTGGAGTACGTCGAGAGGTACCAGCCCGACGCCGTGGGCCTCCTGACGCCGCTGCTCTCGCCGTTGCTGGCTCACGCCCGGCTTCTCAAGCGCGAACTGGGCGAGGATACGCGCGTGGTATTCATCGGCCCCTGCATCGCCAAGAAGCGGGAAGCGGACCTGCATCCCGGCCTGGTGGATGCGGCGCTCACCTTCGCGGATCTGCGGGCCTGGCTGAAAGAGGCGGGCATCGCGCTGGCGGAGGTCGAGCCCGCCGCCGAGGACCGTTTCATTCCGCGCGGAGCGCGGGAAGGCGGCCGCTATCCCATCGGGGGCGGAATGGTGGCGGGCATCCAGGCATCCTGCCCGGACACCGATTTCATGGCCTTTTCCGGGTTCGCCGGAGTGGAGCGCGCCCTGGCTGGTTTGGACGAAGCCGCCGGGCCCGCCGGCGCGTTTCTCGAATTGCTGGCCTGCGACGGCGGGTGCGTGAACGGCCCCAAATCCCGTCGTGGCGGCACCGCGGCCAAGAGCCGGCACATCATCCGCAGATCGAGCGCCGCGCCGGCTATCCCCGAACCCCTGGTCGAGATCGGGAACGCCTACCAGCCGCACCCGGTCCCGGTGTTCGAATGCACCGAGGCCCAGGTTCGCGAGGCCCTGCGCTCGGTGGGAAAGCTGACCACCGACGACGAACTCAACTGCGGTGGCTGCGGCTACGATTCCTGCCGCGATTTCGCCCGCGGCCTGGCGATTCGCCGCGCCGAGCGCCAAATGTGCGTCAGCTACATGCGCAAGCTGGCGCAGAAGAAAACTCACGTACTCATGCAGAAGATGCCCTCGGCCGTGGTGATCGCGGACGAGCAGTTGCGCGTGGTGGAGTGCAATCCGCGCTTCGCGGAGTTCTTCGCGCCGGCGGGCCAGGGGGCGGAGTCGATGGCGGGCGCGGCGCTGGCCACGCTGGTCCCTTTCTACAGCCTGTTCCGGCGCGTGCTCGCCACGGGCGAAGAAATCCTGGACCGCGAGATCCGCTTCCGCGGGCGCGTGTTCAACGCCTCGGTCTTCGGCATTGAGAAGGAGTCGCTGGTCGGAGGCATCTTCCGGGATGCCACGCAGCCGGCTGTCGAGAAAGAGCAGATCATCCGCCGCGCTCGCGAGGTCATACAGAAGAATCTTCTAACGGTGCAGCAGATCGCCTACCTGATTGGAGAGAACGCCGCCGAATCCGAGATGGCCCTGAACGCCATCGTGCGGTCCTTCACGCCGGGCGGCGCCGAGAGTGGGGACTGAGAATGCCGGACCACGGCCGCCGCTGTTTTGTGGACGTCAACTCCTCGCACGCCGCCAAGCGCGGGCAACTCGTCTCCGGCGACGTGTTTCTGTGCCAGAAGATTCGCGAGGAGGATCGCACCCTGGCCGTGCTCTCGGACGGGTTGGGGAGCGGCATTAAGGCCAGCGTTCTCGCCACCCTCACCGCCACCATGGCGATGCGGTATACCGCCGGCTTCAGCGACATCAAACAATCGGCCGAGACCATCATGGACACGCTGCCCATCTGCAGCGTGCGCAAGATCAGCTACTCCACCTTCACCATCGTCGACATGGAGGGCTCGGGAAACGCGCGCATCATCGAGTACGACAACCCATCCTACGTTCTGATCCGGGATGGCGTCATCCTGCGCCCGCCCACTTCGACGGTGGCGCTGCGGAAGTGGAACGACCGCAAGCTGCAGTACTCCGAGATATGGATGGAGCCGGGCGACCGTGTGGTGTTTTTCTCCGACGGCGTGACCCAGGCCGGAATGGGCGAGTTCCTAACGCCGCTGGGGTGGGGCGGGGAAGCGGTCAGCCGCTTCCTCTCCGAGACGCTACGTTCCGATCCCGGCATCTCGGCGCGCGAACTCGCCTCCTGTTTGGTGGCGCGGGCGCAAGTGGTGGACGGCGGCGAGCCGAAAGACGACATCACCTGCGGCGTTCTCCATTTTCGGGAACCGCGCCGCATGCTGGTGGTGACCGGCCCGCCGTTCTTTCCGGCGCGCGATCAGGAACTGGCCCGCGTGGTCGAAACCTTCAACGGCGTGAAGGCGGTTTGCGGCGGAACGACCGCGAACATCGTATCCCGCCTGCTCAATCGCGCGGTGCATATGCGGCTGGGCGACCTCGATCCCGAAATCCCTCCAGCAGCCACGATGGAGGGCGTGGACCTGGTGACGGAGGGCACCCTCACCCTGGGCCGTGTGGCGAGCCTGCTCGAAAACGGCGCCGATCCCGCCCGCCTGGCCGCGAACGCCGCCACCGAACTGCTCGCGCGGCTGCTCGATAGCGACGTGATCCGTTTCGTGGTGGGAACCCGCATCAACCAGGCGCACCAGGACCCTAACGTGCCCGTGGAACTCGATCTTCGCCGCAACATCGTCAAACGCATCGCGGCGTTGCTCGAAACTAGGTACGTCAAGGACACGGAAATCCAGTATCTTTGACGCCTTCGGCCGCGCCTTCTTCCTCACAACCCGCTGCCCGAAAAAGGACGGTATCGTCGCTCTTCTGGACCAGCGCCTCGACGTTTGAGGACCCCGACTACCTCGGCGCTGCTCTTGTCGGTCGTATCATGCGGCCCCATGAAGACGGGGGAAGCAGTCGCCTCAAGGCGCCACTGTGACCGAGCAGTTTACTGTGCCCTTATTGCCGCTCTTGTCGGTCACCGTCACCGTGTAGCTGAAGGTCCCTTTCACGGTGGGCTTTCCCGAAATGGTTCCGCCGGCTGAGATCGCCAGGCCGGCCGGCAAACCCTTGGCCGTGAATGTGTACGGCGCACCCGCGCCGCCGCTGGCCTTCATCGTCACCGGCGAGATCGACACGCCCTGCTTCGCCGTAATGGACGCACAGTTGGCCGTCACCGGCGGCGCCACCGTGACCGAGCAAGTAGTGGAGCACGCTGGAGCCGCTGACCGGAACTGCGACACGGGGCCGCCGACCAAACCTGTTGTGCCCTTATTGCCGTTCTTATCGGTCACTGTCACCGTGTAGGTGAAGGTCCCGTTCACCGTGGGGGTGCCCGAAATCGTCCCGCCGGTTGAAAGCGAGAGGCCGGCCGGCAGACCCGTGGCCGTGAAGGTGTATGGCCCACCCGCGCCGCCG
>Ga0182027_10005903_pt1 | contig 18476 bp, 14 predicted proteins | sample 712E1DmetaG_FD_121300 | JGI IMG/M metagenome (GOLD analysis project Ga0182027, IMG submission 121300) | Permafrost microbial communities from Stordalen Mire, Sweden - 712E1D metaG (Illumina Assembly) | ecosystem: Environmental > Terrestrial > Soil > Wetlands > Permafrost | place: Sweden... | reverse complement strand
TGTTTTCTTAATATTAATTGCCCGTTGACATCAACAATCTGAAGTTCTGTTTGGTTTTGCCCGCTGTTAATGGTTAGATTCAAAACTTTTTCCGCAGGGTTTGGATAAACCGAGATTCCTGTTTCTGTTTTGTATTCAGAGATCCCGGTACAGGTTTTTACGGAAATGTTTTTTGAACCGGGAGTTCCTGACCCACAGGTATTATTTCCTTCAACGCTGATTGAACCAGATATTGCTGCCGGGCTGATGGTAACAACGACAGAACTGGTTCCTGTTCCTGAAGTGATCGTCATTCCCACAGGAAATGACCAGGTATAGGAAGTTGCCCCGGGGATTGCCGGAATTGTATAGCTGTAGTTTTCATAATTTGAACAAATCGTATCATTTCCGGTAATAATGCCCGCGGGTTCCGGTAACGTTTCCAGACCTATTGCCCTGTTACGCGGTGAGCTTTCTCCACAGTTATTAAGGGCAACAACAGTGATATTGCCTGCATTGGCGCCCCATTGAACAAAAACGGAATCCGTATATTGTCCGCTCAGGATTATTGCATCCGGTGGCACCGTCCAGAAATAGGAATTAGCTTCCGGAACCGTGCTGACTGAGTATATTACATCTGCTGCATTGCAAACCAGGGCGGGTCCCTGTATGGTGGCCGGTTGCGAAGGAGGGCTGTTGATGGTTATAGCCAGAACACTTGGGTTGCTGTTCCCGCATTGGTTGCCGGCAATTACGGATATATTTCCACCCGTGTTACCCCATTGAACAACAATAGCTATTGTATTTTGTCCGCTTAGAATTTGTGCTCCGGCCGGGACCGTCCAGGAATAGGAGATTGCGCCGGGAACAAACTGAATGCTATACCCGGCAGTGGAATCGCGACAAACTACCGAAGGTCCGTTAATAGTACCGGGAGAATCGGGTGTAGGAATGATGCTGACAAGCGCACTGTCGCTTCCTGAATGGAATGCGGCATCCACAACATTAACATGGTATTGTGTGGTTGTGGTGGGAGACGCAACCGGATTTGCAATGTTCGGGTTATTCAACCCTGTGACGGGTATCCAGGAAAAAGTATAGGGACCTGTTCCCCCAACCACTGTTGCCAAGAGCTGGGAAGATGCTCCCGCACAGATTGAATCCGGTGTTGCGGTTGCACTAACATAAACCGTATCTCCCCTTTGTGAAAAAAGTCTCGGGGAAATCAAACAAATTCCTAAGAAGATCAAAAAAAAAGACAGGATCCTTAATGTCTGTTTTTGAAAAGTAACCGTACCCATAAGTTACATTTATACAGAATCTTTATAAATATAAGAACACAAACATATAAAATAAACTGCATGTTTGCAAGAGAATTATAAGTCTTGTACAGACATATTTATTATTAATTTTAACGTTGAATGATCCGGGATATTTTGGTTCAGTTTGTAACCCTTTAATTCTAATAACGTCTAAGTCACAAAATGAAGTTTCAGGACGATAACGAAACCATCGGAAGAGTTTTAAGCGGAGACGTTTCAGCCTATGCATCACTGGTGGCAAAACATAAAAACCTGGTTTTTTCAATCGTCCTTAAGATTGTTAATAACAGGGAAGACGCGGAGGAGATTTCGCAGGATATTTTTCTTAAGGCTTACCAGTCGCTGAAAACTTTTGAAGGGAAATCGAAGTTCTCCACTTGGCTTTACCGGATTGCTTATAATGCGGCGATATCAAAAACACGGAAAAAAAAGATGGAATTGGTTGCAATAGAAGAGACGGTCATCACCAATTATTCAACCGATGAGATCGGGCGCAATATGAATGAACTGGAAGAGAACGACCGGCAGCTGATCCTTGAAAGGGCGCTTTTGCGTTTGACAGATGAGGAGAGTCTATTGATCACCTTGTTCTATAAAAATGAAAATTCAATTGAAGATATCAGTAATATCACGGGTTTGACGGTATCGAATGTCAAAGTAAGGCTCCACCGGATCCGGAAAAAGCTGTACGAAGAGATGAACGGGCTGATAAATAAAAATTAAAAAACCGAAACAATCGTATTTTTGCAGTTCAAATGGAAAAAGAAGATTTATTACCGGATGATTTTTTGAAGGATCTTTTCAGTAAGCAGCCGTGGGACGGTCCCAGTGACAATTTTACGGAGAATGTCATGGAACAGATTCTTCATGCACCCGAGGTGGTTCCTGGAAAGAAGCCTTTCTATCTGATCCTCCGTTCATCCTGGCCGTATGTTTTGCTTTTCCTGATCTCATTGGTTTTCCTCATAACCTCTGACCTTCCTTTTACGGATTATATTCCCGGGAAAGAATACTTCACAAAGAACCTTCTGCCCTATCTTGGTTCCTTGTTTTCAGGCTTTAAACCCCTGGTTTCAAATATCAAAATCATTTCTATTCCACTGATGGTTATTCTTGCAGGTAGTTTATTGGTCGGTTTTGATCATTTTTTATTCCGGAAGCCGAACATCAGGCATCAAACCACACAATAAAATGATCCCGCAGGAGATTGCAGATTCCCTTGCTGATTATTTTTCCCGTACCCGGAATGTTCCGGTTACTATCCTTAAAACGTTTTCTCTTTCCGGAGGTTGTATTAATCATGTTCACAGACTGCAAACCAGTATTGGTGATTTCTGCATCAAATACAACCTGCGTGTGCGTTTCCCGGAAATGTTTACCAGGGAGGCAGACGGGCTTGCATTGTTGAAAAGCGCCGGGGAGATCTGCGTTCCTGAGGTCATTTTCACGGGTGAAGCCGGATCATTTGCTTACATTTTACTTGAATTCATTGACCCGGGCAGAAAGGTTCATGATTTTATGCAGGATTTTGGACATTCGATGGCCCGGTTGCACAGGCATACAGCGGGATATTTCGGTCATGAACTTGATAACTATATGGGATCTCTACCGCAGAGTAATAAAAAACATTCCACCTGGAATAAATTTTTCGTGGAAGAACGCCTCAAAAAGCAGGTTTCACTGGCGGGTAAATATTTTTCTCTGTCTGACTTCGCGGCTTTTGACCGATTATATTCCCGGCTCGATGAATTGTTACCGGTTGAAGCATCTTCCATGTTGCATGGTGATCTCTGGGGAGGAAATTATATGGTTTCTCCGGAAGGAAAGGCCTGCCTGATAGATCCGGCGGTTTATTACGGCCATCGGGAAGTTGATATTGCCATGACTACGCTTTTCGGGGGATTCGATGAATCTTTTTATACTTCGTACCAGGAAGAATATCCTTTGGAAAAAGGCTGGCGGGAAAGGTTGGACATCTTTAAGCTGTATCCTTTACTGATTCATTTGAATTTATTCGGAACCGGATATCTTGGATCGGTGTTAAGTATCATCCGGAGATTCTGACTCTCAGTTATTCTGATGTTTTTCGATCCACATCTGTTTAAAATTTTTCTCTGCAAATTTCGGAAGTTCTCTCCGGGGCCCCCACCATTTTCTGAAGTACATCCTGAAGGCCCTGTTTTTCATGCCGGCACCCGCCTTGTCGATCATCCATCTTCGCAACATAATTATTTTCCAGCCTTTCATCATGAATTTCCAGGCTGACTTTGCGAATCCCTTTTTTACCGTTTCATTCCGGTTATTTAACAACAGTTCATGCAAAGGGATGTGCATGGAGCAAACCTCAGTACATTTTCCACAGAGTGAACAGGCATAGCTAAGATGGTTGTAATCTTTCAGTCCCAGGTAATGCGGCGAGATTATAGAGCCGATCGGTCCTGAATATACAGCCCCATAAGTATATCCGCCAATACTGCGGTAGATAGGGCATGCATTCAGGCAAGCCCCGCAACGGATGCAGGCCAGGGCCTGTCGCTGTTCCTTGTGCCTTAGCACCTCCGTACGTCGGTTGTCTATGAGAATTACGTACATTTCTTCCGGTCCGTCGGGCTCGCCATTTAATTTAGGCCCGAAAATGAGATTATTGTAAGCGGTGATGTGCTGTCCGGTACCATAGGTGGCCAGAAGGGGAAGAAACAGATCGAGGTCGTCCATGGAAGGGATAATCTTTTCAATCCCGACAATGGCAATGTGGATCTTCGGGAAAGCATAGGAAAGCAACCCATTTCCTTCGTTTTCGGTTAGCACCAGGGCACCTATATCTGCAACCAGAAAATTTCCGCCGGTAATCCCTATATCGGCCCGTATGAATTTTATTCTTAAGTGTTCCCTTACAAACCTCGCAATATCTTCCGGGGTGCTATGCAGGGGTGTCCCAAATTTTTCATGGAAAAGTTCGGCCACGTCTTCTTTGGATTTATGCATAGCCGGTGTGAGAATGTGGTAAGGTTTTTCGCCGGCTAACTGAACGATAAATTCCCCAAGGTCGGTTTCAATAACTTCCCGCTTATGTTTCTGGAGCAGTTCATTGATTCCAAGTTCTTCGGAAAGCATGGTCTTTTGCTTGACGATAAGATGGGCATTGGCTTTTTTGATAATGGACAGGATCTCTTTCTGTGCATCTTTTTCTGAAGGAGCCCAGATTACTTTACCTCCCCGTTTTTCAAAATTACTTTCAAATTCAAGGAGGTATCGGTCGAGGTTACTGAGGGCTTTATGTTTTCGCATGGCCGCACGCCGGCGTGCGAGTTCAAGGTTGAAGTATTGTTGTTTTCCTTCAATTACTTTATCGTCGTACCTGCCAATATTAAAATCAAGTCGCCTGCGGTGCTCCGGGTCAAACGATCGCTTCTCCGCATCGGCCAGAAATTTATCAAGGATACTCGACATAATAGATATTTTTATTACTGAAGGATGGCAGATATCTTTTTAACTCTTCGCTCATGTCTTCCCCCTTCGAAATCAGTAGTAAAGAAAATCTTCACCAGTATCAATGCTTCTTCCTGGGAAATAAAACGGGCCGGCAGTGCAATGATATTTGCATCATTATGCAGTCGTGCAAACCGTGCAATTTCATAGGTCCAACATACAGCTGAACGAACCTTCAGGTATTTATTGGCAACGATTGATACTCCGTTGCCGCTTCCGCAAATAATAATTCCCCTTTGATAGGTTCCTTCATTTATTGCTTTTGCCACCGGATGAACAAAATCAGGATAATCCACACTTTCTTCCGAAAATGTTCCAAAATCTTTAAACTGATATCCTTCCGGTGAAAGAATCTTAAGAAGATACTCCTTTAGCCTGAATCCGGCATGATCACATCCTATTGGAATATCCTGAGTAAAATCAAACATTGCTCATAAAATTTATTTACAAAAGTAATCATAATTTCCTCGGGTGTAAATTTGATTTTAATATACCAATAGAGTTTATAAACCTGATAATCAATTTTTTCAAATTATTCCGGGTATTCGTTTTTCATTTTTGATAAGATATATACCAGCTACTTGCACTTGTTCGAAAAAGTTTACTTTTTGATAGATACCTATAAATCAAATTCTTAAAATTTTAACAGGGGATTGTTTATAACTCCGTAACTTTGTTAAAAAATTATTATAAATTACTTTCTCTTTTAAAAAAGGATTCCCAAACAGAAAAATTTAACTTTTTAAAAAAAATATTAACATTTTATACAATAAAAAATATAAATTAAAAATGAATTTTTTATTAACAAACAACATTATCAACAGCTTGTTACTAATATTGTATTTTATTATTTTTTAGGATAATATGATACTGTAACTTTTGTTTAGGTGTTGATTAAAAATGATAAAAAAAATAAAAAATAATGAAGGGAAATTTCATCAACACTATCAACATCTATCATTATAAGAAATAAATATTTTAAAGATTTATTATTATTATGAATTTAGAAATAAAAAAAAAGGAGAAAAACCATAAATATATCCAGGAAATAAACCGGCTGAGGAAAGAAAAAAATGCCATCATACTGGCACATTTTTACCAGGTGCCGGAAATTCAGGATCTGGCTGATTTTGTTGGTGACAGTTTAGGTTTATCCCAGGAAGCTTTTAGTACAGATGCAAATATCATTGTTTTCGCCGGAGTTCATTTTATGGCCGAAACGGCTAAAATACTCAATCCTGAAAAGAAAGTGATATTGCCGGACCTGGAAGCCGGGTGTTCTTTGGCTGATTCGTGCCCTGCAGAAGAATTCAGTAAATTCAAGAAAAGACATCCCGGCCATATTGTGATATCCTATATCAACTGTTCGGCTGAAGTTAAAGCTCTTTCTGATATAATTTGTACTTCAAGTAATGCAGTAAAGATTGTGGAATCCTTTCCAAAATCAGAAAAAATAATTTTTGCACCTGATAAAAATCTGGGAAGTTATGTGAATATGATCACTGGAAGGAATATGGTTTTATGGGAAGGAAGTTGTGAAGTGCACGACATTATTAAAACAGAAGCTGTCATTAAGTTAAAAGCTGATCATCCGGATGCAAAGCTTATTGCACATCCCGAATGCAAGGCAATAATCCTCCAGATGGCTGATTTCATCGGATCCACTACGGCATTATTGAATTTTACACAAAAAGATACTGCAACGGAATTCATCGTAGCCACAGAAACCGGCATTCTTCACCAGATGAAGAAATCATCGCCTGATAAAAAATTCTATGTTGTTCCTACCGATGAAACCTGCTCCTGTAATGATTGCCCTTACATGAAGCTGAACACATTGCCAAAATTATTAAATTGCCTGAAAAACGAATCGCCGGAAATTGTCTTGTCTGAAGAATTAATGGATAAGGCAAGAAAACCGATACTCCGTATGCTTGAATTATCGAAATAACCGTTCCTCCATGCGAAAATTTTTATTCATTCCGAGATCTGTTCTGCTTCTTTATTTTTCATTTTTCATTTTTCATTTTTCATTTTCACAGGATACGGCCACGGTAAAAAACGGATACCAGAAATTTTATTACAAGAGCGGAGTTATTTCCAGTGAAGGTACAATGAAAAATGGTCAGCCTGATGGTTACTGGAAATCCTATTTTGAAAGCGGTAAGTTAAAATCGGAAGGAAACCGGAAAAATTTTGAACTCGACAGTCTCTGGGTTTTTTATAATGAAAAAGAACGACGGATCCTGGATGTAAATTACAGGAACGGAAAGAAAAACGGGATCAAGACCACCTACCTTGATAAAGAAACCATCAGGGAGATGTTTAAAGATGACAGGAAAGAAGGATACACACGATATTATTATCCTGATGGTAAGGTGAAAATGGAAATTCCTTTTGTGAATGGCCTGGAACAGGGACTTGCCAAAGAATATTCAAATGCCGGTGACATCATTACACTCATTGAATACAAGCGGGGTTTTGTGATCGACAGGATAAAGATCAACCGGAGGGACCACAATAACCTGAAACAGGGACGATGGTATACCTTTTACGGAAATGGAAATATTCACGTGGAAGGAAATTACCAGGATGACCTGAAAGAGGGTTATTTTAAAGAATATGCAGAAAACGGCAACCTGATCAGTGTGGATAAATATGTGAAAGATATAAAACAGGCTGAAGCCCAGGAGATCCAGAAACTGGATATACAGAATGAATATTATCCTGATGGAAAAATCAAGGCCAGCGGGACCTATCGCAATGGGACACCGGAAGGAATTTACCGGGAGTACAATATGATGGGACAGATCATCCGGTCGTTGGTCTATGATATGGGAACGATTATCGGGGAAGGAATTGTAAAAGAAGATGGCAACCGTGACGGACACTGGAAGGATCTTTATCCTGATGGCAAAGTCAAGGCGGAAGGAGATTACAAAGACGGAAATCAGATTGGAGAATGGAAATTCTATTATCCTGACGGAAAGCTGGAACAGGATGGTAAATTTACGGTTTCCGGAAAATTCCATGGAACCTGGAAATGGTATTATAACTCCGGGCAGCTGATGCGTGAAGAAGAATACGATAACGGGTTAAAGGACGGAATGCATACCGAATATGATGAAAATGGAAAAGTGGTAGAAGAAGGTGAATACATCAAGGACCTGGAAGATGGCCCCTGGTTTACCACTATAGGGGATTACCTTGAACGGGGAACTTACAGGGACGGATTGAAGAACGGAAAATGGGTCAGTTATCAGTTAACTTCAACCAACGCAAAAACAGACAGTATCCTTTCATTCTCGGGTAGTTTTGTAGAAGACAATCCTGACGGAAAACACATCTATTACTGGGATAATGGTAAAGTTAAGGATGAAGGTTATTACCTGATGGGGAAAAAAGAAGGCGACTGGATCAAATACGAATATGACGGGACTCCTTTCCTGGTGATTACCTACCGGAATGGTGTGGAAACGAAATACGACGGAGTAAAAATAAAACCGCCGCTCGAATCAGGCGATCAATAATCAGAAAATAAACATGGACAATTACAAAAAACCCGCGGGTAACCGGAAAGGAAAACAAACACCGGATTCACGGAAAAAAAAATCGTCAGAATCACGACCTTCCTATACCCGGAGAAGAGATAATGATGAAGACTCAGGAGAAAAGCGACCTTATACCCCAACACGACCTTCTTATTCCCGAAGAAAGGATGAAGAAAAACCTTTTCGGGAAAAACGCGATATTTCTTCCTATCCTAAACGAAGAACATCGGATTCAGGATCTTCTGCTTCGAAAAAAACACTCCAACCCGGTAAAACCGCCGAAGGCGAACTGATCCGGCTGAACCGGTATATCGCCAATGCCGGTATATGTTCCCGCCGTGAAGCGGATAAACTGATCGTAGCCGGGGCCGTGCAGGTCAACGGGAAGGTTGTTACGGAACTGGGGACAAAGGTTTCCAGGACCGATAAGATCTCCTATGGCGACCAGGCGCTTTCACGGGAAAAACTCCGGTACGTCCTTCTGAATAAACCCAAAGGTTTTATTACAACAACTGATGACCCGGAAAACCGGAAGACCGTGATGAACCTCATTGCACGCGCCTGCAAGGAACGCATTTACCCGGTTGGGCGGCTTGACCGCAATACAACAGGCCTTCTCCTGTTTACCAACGATGGTGAAATTGCAAAAAAACTGTCGCACCCGAGGTACGGCATCAAAAAAATCTATCATGTTGGACTCGACCGGAATGTTTCAGCAGAAGATATGAAAAATGTCCTTATAGGAGTGGAGCTGGAGGATGGATTTGTGAAAGCTGACACCATTGAGTTTGTCGGCGACGGGAAAGATAAGAAAGAGATCGGCCTTGAACTCCATACAGGTCAGAACCGCGTTGTGAGAAGGATTTTTGAGAAGCTTGGATACAAAGTGGTGAAACTCGACCGCGTTTATTATGCCGGCCTAACCAAGAAAAACCTTCCCCGCGGGGAATGGCGGTTCCTGGAAGAAAAAGAACTGAACATGCTTAAGATGATAGGAGTGTGAGAGGTGAAGGGTGAGGGGTGAAGGGGAAATAATTAAATATTTATTTTATGATAAAAGGATTTGTTTTTGCCTCAATATTTTTTCTCGTTCAATTTTGTTTTGCTTCCGTTGATCCCAAGCAGGATTTGATCCGTGCAGCAGGCGATGCAACTGTTTATCCCGGTGACAACCTCGTGGTAATTTTCGACAGCACACGGGTAGATGTCAAAGAATCAGGACTGAGTTATGTATGGTCACATACCCTGACCAAGGTTCTGAATGCCAAAGGGGCCATTGACCTGAGCGTGGTGAAATTCGGCTACGACCCGCTATCGGCCTATGTCGATATAAAAGAAGTAGTGATCTATAAAAAAGACGGGACTATCCGAAGGCTGGATATGCAGAATGTACTGGATTACCCTGCGCCCGCAAGGATGATTTACTGGGGTGCAAGGGAAAAAATGATCGAGGTGGGTAGACTGGAACCCGGTGATGCCGTCGAGGTGATGGAATTTAAAAAAGGATTCACTTATGCCTTGCTGGAACAGGGTGAGGAGGATGACAGTAAATACATCCCGCCAATGAAAGGACATTATTATGACATTGTCGAATTCTGGAGCGGAAACCCGGAAAAAGTGAAAGTATACGAAATTGATGTTCCCAAAGACAAGCCTTTACAATACCAGGTTTACAATGGCGAAGTGCAGTCATCAGTATTATTCCGGGAAGATAAAAATATTTATACTTTTAGCAAAAAAGATATCGTTCCTTTCAAAACCGAGCCGCATGGTGTGGCCGCATCGGATGTAGCGCCCAAACTGCTCCTGTCAACGAGTCCGGATTGGTTCGCAAAATCCCGCTGGTTTTACAAGGTCAATGAAGATTTTGGCAGTTTTGATGTTACCCCCGAAGTACAGGCTAAAGTGAACGATATTTTGAAAAATGCAAAAAATGAATTGGATTCCATTTCGCTTCTTACTCATTGGGTAGCCGATGAAGTTCGTTATTCAGGAATCTCCATGGGATGCGGGGAAGGCTATACGCTTCACAAAGGAGCAATGACCTTCAGCGACCGTTGCGGCGTTTGCAAGGATAAAGCCGGTATGCTGATCACAATGTTGCGTGCAGCTGGTTTCAAATCATATCCTGCCATGACTATGGCGGGTTCAAGAATCGATTACATTCCTGCCGATCAATTCAACCACAGCGTGACCATTGTAAAACTGAAGGATGGGAAATACCACCTGCTGGACCCGACATGGGTTCCCTTTGTAAGGGAATTATGGTCGAGCGCCGAACAGCAGCAGCAATACCTGATGGGTGTTCCTGAGGGTGCAGACCTGGCAACCACCCCGCTTTCGGCGCCGGAAAATCATTTTCTGAAGATCAGCGGAAAGTCGTCACTGCTGGCTGACGGGACCCTAACCGGAACCTTGACAATCAATGCCGAAGGCCAGACCGATGCCGGAATCCGCGGGATGTTCCGGAATTTCAACAAAACACAATGGAATCAAAACATTGAAAAAGAGATCCTGAAAATATCACCCCTGGCAGAAATTACACATATTGAATATACCGACCCCATCGACTACAAAGCCGGACCGATACGGATCATAATTGAATACAGGATCCCAGAATATGCGCTTGTTTACGGCGGGAAAATACTTTTTACACCGCTTACCGCATCCAATATGTTTAAAAATTACCAGCCCCACCTGTTTTTTGAAACCTGGATGAAAGAGCGGAAATATCCATTTCGGGACCGTTGTTCAAGGTTAGTCGAACTCAGTGAATCCGTCCAGTTACCTGAAGGTTCAAAAAGCGTATACCTGCCAGAAACGAAAAGCACAACGGGGGATGTTTGTTCCTTTCATGGCGGATACAATTTTATAGATCGAACACTGACATTAAACGAAAGAATCATACTCGGGAAACGAATCTACGACACGACAAACTGGCCTGAATTCCGCGATGCCGTTATTTCACAGGGCTCTTTTGCCGACGATCCCGTTGTTTTCCGTCTTCAGAATTAATAATACCTTTCGATAAAAATATTCTCATGAAAAAATATTTCTCCGTCCTCCTTACTTCCATCCTCCTTCTTCCATTCTCTATCCTCCTCTATTCCCAGGATGAAAAGTATGATGCCGTTTACCTGCAACTCAGGAAAGAATATACGCTAAATCCCGACGGCAGCATAGATTACCGGTATGGAAAAAAACAAAAACTGCAGACTTACCGGTCGTTTCATAACCTTTACGGGGAAACATTCATTGTTTATAACCCGGATTTTCAATTCCTGAAGGTGAATGAAGTTTATACAATTATGGCCGACGGTAGAAAGAACCCTTCTCCTGCCAACGCCTTTAATGAAGTTCTTCCCGGGTTTGCCGCCAATGCCCCTGCATATAACAAGTTGCGCGAAATGGTAATCACCCATTCAGGGACCGAACGGAATGCCGTTCTGAATCTTGATTATGTATTGCATTCGAAAGAAGGGTTTTATCCCTGCCTGATGGGAAATGAATTACTGTGTGAGGTGGAACCGGTAAAAGAACTTACATTTATTATCCGGATTCCTTCGGAAAAAAGACTGAATTATTCAATACTGAATAGTACGGCAACCCCGGTTATTACCAGAGAAGGTGACCTTCAGGTTTACACCTGGAATTTTACAAATGTCCCGGCAATCTCAACAGAAGAATTTCAAAAAGGCGGAAACGACCTTTACCCAAAGATTATATTCAGTACCGCGAAAAACCGTTCAGACCTGTATCTAGAGTTTCAGAAGCGGGCTGCATTTTCTTATGCATTAAATCCTGAAATAAAGAAAGCGGTTACTGCAATATCCTCAGAAAACAAAGAAAAAACAGATATCCTTTTAATGCTCCAGGATAAAGTTATAAACGAATTCCGGTTATATCCCGTCCCGATGAAATATACAGGATTTACCTGCAGGACACCGGTGGAAACCTGGAACAGTAATGGCGGAACACCAATTGAAAAAGCAATCCTTCTCTGTGCATTATTGAAAGAAGCAGGCGTGGAAGCAAACCCTGTCTTTATGATCAGGGATGGCTTATATGATGAATCTATCGGATCAATGATGGATGTTGAAGAAATCCTGGTAAAAGCAGAATTACAAGGAAACGAACCGGTTTATTTGTCAGTAAACTCCATGAATCCCCAAAACCTTCTATTGTGTTCCCCCGGGAGAATTTTTGTTGAATTACGGGAAACGGATATCCATGTAGAAAAATCATCTTCATTAAAGAACAAGATCAATCTGGCCGGAACTTTTACGATAAATGAAAAAAATCAATTATCGGGGGAGATTTCCTTTTCGGAAAACAACGCAGTGAACCCTTACCTGATGCTGCTTCGCGATAAGAACAAAGCAAAAGCCCTTATTGGAGGCGGATTATCTTCTGCCGACCTGAAAGATCCCGGCATTACGAAAATGGGACCGGATCAATCCACTGTTGTGATTTCCGTTCAAAAAGATAAAGCTTTCCGCAGTGATTCGAATTATTTCTTTCTGCAGTTGCCAATACTCACCAACGGTATTGAAAGCCTTGGCGTCCACCTGTTGCCCAAAGATCGGATAACAGCTTTGGAGATTGCATCTGTTATGGAAGAAAATGACGATTTTACCTTTATTCTTCCCGGCAAAATGAAACCCTTTATCCCGGATGAGAAAAAAGAACTGAAAAACAATGCCGGAGTTTTCTCTTTTGAAGTAAAAACAAAAGATGAAAAAGTTGTCGTTCACAAATCCCTGAAACTGGAAAAACGGCTGATCCAACCGGAAGAATACCCGGAATTTAAGGCCTTAATGGATCACTGGAATGCAAACCGATACCGGGAGGTGGTGTTCGTTAAATAAAAACCGAAGTCAGAAATCGGAAATCCGATCTCAGATTCGGACGGCCAAATCTATTCTCAACCCTCACTTAATAATGGTTCTCCCCAAAGCCTTGCCTTGTATCCGGCTCCGGATCTCTTCCAGTTTTTTTTGCTGAATAAGGCATTGAGTGATCTCTGCGATATCGTCTTTTGCCGACTTTAATTCCTTCAGCCTTTTTTGGTTATCGGCGATCATCCGTTCAATCTTTTTCGCCTTGAAAGCAAAAAGCGCAGGGTAAACGGAATCCAGTAAACGGTCAATTTCGGGCTGAACGAAGATCTGATTTTTCTCCCAGTGATGGCTGAGTTCATATGGGAGAATTATAAGATCTATAGCAAGCGTTGCCAGGATGGGATCGGCATGATGAAGAAAATAATCCCTGTCGGGGAAGACGCCTTTTTGTTGAAGATCGGCCATTTCGTTGAAAATCTGCCGGCACACCGGTGCTTCAAACGGGATCTCATCATAGAGCAGGTCCTGAATGATCAGATCAGCCACTTTCAGCTGGGTTTCTTCCTCCGGTTCATCGCCGTTTTTCTGCTTCAGGGTGATGGATTCGCTACCGAATTGCAGCAACAACCGGATGATCTCTTTTTCCTGGGATTCGCTGGAGTCAAGGTCATATTCTATCTGGGGTGCGGAAGTTTCAGTTTCTTCCGTTTCCAGGTAGGGCCGCTGTCCTTCTTCCTGCAGTTTTTTTGAGAATTTCTTCCGCAGGATCTTGTTCATTTCATTCATCAGGGTTTGTTCCGGAACAGCCAGGAGGGAAGAACATTCCCGGGTGAAAAAGGTCCGGGTGATGCCATCCGGGATAATGGCGATCGTATTTACGATTTCCTTTACCAGTCCTGCTTTTTTAACCGGGTCACCACCTGTTTCCTTTAACAGAAGCCGGGTCTTGAAAAGGATAAAGTTAACGGCATTTTTAGCGATAAACTCTTCTACTTCCGCGGCACGGTGGGTACGGGCGAAAGAATCGGGGTCCTCATTTTCCGGAAAGAGAACGATCCTTACATTCATTCCCTGTTCCAGGATCATATCGATGCCCCTCAATGAAGCCTTGATGCCCGCGGGATCGCCGTCATAAAGGATCGTTATATTCTGGGTATAGCGCTGAATCAGCTTGACCTGATCGTTGGTGAGGGAAGTCCCCGAAGAGGCCACCACATTTTCGATTCCGGCCTGGTGCAAGGAAATCACATCGGTATATCCCTCCACAAGGTAGCAGTTGTTTTTGGCGACCATGGCATTCCGGGCGAAATACAACCCGTAAAGCGATTTGCTTTTATTGTATATATCCGATTCGGGTGAATTCAGGTATTTTGCCGTTTGTTTATCCGCACCGAGGATACGTCCCCCAAAACCGATAATCCTCCCCGAAGCGCTGTGGATCGGGAACATTACACGTCCGTGGAAACGATCGATCAACCGATCCTCTTTTTGGATAGAAAGCCCTGTTTTTACAAGGTATTCAGGCTTATATCCTTCCGAAATGGCATGAGATGAAAAATCTTCCCATCCTTCTTTCGAATAACCCAACTGGAACTTACGGATATATTCGTCCCGGAAACCGCGTTCCTGAAGGTATGTCAGCCCGATTGCTTTCCCGTCCTCGGTCTCGAAAAGAATTTGTTCGAAGTATTTCTGAGCAAACTGATTAATAAGGAACAGGGTTTCCTTCTCATTCTGTTCCTGGATCTTTTCCGGGGTCTGTTCTTCTTCAGCGATCTCGATATGATACCGCTTTGCCAGGAAACGCAAGGCTTCCGGATAAGTAAAATGCTCATGCTCCATCAGGAAGTTCACAGTATTCCCCGCTTTCCCGCATCCGAAACACTTATAAATCCCTTTTGAAGGAGATACCGTAAAAGAAGGCGTTTTCTCGTTATGAAAAGGACACAATCCGATATAGTTTGTCCCCCGCCTTTTCAGGGAAACAAAATCTGCAATGACTTCTTCAATCCGTGTGGCAGAAAAGATGTTTGAAATGGTATCGGGGGTGATCAAATTTTCGGTATTTTTCTCAGCTAAGGTAACAAAATTAGGTTAATTCTGACCGGTAAAATGATTAAGATATTGATGATATTTTGTACTTTTATGATTCAATATTCAGACCATGGACCGTAGAGAATTCTTCAAAAAAAGCATCCTGGCGGGTGTTGCCGCCAGCGCTGCCATGACTTTGGGCGATTTCAGGAAAATCTTTGCCGGGAAAATCCCTCCTCCCGGGGCCCCCGGACCGTATGACCTGGTAGCAGTTAAAGATGGTGAACCGGTTCAGATGTTCGACAAGGCCATCGAATCACTCGGGGGCATGAAAAATTTTGTGAAAAAGAACCAAACGGTTGTTGTTAAACCCAATATCGGATGGGATACTTCTCCAGAGCGTGGCGCCAATACCAATCCCGACCTGGTGAAACGGATTATCGAACAATGTTACAGCGCTGGCGCAAAAACGGTTTACGTTTTTGACAATACCTGTGATAACTGGAATAAATGTTATGAAAACAGTGGAATCCAGAAGGCGGTGAAAGATGCCGGGGGAAAAATCGTTCCTGCCAATTCAGAAAGCAATTACCAGAAGGTAGACGTAAAAAACGGGAAAAAACTGAAAAACACCAAAGTTCACGAACTTATTATCAGTTCAGATGTCTTCATCAATGTGCCCGTTTTGAAAAGTCATGGTTCGTCAGTGATAACGGCCGCAATGAAAAATCATATGGGGATCGTGTGGGATCGGGGATACTGGCACCGGAATGACCTCAACCAGTGCATCGCCGATTTTGCAGCATATCGCAAGCCCGACCTGATCGTGGTGGATGCTTACCGGGTAATGACCAAACGCGGCCCCAGGGGCGTATCGGAAGAAGACATTGTACTGATGAAGTCGCTCATCCTTTCAAAGGATATTGTTGCAGCCGATGCTGCTGCCGCCAAACTGTTCGGAACTGAACCGGAAAAAGTTCCCTACATCAAGCTTGCCCACGAAGCCGGCCTGGGTACTATGGACCTGACAAAACTGTCCATCAACCGGATAAAAATGTAAAGACATGCAACTTGCCTTCCTGAAAAAAATCAGGGTTCTTATTTCGCTGATTTTTTTTATTATTACTGTGTTCATATTTGTGGATTTTACCGGGTTGATAACGCAACGGCTGATCAGAGGATTGCTTTATCTTCAATTCATTCCGTCTTTCCTTAAATTTATCGATGCTCTTTCCATTGCAGCTGCGGGATTCCTTTTCATTCTTATTTTAACCATTTCCTTTGGAAGGATTTATTGTTCGACGGTTTGCCCGTTGGGTACTTTGCAGGATATATTTACCTGGATAGCCAGAAAAAGCCACATCCAGAAACGCATCAGGTTCACGAAACCACAAAACGGGATCCGTTACACAATATTGGGAGCCCTGGTGGTGGTCATGTGTTTTTCTTCGGCCCTTTTAATAAACCTGCTCGATCCATATAGTTTGGCGGGAAAAGTCTTTTCAAACCTTTTCCGGCCGCTGTTTTACCTGGGGAACAATATCCTGTCAAGAATTTTTCAGCTATTCCATTCCTATGCTGTTTATTCCGTTCCGGTTAAAATTTTTTCCTGGCCCTCTTTTCTTTTTTCTTTTTCCTTCCTGATCCTGATTGTTTTCCTGGCTGCCTATAAAGGAAGATGGTACTGCAATACCCTGTGCCCCGTTGGCACACTACTGGGAATCTTTTCCCGGTTTTCCATTTTTAAAATCCGGATGGATGAGAACGCCTGCACTTCCTGCGGACTTTGTGCCAAAGAGTGCAAAGCAGGATGCATTGACACCAAAGAGAAAAAAGTGGATTTTTCCCGATGTATAACCTGCTACGATTGTTTTAAAGCTTGTCCTGAAAATGGAATTGGATACAGGTATAGTGTGCAGGCAAAAGGCAAACAAGAAAAAAATCCGGATCTTTCAAGGCGGAATTTTTTTAAGACAATCTTTCTCGGAACTACAGCTATCCTATCCGCAAAAACAGTTTTCGGGGGAAAAAAAGAACAATCGGGAATCAGTACGATTCCTGTTACCCCCCCGGGTTCGGTCAGTATCTGGCACTATACCTCCAAATGTACTGCCTGCCACCTATGCATAAGCGCTTGTCCAACCAGGGTGCTTCAGCCCACATTTATGGAATTCGGTTGGTCGGGTATGTTCCAGCCGAAAATGAATTATCATGCTGAATATTGTAACTTTGAATGTATAAAATGTTCGGAAATATGTCCGACGGGCGCCATTCTTCCTATCACGAAAGAACAGAAATCGACCCTGCAGATCGGAACCTCAAAATTCATCAAAAACATCTGCATTGTCGTTACCAAACATACTGCCTGTGGCGCCTGCTCGGAACATTGTCCAACCAAGGCAGTTGAAATGGTTCCATACCTTGGTGACCTGATGATTCCCAGGGTCGACGAAAAAATCTGTGTCGGCTGTGGCGCCTGCGAATATGCCTGCCCGACCAAGCCCGATAAAGCAATCTATGTGGAAGCAAATTCCTATCACCGGAAAGCAATGAAACCGAAAAAGAAAGTCGAAGACAAGAAAAAAGCAATAAAACCCACAGACGATTTTCCGTTTTAAAAGGCGGACAAGCGGACAGGTTAGACGAGCGGACATATAATGATTGTTCTTTTTATCACCTGATCACTTCATCACAGAAAAGATGTACGAAGTCAAACGGTTCAGTTTTAACGAAAAAGAATTAGCAGAACAGGCCTTTGCCATCCGCCGTAAAGTTTTTGTAGAAGAAGAAGGTGTTGATCCGGACCTGGAATATGATCACGAAGAGGAGTCTCATCACTACCTGCTTTTCATGGGCGGAAAAGCGCTTGCAACTGCCCGCTGGAGAGAAACGGAAAAAGGCATCAAACTGGAACGGTTTGCGATGCTGCCTGAGTTCCGGAACCGGGGTTTAGGTGGAATCATACTGAAAGAGGTGATAAAGGATGTTGTACCTTTTGGGAAGGTCATCTACCTGCATTCGCAGCTGCGTACGGTTTCTTTTTATGAAAGACATAATTTTTTGAAAGAAGGATCTGTTTTTTATGAGGCCAACATGGGGCACTATATGATGAAATTAAAAATTAAAAATGAAGAATGAAAACGTCTGGTATCATTCATTATTAATTTTTCATTCTTTATTTTACAGGGGACATTGGAATATCTTTCCATCCCTCATGAGTCATCAGGCGTGTTGATTTAAATCCCAGCTCCATCAGCGTT
>Ga0182027_10005902_pt1 | contig 18477 bp, 18 predicted proteins | sample 712E1DmetaG_FD_121300 | JGI IMG/M metagenome (GOLD analysis project Ga0182027, IMG submission 121300) | Permafrost microbial communities from Stordalen Mire, Sweden - 712E1D metaG (Illumina Assembly) | ecosystem: Environmental > Terrestrial > Soil > Wetlands > Permafrost | place: Sweden... | reverse complement strand
TTGTCGAGATATTCATGCTACTTCCCCTCAAAAAAGCATATGGTTGAGCTATTAAAAAAGCCTATCCATAATAGTCGAGAGAAATCATGAAGTGTTCAAACCGTTAATGCGAAATGTGGGTTAATTAAAAGCGCACCGAAATTCTGTTCAATAAACAAAATTATATAAAAAATATTGGGATTTATTACACAGTTGAAGCTATAAATGGATAGTTAAATATAACATCGAGGAGCATGTATAAGCTGCAAGTAAAATAAGGGCTGAAAGCCCAGAAGCCACGAAATAGTCGAGGCTAAATTTTCCTATCCGTAAAAAAGCAATCAAACAACAGTCCTGGTAGTGTCTCCATTATCGCTGTTGCAACTTAGACATTTTGTTTCACATATTCTGATAACCGGAATAGTGCAAGAGGTCCCCCATAGTCATACCTGCTAACTTCCTTGCCATCAAGATTGTTGGTGTTAAGTTCAATAATATCGCTGACATTAAGCACCCTATCTTTGCATTTATCCATACGTATCTGCCATTGCGGCATGAATGGATTGTGAGCAAAAGCGTTCCTTATCAAACGGGCAATGCAGGCAGCATCTCGAATATTTGGATTCTTATCAGTAAAACGATCTTTCTGGCAAATTCCCAAGTACGTGTCAATTTGATTGGCCAATAAGTATGTGGCCACATGATGCAGCAAAGAGATGGCCAATTCTTCCTCTTCACTATTTAAGACGAGTTCTTTATTATCCGCAACATGTTTTCCCCAGGAAAACGCTCCCAGATACTGAAATCTTTCGGGAGGGCTAGGGGTATGCATAGCGAATGCCATCTTGAATAACACCTGCGCTTTGTATAGCAATTCTTTTTGCATATTATGCATTTCATATACTAGTATCACATCACCAACATTCACGATCTGCGAATTAATAATGATTGAACTGCCATTAACCGTATAATCTGTATCTCTTTTCATTTCCCAGACAGACTTATGATCTTTGCTTAGATATACCATCAAAGTCTCATGAGTTACATCATCAATGAGATCAAATGTCAGTGACATCCCTATATCCTTTACCTCGAATGTTTTTGGCCACATAGCCAATTTGGCTATCCGGGAGGAATTTAAGTTTGTTGAAGGGGCTAGAGAAATGCCTGAAATTATTTCGGCATACAAATACCGGCATCCTGGCGAGAGAGCAATAGGTGCCGTAAAGTGTACCTGTAAAGCGGCAGGACGATGTCACGAGAGGCAACCATGGGAAGGCCAAGAAGATGAAGGCGGAGGCGCTAGGATATGGCAAAGTGTCTAGCAGCATGTACAAAGCTGCAAATACAGCCAGAGACATTAAGGATCTTGGCCTCAGGAGATCCTGAGAAGGGCAAAGATCAAGCTTCCGGGCCGATTGCTTTCGAAGTCGAAAGATATGGAAGTGATATTATAAACAATCCTATGTTAAAATTAAGGGAAAGCTATTTGGTATAGTCGCGTCTACCAAATTTTGACCTTCATGGATAACCTCCATACAACAACCAAAAAGATTGCATGGCCCTTTATCGAAATTCGAGATAATCAGGTCGGTATGATCTGGGTAGAATGCGATGAGCAAGGCAATGAAGGCGATAATATACGGTTGTCGTGGGATGAATTATATGAGTTTGGCATAGAAGATTGGATGATTAGATGCGCGATAGAAGAGCATCTAGAGTCAGACGATGAGTATTACACGGCAGAAGCATCCGTTTTTCATGGCGTGGTCGAATATCCGGATATTTCATACGAAACTTTTAACCTCACCCCCGAGATTGCGGGAAAATTGAACTCTGCGGGGTTTGAAATAATTACTGGCCAACCAAACCAATTTGCTGGAAGCGGCTCAAGCGGCTACTTTGCTATAGGGGATCATACAGAACCTATATCCGAGGATTATGTCCCGGAGATAGTACCGCAGCCTGATAATCCGGATATGTACATAGGGAGCTATGTAGAAGATTTTTGGTGCAGTGTCTCAAATTCACCGTTTATGGCCAGACCATTGATTTATTGCAATCCACATAACGGAGCCGAATATTTCTTTTGCGTCGTGTGTAAGAAAGCGGGCAGGAAGAACCCCTGGCATCCCTATATTTTGGGAAACAAAGAACAGGGCTATGATGAGCAGAACGTATTAACGGCGATTAGAGCCATTGGTGATGGCCATAGCGTGTATGAGATAGCAAAATACTGCGGCAACGAATTCAAAGGCAATTGGGATAAGAGGAAGGTTCTCCGAATCTGTGACAAACTATCCAAGTTCAGGAAAATCCGGTATGAAATCGAGATGCGCAACAATCGCCAGGTTAAGCTGGTTTTTACGAACCGTGCTAATCTTTGACAATAGGGCGCAAATTACTAGCGTACTATTATATGAGGAGAGAGAGAAGAAAAATCTCCTCATCTTATGTTTGATCTCAAAAGGGGCGTTCCTCCAATTAAGGGGGACGCCCCTTTTTATTTGGGATCTCTTTATGTTTGTATAAACTTGGTGATATAATGGAACTACGATTTAAGCGAAAGCTTTCAACAAATAAATTTGGGTACACTTATCTGAACGTGCCAAGGGAGATAGCAAAGGCGCTATCAAGCAAATACGTTGAACTTGTAATTGAGGGCGATAGGATCGTAATGATCCCAGCTAACTAAGCGATTTTAGAAACAATTTCAGGTGATGATTTTGATAAAAAGTACTAGCGGTAGCTCTGCTCGGGTTTGCAGACTTCAGCCTTATGAAGAGGCTCTAGGTCAACTAAAGAATGTTCAGCGATTAGAGGAATATGCGTTGGCCGAAATTGGCCCGGTAACTGTAGCCCTTCCCATTGAGATGGGTGAAAGGTTGAATCCCTTAATCGGTCAGAGGATAGGAATTTTGAGAACTGAGGTCGATTATCGATATAGGGTGATGGTCCCGAAGCCTAAGATCTAAGTAGGATCTAATTTTGTAGGCACTGAGGTTAAACCCGCGAAGGTCGAAGCGATTTAGGATTTTTTTAAAAACCGTAGAATAGAATTAAAAAGAACTCACTCCGCCCCCCAATTTGAGCTAAATCAATGGAGAAAAAATGAAAAACAATACTGTGACCAGCTTGGGCTATGGAAGCCCATCCATTGAGCCTGATCCAATAAAGGCTCTGATCAATGAAATCTGCATAGTCAATGCGAACAATACTTCATTTTGTGCTCGTTTGATATCGATTCAAAATGACAGCGAGCTGTGGTTCGAGTCCAAGAGAGGCCAACGATGGATGATCCATAGAACGGCAATAATGAGCATTAGGCCTCTCAATCGCGCGCCCGGGGGATCGGCTTGACCATCCATGAAGTATATCGCATGAGAGAGCTTGATGAAGTCCTCGGTCTTCTGAATAGCCTTGAAGAGGCCAATGGCTGGCTTTTGGCTTTGATTGGCAAGATTCCAGTACTTCTCCCTGTGGAGCTGCAAGATTGCCTCCAAAGCCATCTCGGCAAGAGGATCGGTGTCTTGCGGCTGGATGGCTACAGGGTCCGACGCATCGACGATAGGAGGGCTTAGATGTGGCTGGTAATTATCTGCCAGCTTCTATCGGAACGATGCAATTGCAGAATTCCACAATCTGAGACAGCCCTCTCAATTCCTGCTTTTGAAATATGCAAGTCCACGGGCAGAAGATGTGAAGCCTGTCAAAGCATTTCTGTAGAAGCTTGGCGGCGCAATGTGGCCGCGATATGCAATAGGAGGTGATAAGATGGCTGAAGAAAGGCCGCCTAGGCCGGAGCCATTGTATGTCATTTTCGATCAGATCCCCGGCGAGCTGCCATACTCCAACAATTGGATTCTTTGGTACTACAAGTGGAAAGAAGGCAAAGACGGCAAGCCCGGCAAATGGGACAAACCGCCCTATCAGCCTAACGGCAAACACGCGAGTTCTACAGCGGCCCTCACTTGGAGTCCTTTCAAGACTGTGAAAGCAGCATACGAACGCGGTTTAAATCTGCCTGTAGACGATCCCCTTCATTTTGATGGTGTGGGATTCGTCCCTGCGAAGGTCAACCAGGCAGATAACAATCTCCAATTTGGAGACCTCGATAAATGCCGCGACAAGGAGACCGGCCAACTATCACCCCAAGCGGAAGAGGATTTAGCTCTCATCAATTCTTACTGTGAGATCTCGCCTTCAGGAACTGGCATCAGATTCATAGCAAAGGGTCATCCTCCATATCCACAAGGGCAGGATGGCAGCAAGAAGGGCCACGTAGAGATTTATCAGGGACGACATTATCTCACCATCACAGGCCACAGGCTTGAAAGGTTCCCGGGGGCGATTGAGAAGCGGCCTGAAGAGCTAAATGTATTTTACCAGAAGCATTTCTGTGAACCTGAGCCCGGCCCCGAAGCTGCGCCGGGCGCAGGGACGGGAACCAAGCTAACCGACGATGAGATAATCTGCCTGGCATCCGAAGCCAAGAACTCAGCAAAGTTCATGGCCCTGATGGCCGGGAACTTCCAAGACTACCCTTCTCAATCCGAGGCCGATCAAGCATTCTGTAATCTTGTGGCATTCTATAGCACAGATGAACTACAGATTGACCGCATATTCAGAAGGTCTAAGCTTTACCGCGAGAAATGGGAGCGGGCCGATTACCGCGAAGGGACTATAAGAAAGGCTATAAGCGGCACTAAGGAGCACTACAACGGAAACGGACCGAAGTCAGAGCCGGAAACACTTACACCGTCACCCTCGGAAGATAAGCCATGCGACGTTCGAGAACTGATAACCACGTTCAAGAAATGGCTTTACATCAAAGAAGAATATAACATTACAGGACCATTCAGCGGAGTTATAGCCAATTTCTGCGATGGTAGCCCGGATATCCTAGGCATAGTAGGCCCGTCTGGAAGCAACAAAACTGAAATGATAAGAAGCCTCGGGGAGACACAAAACGAATACGTCTATCCGGTATCCTCGATAACTGAGCACACCCTGGTCTCAGGCCACAGAGATAGCAGAGATTTAGTCCCACAGCTCAAAGGCAGGATTCTGGCGATAAAGGATTTGACAAGTATCCTTTCACGCAAAGAGGATGTCCGAGCCGCTATATTTGCAGACTTCCGAGAGTTGACGGATGAGTATATCCGAAAGGAATTTGGCAACGGTATAGCGAAAGAATACGGCAATATCCACAGCTCTATTTTTTTTGCTTCCACAAATGCCATTGAGCGGTACTATTCGATGTACTCTAATTTGGGCCAACGGATGATCTTCTTACGACCTAAGAACGACCCTAAGAAGGCCCGAGAGAGAGCATACCAGAACCGCGGCAAGCAAAAGGAAATGAGGGCAGAGCTTCAAGCGGTGACAAAGCGGTTTATCGCCTCGATGCTCAAAAGCCAAAGATGAGAAGGGCCTACCATCAACACCGGAGACCATACAGGATGAGATGGGACTCTTATACGACTTCCTGGCACTATCACGCACCACCATACACCACAACTATAAAAGCGGTGAGATAGACGAATTACCAGAGCCTGAGTTTCCCACAAGGATAGCCAACACGATAGGCAGGATATGTGAGGTTCATGCTCTATTCTATGGCCGAAATGAAGTGGCCGAGGAAGACGCAGCCTTCGGACGTAGGATCATTGCTGATAACATCCCATCGATGAGATGGAAGGTGTTGAATGCTCTTAAGGAGGATTGGCTACATACTACAGCAATTGCTAAAGTTGCGGACCTTCCAGTAGGTGCGACCAAGTACCAGCTAGACGAACTTGTGGCCCTCAAACTTATAGAAAAATTACTAAAAGAGGAGCTAAATTCTTCAATGGATCGCCGGTTCGACTACTACAAGCTTTTACCAGAGGCGGCGCAAGCAATCGAAAAATGTAAGACAAGGATTAGGATAGAGGATGATATCAAAAATGAACAATCTAAACTAATTAATAAACAAAATATATCCTTACCTAATCCTTGTCTTATATCTCCATGTGGAGTGGGGGAGGCAGAACAAGCTAATGAAGGAGAAGATGATAGCACCTCACCAGCTTTAGGCCCTCATCCTCGCAAAGACGAACCGACACCCTGGAAGCCTAAAGAGGATGTGGCCAAGAAGCATGATAAAAAGGTTCTCTCCTACTCTGATATGGTGCAGTTCGTACCTTATGACACATCTTCCCCTGAAGCCGAGCAGATATGCAAGTCCATACGTGGGCAACTTGCTAAGGGCATTGCACCAAGAATAGATTTTGTGCGGATTGATACGAAGCTCTCCCGGGAAATCGTTGAACCCTATATGGATAATGCGGCCTGGTTGAGGAAAGATGATTCGGCACAATCGGGAATTGTGGTATATTTGCCTGTAGAGCCATCGGACGTTCCGCAAGCTTCAGCCAGCGCACCATAGCCTTTTTAGAGGAATTGCTGGGCATCCACTACAAGGATGGCTACATTTGCCAAGCCTGCCAGTCAGGACAAGGACCAGAGGAGATAGCAAAGCCGAATTCGCAAAAGACGCTTATGGATCGGGTGGATTCAGCATGATCGAAGTCCCTGCCCTCTTCCTCCGCAAATGGGAGCAATAAGTCAACAAAGACGCGCCCTGCCAGGATTTGATTTTCTATAAAAGGACAACGGATTCGGGTTCTGTTGCGTTTGAAAGTGGTGCAGGCATGGTGTTCTTTTATGGTGGCCAAAATAAAGAATTATGATAGATTCGTTTTACGTAGAAAAAGATTAAATATAATCATCTCTACAAAGTTATAATGTGTAACGATCCTCCGACATAGAATGCAGGTCACTCCGGTTTGGAACTCGGAACTCCTGTAAACTAATGATATCCTTTTATACCTTTAATCAATTCCTTAAACTAAGACTGAGGAGGAATGGCTGATGGGAAGAAGATATAGGAATTCACCAATTGTTGAGGCGGTGTGTGAATTCCGTTTCGGGAAAGGGGCAAATTGGGATATGACGACCCCCGGTATTATCTATAATGAAGTCCGTCCGAAGTTCCCTCATAAGGAGTCCCACGTAGGCCAAGAGGTTAAATTATCCCCAGATAACCGCATGCCTGGTGCTCAAGTTAAAAGCGTCAATTTTGCCCGATTTCTAGCTGATGATAAGAAGACCTTGATGCAATTAGGCGATGGTACACTATTGATTAGCCGATTAAACCCCTATACAACCTGGCAGGATTTTAAAAATAATATAGAATATGCTCTCAATGCGCTGAAGAAAAATGTTGAACTCAATTCAATTCAGCGAATTGGATTGCGCTATCTCAATCGGATAGAAGTCCCAGAAGAAAATCCTAATTTGGAAAAATATTTTGAATTTAGGCCCTTTCTTGGCCTAAATCTACCAAAGAGAGAACATAATAGCTTTATTGTGGGTTGTATATTCCCTATCATTGGTGATCGCGAATCATGTAAAATTGAATTAACTACCGCCGTACCTGAAGGCAGCAATGCATCAGCATTTACTCTTGATCTAGATTATTCTATGACCAAACCGGAGAGCATTCAATTCGATCAGTCATTGGAGTGGATCGAAGAAGCACACGAAGGACTTGAAAGGTTCTTCGAAGGATGTATCACACAACCTCTAAGAGATTTGTTTGACGTGGTGGTCTGAGATGTGCCAATACGTAACTAGATCTGATAGGTTTGGCGTTCAGCGACAACTCTTTCAAGCAATAGAGCAATTAAAGAATGGAGTAATGTTACCCAATCTGCATCTAGCCTTTAGGAGTGAAGAAATGGATTCAACTTATTCAAACATAGATCCAGTTGAAGACATGATAGGATATTTTCACGATACCGATACCAAAATGAACCAAATATCAATTATACGCGAATATTTTTATCATTTTCCTGAAATAGCAAAATTATCATGCGAAGTCGCCGACTTGGTACACCAAAACTTTGACTCAAAAACACAGTTATCATTAGAGATGCGTGGAGAAACAAATTCTGAGAGTGAGTACTTAGCTCTTTGCATCCGAATGAACGATTATGATGATAGTGTAATGGAGAGAATTAGGAGCATTCGGGAAGAATATGCGGAAGATCTTGCAGAAATGAACGGATGGTTTCTATTGACAACAGACTATCTGCCACCGAGGTGATGGTAAATGAGCTTCAGTGGTAAAGAGAGTCTTCAGGTGGCACAATATATCGTAGGACAAGTGGGTGGTCCATGTACCGATGAATCCGCTAGAAGGGCGGCGATTAGTAGGGCATACTTTGCTGCATATGGGCATGCTTTTCATTATGAAGTCGATAAAAGGAGATATAAGCCAAAAGGAAATGGCCGGGATCATACCGACCTTAGAGTTCATTTTGCGAAAGTGCGGAAAGAGACTATAATTGCAAGTGAATTAGAAGATCTAAGAATCTGGAGAAATATGAGCGATTACTATAAAAATTATGTTGGGCCATTGCCTTCGAATGTCACAAGTGCCTTAAAACATGCTGCGGATATTATAGATAAATTGATATAAACACTAATATTTTTGGAGGCTTTTCTTAAGCAACTCTTTCCACTTATTTTCACCATCAATCCCAATGCCCGCTGATCCTGCTGGCGTGGTTCCATCGAGCCCCATGTGTAGCCTAATGAAGTTGTAATAGATCTAGTTCATAGCAAGATTGGTGCATCATATTCAATAGGCCATCTGTCCCGCCATCCATTAAATTTTCCCCAAGAACTTACTTAAAACTTCGCATATGGAGCAACCTTATCAACCTTATATTTTAGAGGGCAACCTTATACCCTTACAAAAGATTTCCTTGGGAAAGAAGATCATGCAGCCCAATCGCGAAACCAAACTCCATGAAACTTCGCTAAAACGTCGCTTGTGGCGAACACTCCCTCTAAACCTTCAAATTTGGCAGACAAAAATGGTATGAATCATTCTGATTTCTTCTGAATTCTTAAGGTATTTTCTCAAATATGATTATCATGCGAATCTAGATGACATAATTGAGCTAAGCGGACCAAAGCATGTTACCACCGGCCCGCCTAGCTTCAATATCAAGAGAAACCAATGATGAGAACGTCACATATTTTGCGTATGACGCATTGTATAGCCAAAAGTGTCTTGGCTCCAGTGATCAGAAAAGGGCAGCAGATGTGTGGAAAGCATTCAGCTATGATTTAGGAATTCACTGGCAGGATGGCTACATTTGCGCCAGATGTCAACCGGGAAGGCCCTCCAGACGGAGTAGCCGGAGCCGAGCCCACAAATCAGCTTAAGTGATACAACCAGACCACCTGATAAAAGAGCTAAAAAATCCACTTTAGGCCGAAGCATGCTGGTTCTTTCCGATAATTGTTCCACTTTATAAATAAATTTCTCATCAAGAGTTTAGACAGTTTGACCGCAATCTAGAGACGTTATTGGACTGAAAAAAGGCCCATTATCCGAACATTTTCTCCCCAAAAATCAGCAGAATACCTTAAATATACGGTGTTACTACGGTAGTAATATGGTTCGCTTTGTGAGAACACTGCAACATCGAGTCACGCCCCAGGGACGCGATTTTTACGCCCTGAGCATTCCGCCACAAGTGGCTGAAGCCCTGGGTTTACAGGACGGTGGACAAGTGACGATTGAGGTTAAGCCCATCAGGAAAGGCGTGTCCGAGATAGTGCTGAAGGCAAGCGATGCATAGCGTAAAAGAATTAATTCAATCCTCAAAAAGGAGCAATTGAATGTTGAGCTTTAACCGGACACTTCAGAAACACGTCACTAAGACCGGCACCTATTACGTTCTATCGATCCCGAGGGAGATCGCCCAGGATCTCCAGCTTGAGGCAGGTGGATTATGCAGTTTCGAAGTCAGGACAGATGGCAAAGCCTATGTGGCCTTAACTCCATACCAGGATAACCCCCTCGATACGAGTCGGGCGGTTTACAAGCAGCAATTCAAGCAATTTAAAGTTGCATCAAAATTAGCAGTTAAGCATCTAGAGGCACAATTGAAAATAATGAGGTCAACCGAGTTAGGTCGAAAAGTATTGGCAATTGCGTTTAGGAGGCGAGACTTCTAAGTACATACAACAAAACTTTTTGATGTGATAGAATGTATTAGCGGCTCTTTGCAGAGCAGAAGGAGACGAGGGAAGAGAGCAAAGTCCCAAATCCAGCTCCCTTAGGTCGAGCCCATACCTCTTGATCATTCTGAATGTAAGAACGCCTGCTCCGAGCAAGCGCCCCGCCTGCTTTGTAGTGTGTAATTCAAGATCCTCAGACTTACCTACGAACCATAGCCACCTTATCCCGACCCGTCGCGACAAGATTGCACCATCTAGCGGCTATAACGTGCCTGGACTCGAATGCAAAGAAGATGAGATACGACAGCCCCAGAGCCTCGGGGATCCAGACCATAGGGTTTCGCAGACCCGACAGTAGTGTTTAAAAATAATCGAGGATTCCCAGATCCTGGGCCCGGGGGAAATTTCCAAGCAGTGGCCAGAACAAAATGGCCGGAGATTTCCACATGGAGTCCAGCACTAAATGAGCCAGAACCCCGAACGAAACAGATGCCAGCCTGAGGTTCTTCAAATAGACAGCCAATGTCGCCAGGACTATCAGGAACAGGAGCGTATGGCCGAACGTCCGTCCTTGTTCAGCTGTTCCGAAGGCCAAAAGGCCCAGGGGCTTGTCGATTATGTCCGGCAGCATCGATCCCAGGGCCAGAAAAGCCAGATCAACCCATCTAATTAACCGGCCAGCCGCCAAGGTCAAGCCCAGATGAGCAAATAATAGCATCTTTCTGTCAAACGTGCTCCTAAGATTAAGATGCATCGGTCCAATATGACCATTCGGGAACGTTCAGGCACCCTTTCGCCAGCTCATTATAAACGTACATTTTTTAAAGTACATCATCCAAATTGCTTCTATATTAATCTATATATCGATATGTATAGACCGTTATAATCGAGTATCTATTACCTGGATGCGAGTCAAAATCGCATCTTTTCTTACTGATAGCGGTTTACTACCGGTATAAAGTACTACGCCCTGAGTGACGAGGCGTACGATGAAAGTGCAGGTCAGGGCGGGCAGGAGCAGGCACACGCGCCTAGTATTATGTTAAGCCGGTGTCATTTAGAATGGCAACCTTTGTACAGTGACACCGGCAAGGGTGGGCGATTTATTCGTTACGTTTCTTCAGATCATGTCTATAGCGTTGTGAAATCTATACGTATGACCGAAGATGCCGATATTCGATGGACATTCTCTCCACTCTCTAAACATAGGGCGTCGATGCTCGCTGATGCAAGTTTTCCTTCATATTTCCTTCCGTCTATGGTGGTTACGGTAATCTGTTTTCCTATTAATTTATGCTGTTCGACTAGTGGCATTATTTGTTGCATTTGATCCCTTCCTGTGTGATTTGGGTATGCGGTATCAGTACTTTAGCTTTTGTTAAGGGCAACTATACCGAAAAGGTGAATATCTGCACCTGCTAAGTGCACCTTGAGGGAGCAATATGCAGAGAGTTTATGCAAGCGTAAACGAGGATACCCTGCACCGCTTGGACGAGCTGGCAGGTGCTCAGAAGGTCCACCGGTCCGAGGTGGTATGCAATGCGATTGAGTCTTATCTGCACCTTACTGATGCAGCGGAGAGTACACGAAACAGCGAGGCCGATATTCAGCAACGCGACCAGGAGATAGCGCACCTCAAAGAACTCTTGCGGGTGCGCGAGTCTGAAGTGCTGCACCTCCGAAGCATGACAAATGATCTGCGAGCTCTGGCCGATGGTCTGGCATTGAAGATACCGGCCTTGCCACCAGGGCAAGAAGAGGCCAGGGCGAAGAGCTGGTGGCAGTTCTGGGGGAGATAGTAACTCATGCCTCTGAACCTGACAATAGTAAACCAGACGGCACAGCCAATTACAAACATGCTGATAGTTTTAGGAAGTGCACTATTAGGTGCAATAGTTGGCGGTGCATCCACCTATCTAGCAAATTCTCGTATAGAAAACAGAAGGATGAAAGTCCAAGCCTATATCCAATTAAATGCAATAAAAAGAGCAATTGGTCAAGTCCATTTCGAACTCGCTGAAGCAAGATTAATACACATGTGGCTTTATGTATCAAGAGAACTAGGCGGATCAAGTGACATAACGTCTGACGATAATTATATGAGATGGCTTAAGCAAGCAGATGCGTCATTAGCAAATTTCAATGGATTTTCTGAACGGTTATTGGAGACCATGACTTTGGTGGAATTATCATTCAAGCAATCCCCAGAATTGGAGCAGAGAGTTAATGAGGTTGAAAGATCGAGTGATTTAGTCAGTGGTTATGTAGCGGATATAAATCGGCATTTTGAAGAAAGAATCCGTGATATATTAAGTTCTCGTGGCATAATTATTACATCATTAACTGACCCTATGCTGAATGAAATTTTAGACGAGGTGCAAGAATATGTAGATACGAACACTGAAGAGCCGATTGATAGCCTCCTTGTGTATTTAGACAGAGAAATTAAAAGGTAAGATAACGAAGCGCTCCAGGCATGGAGAGTCCGGATATCTCCATAGACGATGATGGAGAGCCCAAGTCTAAGAGCTGGTGGCAATTCTGGAAATAAGGAGGGAATGATATGAATTGGTGCTTGTTGAATTATAGTGAAGGTCAGACATGTCTTGTAAATTGGATGGCTGCGCAGACTATATCTACTGCTTTTCTCACCGCGGTTTTAATACTCATAACTGCATATTATGCTAGACAAACGCGTCATCAAGTAACCGCTATGCAAAGTCAGGCAACTGCTATACAAGATCAAATAAATCTTATGCGAGATCAACTAACATGGGACCGAGCATATAAGCCCCGAATGGATGCCTACATGAGATTAATGCAAGCACTTGGGGGCAAAACACTAGACACGCCATATATTGAACATGTTGTAGTTCCACAATTGGGATTAGTTTTGCCTTATTCCTCTAAAGAAGTGAAGACAATAGCAGGTGAATTATATAAAAATATACAAGACAATGGATACGATAATGGAGGCAATTCTCCGTCCGCTATTCTAGACAGAATCAATAAAGAAGTGAAACCGATTATGATGGATGAAATAGAAAAGATCATGAGACAGGAAACGACCCCAGGCTAAGCACTGGTGGCAGTTCCGGAAATAAGGAGGGAATAGCCTGTTTTCTAGTCGTGGATTAAGCTTGTTTGGGCTTGCAATAAGTACAATCGGAACGTTGGGAATGCTATGGGGGGGATTGGAAGCCTTTATAGTAGTCAACTCCAAAGATACCGGGGATCAGTCAGACACGGAAATTGTAACCTCTAGTAGGCGCGGTGTAAATTATAGGCATTTCGAGTATGTATTGGCCGTTACTAATATTGCTGGCGTCAACCGGCGTATATTAGTAAACAGAATAGGAAAGTTCGCCTTAGCAGCAGGCCTCCTGGTACAGTTTATTGCCTTATATATCGATCCATGAGAATATAAACATAGTAAGGAGCCAACGGCTAAACAATATGATGGAAGTTGTGGTAGAGTGTGTTCGTTAAGCACTTGCATGGCCATAAGTAGAGTTTGTGGCTCATGCAATGGAACTATAGGAAAAGGACAGACGAGCGAGACGAATGAGACTAGAGATTTATGAGGGTCGAAGTCTGACTTTGACTAATTGGTAATTCAAGCCATTTATGGCTGCATCAAATTTAGCATAAAAGTATATCAAGGCAATATTGGATGGCTTCCTGCAGATCACCCAGGGCTTGCAGGACCCCACCGAGGTTGTTAACATCGGTGGCCAAGGTGGGATGATCTGGTCTATCCAAATGTGCGGTCATTTCCAAAGGGTTTGTTACTATGATGGGGTTTTAGTGTCACCTCTGGCCGCCTTGACGAGCTCTTTCAGGAGCTGATCGTCGTCTTCGAATCGCTTGGGCAGCCTATCCCATAGCTCCCGAAATCTCACCCCCTCCACTTGTTCCACCTGATGGCAGAGCTGATCAAAAGAGCCGGGCAGAGCCTCAACGCCAAATTTATCCAAATCGAAGGCCAGCTCTTTCAGGTTAAAAGTAAGTATTCCCGAGCTGATCTGATAAAAGATGGAAGTAGAAGCCAGCCTATGGTCCAGAGCAGACCTGGACCCGCTCTCTTTGAGATAGATAGCCAGGTTATGGTGGCTTATGGATATGCTCTCCGGATTGCCGAAGATATACTTGTAACGCAGCGCAGCCTCCTCGAAGCTGACCGCCTGATCTACCTGGCCCGATTCATTCCTTAGATCGGCCAGGGCGCTGAAGACCATGCCAAGCATCTCGATAGATCTCTCCTTTTCGAAGATCCTCTTGCAGGCCCCGAGGAGCTTTTCCGCGTCATCATAGCGTTTCAGCCTGAGCAGCGGGCCGTAGTTGTTGAAGCTGGCCCGGGCCTGCTCCAACGCAATCGCACCCCGGGACTGCTGGACAGCTATCATCTCGGCGTTAAGCTCCAGGGCCTTTTCAAATTTATTCAATGACATGGCAGCCCTCCTGCCAGTATCCAGAATAATCTCTCTGACGTGCCAGGGTGTAGTTGTCTCCTTCTGGTCGCTTCTCTCGGGCAGCGATCTCATCTGCTTACGAAGATCCTCCGCGGCCTTCAGGACCTCCTCATACTTTCCTAGATAATTCAAGGTCTGTAGCCTCTGGCCTTCATCTGCGAGCTGCGTCCACGGCCCCAGCCCAGCCTGGCGGGTGTAGGCTTTCTCTTCCACCACCAGCTTCAGCGCCTCCTCAGACCGGCCCGTCCGCTGGAGAATATTTAAAAGAGATACTGCCTCCGCCGAAGCCAACCTAAAATCGCCCTGGGCTACGCTCCTGGCTATCAGAGGCCTGATCATATCCTCGGCCTCCTGCCAGCGGCCGGCTGCCAGCAATGCGTTAGCCACGTTTCCAGAGCCTGCGAGTTCTAGATCCGTTCCCTTGGTGGCCTGGGCAATGTGCCTAAGCAGGGGCAGCATCGAGGCTACCGTATCCGGAGACCTGTCTCGATATAAGGCCTCCTCCAGCAGAATTAAGGCCTTTGACCACCTTTTCTGCCTCATGAGATAGGGAGCAGACCGCAGGCAAGTCATGATGACCACCTGTCCCGTCTCCTTAGCCCCGCCGCTCTGAGCTGCATCGAAAACGTTCGCCCAGAATGAGGCCGTCATGGAATCGACTGCCTCCCTGAAATTCTCATCAACCTCCTCTAGCTCGGCCTGGGCCACGCCCGGGTGGATGGCATACCCCACCTGCTCACCCAGCGCCTGCAGCTCCACCAGGCCAGCGGACTTGACGCTGTCCAGAACAGTCTCCAGCTCTGGCGCATCTCCGCCCAGGTCCAGGTCCTTCCATAGCAGTGGCCAGACATCCTTCACAATCCAGTCCAGCCGGTCAGCATCCTCTAGTGAGCACAAGAACTGAAACAGCGTCCTGGAAGACAGGGGCAGGCTCCGGGTGGCGTTCTGTGTCCAGCGGGTCAGAACCTTCAGGAACTCTTCAGCGGTGCTGGCCGACTCGCCCTCCTCAAAGAACCTGTCTAGATGGCTCCCTGCCTCGCTCCAGGCCCCTAGCGCGCCCTCTAGATACTTCTCCAGATCAGCCGGGTCCGCGGCCTGAGCATCGGCCAGCTCAATGAGCTTGGGGTGACCCTGCACCAACGAGAGTGTGCGTCTGACCAGCTCTCTGCCCTTCGTAGGCTCCAGTGGGCTCTTGCCCATCAGAAGCCCGCCAAGGTGAGGCATCTCCCTGGCCAGAAGTGTAGCCTCGTTCAGGGACAGAGTATTGATGGGCTCGATGATCAGCCGATTACTGTCGCCCAGCTCCTTCGGCAGCTTGCGAGATGTGAGCACTACCCTGGATAGGCCGTCGTGATTCAGCAGAGCCTGCATGAGCCAGCCCCAGCGTTCGTCCTTCCACTTGCCCTCGCCGGTCAGAAGGCCCTCCAGGTTATCGAGCACAATGAGAATGGATTTCTGCTCCAGCATTTCGGATAGAACAGGCAGCCATGCGCGGAACTCCTCTGCCCTGTCTACCAGATGGACCATCTTTAAGCCCGGCAGCTGCTTCTCCATATCCAGGGCGAGCTTGACCAAAGCACCCTCGATCTCTTCATTCTCTTTGGGCGCCTGATGCCAGATGAAATAGCGGAATCGTAAGCTTCGGCTCTGGTGGTAGGCGGTCTCCAGGGCGCAGGCGGTCTTGCCTGCACCTGCCATGCCGTGGAAGAGCACTCCTCGCTTGTCTGCTTCCGGGGCCAGAGCCGAGCTGGCCCTGCCCAGTGGACCAGTGCGACCCACGAACCTTTTGGGCTCAGGCGGGAAGTAGGCCATGCTGATCGTAGTTTTGGGCTCGTCTCCCTTGGCTATGGGCGGTCTGATGATCATCTCAGCTGCCCTGGAGCCGAAGAGGGCAGGCGTGGCCAGGGATAGGGGCGGTGTGGCAGCATTGTAGCCGTCCTTCAGGGCCTTTTGCATAGCCAGCTGCAGAGAGCGGGGCAACGTATTGCCTTTTTCCAGGAGCTGCCGATAGAGTTCGGTTGCCAGGTTGATGGCGAACTCGTCGCCAACGGGATAGCGCATGGCCAGAGCGGTGCAATCCAACTTGTTCATCAGCTCCACGGCCAGGGCGGGCATGGGCGTTTTTGCAGGGCTGGCGCAGGCCTGGGCCTCTCTGGTCTGGATGACTGGGATCTTCAGCCACTCCCGCGTCTCCTGAACGGTGGCGGCTGCCGATAGACAGGCAGATAAGGTGACCAGCTTCAGCCTGCCGCTTGCCAGGCTCAAGAGGGCACTCAGATCCTCAGAGGTTACGCTGTCATGGCTGCCGTCAGGCTTCTCCAAGATGAGTGCGGCCATATCGCCATGGCCTGAGAAGTGGATCAGATCCCAGCCCTCGCCCTCCTCCAGTGCTTCCTGGAGGCTCTGGCGGGTGGTGCCGTACTGAAGTACGCGCATCTCGATGGCAAAGCCGTATCTTTGAGCCAGCTCGTTTATCTGCTTCATCAGCTCGTAGCGTTCGCGTCTCAGAGAGAGGGCCAATTGGTCGGTGGGCAGACTGAAGACCGCCAGCATGCGCAGGCGATCGTGCACGGGAACAGCGGTTATGATGGGCTTCTCGCCCGAGATCTCGAAGACCAGACTCACGTTTCGCATGGCCAGAGGCTTGTCGCCTATCAGGGCCATCTCCCAGGGCAGGTAGAGAAGCCCGGAGGCTTCCGGGGGCACCAGAACCCTGATGGTGATGGGTGTTGTGAACTTAGCAATCCTCTCGCCAACGCGCCCTAGCGTCTCTCTGCCTATCCATGAGCCTACCTGGCGGATGAGCCTTGTCTGGTCGTCGAGCCATTTGTCTGGCGCGGAATTGGCTTCCAGAAAACCGTAAAGTTCCTGAAAGGCAGCGTAATTGGGATCGTTGGAGTTTAATCTGACCTCGAAGTCCTGTAAAAATGTACCCTGGCTGTCTTTGAGCACCCAACGCCAGTGCAATGGGTCTTTGAAATCCTTGACTTCTAGGAGCAATGTCTTGCTGGCCATGAAATCACTCAAAGGTTTTTGGACGGTTAAACCTTAGCTATATCCGAGTAAGCACCGAGAGCCGGAATGGCGGGGATAGCTTCAGGCTAGAAACTCAGCAAGATGCGATCATAAAGTATTGTGATGCGAATGTGCTAGATCTGGCCAATATCTTCGAAGATCCTGCGTTGTCTGGCGGTCTGCCAGTGTTGGAGAGGCCGGGATTGCGTGCCATACTAGAATCAGCTCAAGAAGGCGATAAGGTCATTGTAGCACGGTTAGTAATGAGCTTTGCGGAGTTTGAGCGATCCTTGATTACATCCAGGTTGTCCAGCGGTAGGAAAACTAAATCTCGCCAAGGCGGATTATCGAGAACTGCCAGCTATCGGAAAAGCAGCGTCGGCTAGAACCAAGTTGTGGCCTACAATCTGGAGCGTCTAGCGAAAGCTTTGTTTATAGATTAACCATAGCATTTGTGCTGATTCAATGGTATCTACATCACAAGTTATAGCAGTGGTTGCCGCGATCGTTACAATTATAACAGGTGTTATTGGTATTGCTCAACATGTTGGATATAATAATAAGCTCCCTGTGATAGATAGCCTCACATCTGACCCTTTGAGCCCACAGAGTGCAGGAACCGAAGTATTTTGGACGACGAAAGCAACCGATCCTGACGGTGATACGATCCAATATAGGTTCTTTCTCAATGGTAATCCAATGACGGATTGGTCGCCTCAAAGCTTTTGGGTCTGGTCTAACACTAAGGCAAATCCAGTCGAAAATCATATCGAAGTTTGCATAAGAGATGGGAAACATGCGAATACGGATAACTATGACGACTTTAAAACAGCCGATTTTACTATACTTGATGAAAATCAGTCCGCTTATGGAAATTCTACCTTTATCAACTATGCCGGTCAATGGTTTACCCAAGCCTACGATTTCG
>Ga0182027_10005901_pt1 | contig 18478 bp, 25 predicted proteins | sample 712E1DmetaG_FD_121300 | JGI IMG/M metagenome (GOLD analysis project Ga0182027, IMG submission 121300) | Permafrost microbial communities from Stordalen Mire, Sweden - 712E1D metaG (Illumina Assembly) | ecosystem: Environmental > Terrestrial > Soil > Wetlands > Permafrost | place: Sweden... | reverse complement strand
GCTGGCGAAGATGATCGGGATGACGCCGGCCTGGTTGACCTTCAAGGGGATGTAGGTGCTCTGGCCGCCGTACATGCGCCGGCCCTGCACGCGTTTCGCGAAGGTGACCGGGATGCGCCGCTGGCCCTGCTCGACAAAGACGATGGCGACGAGGATCGCCATCACGAGGGCGACGATCACGATGACGCCGAACCATCCCTTGTCCTGCTGGATCTCCCGGCCGTAGGTCGGCATCGCCGCGACGACGTTGGAGAAGATCAGGATCGACATCCCGTTGCCGATGCCACGCTGGGTGATGAGCTCTGCGAGCCACATGACCACGGCGGTCCCGGCTGTGAACACGAGGATTATGAACAGCACCCGCGGCGGCGTGAACGCCTTGATGAGGTCGATGTTGCTGCCGCTGCCGAAGAGCTGACCGCTGTGGAACAAGAACACGAGGCCCGAGCTCTGCATGACGGCCAGCGCGACCGTCAGATAGCGGGTGGCCTGGGTCAGCTTGCGCTGGCCGACGGCCCCCTGCTCGCGCCACTGCTCGAACTTGGGGATCACCGTCTGAAGAAGCTGGATGATGATCGAGGACGTGATGTAAGGCATGATGCCCAACCCGAAGATCGCGGCTCGGGCAAGGGCACCACCGGAGAACAGGTTGAGGAAGCCGAGCACGCCACCGGACTTGGAAGCGGTGCTGATGCTCTGGATCTCCGAGAAGTTGACCCCTGGCACCACGATGTTCGCGCCCATCAGGTACACGCCGATGATTAGCAAGGTGAAAAGGACCTTGTTGCGGAGGTCCGGGACCTTGAACATGTTCCGCAGGCTTGCGAGCATCAGATCCTTTCCTCACTCGGCGCGCTCGGAAGAGCGCGGTTTTGGGCGTTGCCGCGACGCCGCCGAAGAACCCTAGCGGTTGGCGAGGGCATTTCCCTTGGCGGGGGGCCGCCGATCGCCATAAGGGGGCGGTACGACTGTCACAGAGCCCCCGGCAGCCTCGATAGCAGCCTTGGCCGAGCGCGAGAACCCGTGCGCCGACACCCTCACCGCCCGGTGCAGCTCACCGCGCCCGAGGATCTTCACGAGACCCTTGTGATGCACGATGCCTCCGGCCTCGAGACTCTCGGGCGTGACCTCTTCCAGCCCCAGTTCGTCCAGGACGTCCAGGTTGACGACGTTGTACTCGACTCGGAACGGGTTCGCAAAGCCGCGCAGCTTCGGGATGCGCTGGGTGAGCGGCAGCTGTCCGCCTTCGAACCCGGGCTTGATGTTGTTCCGGGCCTTCTGCCCCTTGGTACCGCGGCCGGCGGTCTTGCCGCCCTTGCCGCCTGTGCCCCTGCCGACGCGGCGCTTTGCGCGGTTGGAGCCGGGCGAGGGCGCGAGCTCGTGCAGCTTCATGGCCTCTGCTCCTCCGAGACTGTGACTAGATGAGGCACGCGGGCGATCATCCCGCGGATCTCGGGCCGGTCGGGCAGATCGTTCGACTTGCCGATCCTGCCCAGACCCAGAGCCCGCAGGGTCCCGCGGTGCTTCGGCTTGGTGCCGATCGAAGACTTGACCTGGGTGACCACGAGCCGTCGTTCGACCTCGACGGGGACGTCGGCACCCTTGGTGCCACGGCGAGCTGGCATGGTCAGCTCACATCCCCTGAGGCGCGTCCGAGACGGCGACGCTCCTCGTAGGCGCGAAGCACGCCGGTCGGCGTGACCTCTTCGGGGCTCTTGCCGCGAAGCCGCGCAACCTCGTCGGGCCGGCGCAAGCTGCTGAGGCCGTTGATGGTCGCGTGCGCAACGTTGATCGCGTTCGAGGTGCCCAGCGACTTGGCCACGATGTCGCGGATACCGGCCATCTCGAAGATGGCCCGCGCTGCCCCGCCGGCGATGACGCCGGTTCCCGGAGCCGCCGGCTTGAGGATGATCCTGCCGGCGCCGGCGTGACCCAGCACGGGATGGACGATCGTCGAGCCGGCGAGCGGGACGTCAAACATGTTCTTGCGCGCCTCTTCAATCCCCTTTTGGACCGCCAGGCCGGCTTCCTTGGCCTTGCCGTACCCGAGACCGACCCGGCCGTTGCCGTCGCCGATCACCATGAGCGCGGTGAACGAGAAGCGCCGACCGCCCTTGACGACCTTCGCGACCCGGTTGACCTTGATAGTGCGCTCTTCGTACTGCGACTCGACCATTACAGCTCCAATCCGGCTTCACGCGCGGCCTCAGCGAGCGCCGCGACCCTACCGTGGTACTGGGACGAGCCCCGGTCGAACACGACCTTCGTCACTCCCTGGGACAACGCGCGGGTCGCAATCAGCTTGCCGATCTCGGTGGCGGCTGCGATATTGCCGGTCGCCCCGGCGCGCTGGTCGGCTTCGAGTGTGGACGCGGCGACCAAGGTGCGGCCGGCCGCGTCGTCGATGATCTGGGCCACGATGTGCTTGTTCGAGCGGAACACCGTGAGGCGCGGCCGCTCGGCCGTGCCGATCACGTGCTTGCGGACGCGACGGTGACGCCGGTTGCGCAGCTCGTGGATACGCAGTGTCTTGCTCATGGCTACTTCGCCGCCTTCCCGGCCTTGCGTTGCACGACCTCGCCCGCGTACCTCACGCCCTTGCCCTTGTACGGCTCGGGCTTGCGGACCTTGCGGATGTCTGCCGCGACCTGGCCGACAGCTTCCTTGTCGATGCCTTTCACGATGATGCGCAACGGCGTCGGGACTTCGAACGAGACGCCGTCGGGCGCGTCAACCACAACGGTGTGGCTGAACCCGAGCGCGAGCTCCAGGTGCTGGGGGCTCTTCAGGGTGGCGCGGTAACCGACGCCCACGATCTCGAGCTCTTTGGTGAAGCCGGCCGTGACGCCGGTCACCATGTTCTGGATGAGGCTGCGGGTCAGCCCGTGCAGGGCTCGGTTGGACCGATCGTCGTTGGGCCGCTCCACGAGCAGCACCGCGTCCTCGCGGCGCACTGTGATGCTCCCGGGAAGGTCGCGCCGAAGCGTCCCCTGCGGACCGGACACGGCCACGTTGCGGTCCTTGAGCGTCACCTCGACACCCGCTGGAACCTCGATCGGGTTTCTTCCGACTCGGGACATCAGCTCGTCACCTTCGGGTCACCAGACATAGCAGAGCACCTCGCCACCGACGCGCTGCTGGCGCGCCTCGCGGTCGGTCATCAATCCCTTGCTCGTCGAAAGGACCGCTACCCCGAGACCGCCGAGGACTCGCGGCAACCCGTCGGCGCGGCAGTAGATCCGCAAGCCTGGCTTGGAGACACGCTTCAGCCCACCGATCACGCGAGCGCGCTCGGCTGTGTACTTGAGCGAGATCTCGAGCATGTCACCGGGGTGGCCCTCGCGTGCGACGGTGGTGAAGCCCGCGATGTAGCCCTCGCGCTCCAAGATCACCGCGAGCGCTTCTTTGAGCCTCGAGCTGGGCATACGGACGGTGTCGTGCATCGCCACGTTCGCGTTGCGAACGCGGGTCAACATGTCCGCGATGGGGTCAGTCATGGTCATGAACGATCCCCTCCTCTCACCAGCTTGCCTTGGTCACGCCGGGCACCTCGCCTGCATGCACGAGCTCGCGCAGGCAGATACGGCAAAGCCCGAATTTGCGGTATACCGCTCTCGGGCGCCCGCAGCGCCGGCACCTCGTGTAGCCACGCACCTTGAACTTCGGCTTGGCCTGTTGCTTCTCAATCAATGCCTTCTTGGCCATGGGTCGGCTCTACTGCCCTTCACGTCGGAACGGGAACCCGAAGGCACCGAGCAACGCTCGGCCCTCGGCATCGGTGCGGCCGGTGGTCACAATCGTGATGTCCATGCCGCGAGGTGTGTCGACCTTGTCGTAGTCGATCTCTGGGAAGATCAGCTGCTCGGTGACGCCGAATGTGTAGTTGCCCCGGCCGTCGAAGGACTTCGGCGACAAGCCCCTGAAGTCACGGATGCGCGGGATGGCAAGGCTGATGAGCCGGTCGAAGAACTCCCACATGCGATCGCCCCGCAGGGTCACCATGCAGCCGATCGACATGCCCTCGCGAAGTTTGAAGGCCGCGATCGAGCGCCGTGCCTTGGTCACGACTGGCTTCTGGCCGGCGATCAGCTGAAGATCGCCGACAGCGCCTTCCAGCAGCGATTGCTGCTGGGTCGCCCGGCCGACGCCCATGTTGATGACGATCTTGGAGAGCCGCGGCACCTCCATCACGTTGGACAGGCCGAGCTCGGTGGCGAGAGACGCCCGGATCTCGCTGTCATAGCGCTGGCGGAGTCGGGGGCGCTCGATGACTGCCTGGCTCACAGGTCACCTCCGCACTTGCGGCAGACGCGGATCTTGCGACCCTGGTCGTCGATCCGGAAACCGATGCGCGTCGGCCCGCACTCCGAGCAGACCACAGCCACGGTCGACGCGTGAACCGGCATGTCCTTGTCGATGATGCCGCCCTGCATCGTTCCGCGCTTGGCCTTGGTGGAGCGCTTGGCCACATTGACGCCGTCGACGATCACGCGATTTCGCGCGGGGATGACCCGCATCACCTCGCCGACCTTGCCCCGGTCCTTGCCGGTGAGCACCTTTACCCGGTCCCCCTTGTGAATACGCACTCAGATCACCTCCGGAGCCAACGAGACGATGCGCATGAAGCGCTTCTCCCGCAGCTCACGTCCCACCGGGCCGAAAATTCGTGTACCTCGCGGCTGCAGCTGGTCGTTGATCAGCACGGCCGCGTTCTCGTCGAAGCGGATGTAGCTGCCGTCGGATCGGCGGTTCTCTTTCTTCGTCCGCACGACCACGCAGCGCACCACATCGCCTTTCTTCACGGCGGCACCGGGCACTGCGTCCTTCACCGTCGCTATGAAGACGTCGCCTATCCCCGCGTACCGGCGGCGGGTCCCGCCGAGCACCTTGATGCAGAGCACTTCTTTGGCGCCGGAGTTGTCGGCGACACGAAGGCGCGATTCTTGTTGGATCACCGTGCACGCTCCAGGACTTCGACCAGCCGCCAGCGCTTCAGCTTGGAGAAAGGACGCGTCTCAGCGACGCGGACGCGGTCGCCGGTAGCGGCTTCGTTGTTCTCGTCGTGCACGTAAAGACGCCGGGTCCGCTGCACGGTCTTGGCGTACTTCGCGTGACGGACGCGTTCTACGACCGCGACGACCGCGGTCTTGTCCATGTGGTTCTCGACGACGGTTCCCTCGCGGATCCTGCGGCGGTTGACGCGCTCTTGCGCCTCGGTTGGCGGCGCACTGTTGGTAGTGGCCGCTTGGGCCTCGTTCTCGGCCATCACTGCTCCTTCGTCCCCGCCTCGAGCGGAGCCGCGACGGCCTCCGCCGATTCCGCCAGCTCGATCTCGCGCGCACGCTGCACGGTCAACAGCCGTGCAATGTCCCTGCGAACCTGCTCAACACGGGCGTTGTTGTCCAGCCTGCCCGTAGCCGACTGGAAGCGGAGGTTGAAAAGCTCCTTGCGGGCTTCGACAAGCTTGTTCTCGAGCTCGGTCTCGTCGAGCTCTCGTATCTCGGCTGCACTAGGCATCAGATCAGCACCTCCGCAGTGGAACCCGTCCCCGGCCGCGCGATGACGCGCGCCTTCATCGGCAGCTTCTGGATCGCGCGATCCAACGCGGAGTGGGCAAGCGCCTCGTCGACGCCGGCAAGCTCGAAGAGGATCCTCCCGGGCCGCACGACCGCGACCCAGTGCTCGGGGTTGCCCTTGCCTGAGCCCATCCTGGTCTCGGCCGGCTTCTGGGTTACCGGCTTGTCGGGGAAGACCCGGATCCAGACTTTCCCACCGCGCTTGATGTGCCTGGTCATGGCGATTCGAGCCGCTTCGATCTGGCGGGCCGTGAGCCACGCCGGCTCAAGGGCCTGAATCCCGTAGTCGCCGAAGTTGATGGTCTCGCCACCCTTCGTCATCCCAGAGGTTCGACCGCGCTGCTGCTTGCGGTGCTTGACCTTGCGAGGCATCAGCATGGTCAGTCATTCTCCCTACGGAAGTGCGGGACGTCGTGGTGCTGCTCGCGAGTCCGACGTTCGATCTCTTCTTCCTCGGCCAAGAGCTTCTCGAGGGGATCGTCGGTGGCAACCGGGGCTGCGGGCGCCGGGGTCTCCTCCACCACCGGTGGGGCCACTGCCGCTGTCTCTGTCTCGACCTGGGTCTCGACCTCGGGCGCAATCTCAGTCGCAGCCTCGGTTGCAGCCTCGGTCGCGACCGAGCCCGGCTCGCCGAGCTCTGGGCGGCGCCGGCCGCCGCCTGCAGTGACGATGCGCCTTGGCCGAGCCTGGCCGGAGGTCTCGCCGACGGCCATGGCGGCCTCGCGCGAGATCTTCTCCTCGGCGGAAGTCTTGTAGGGCAGGATGTCGCCCTTGTAGATCCAGACCTTGATCCCGATCCGGCCGGTCGAGGTCTTGGCCTCGCGAAAGCCGTAGTCGATGTCGGCTCGCAAGGTGTGCAACGGGACGCGCCCTTCGCGGTAGGACTCCTTGCGCGCCATTTCCGAACCACCCAGGCGGCCGGAGCACTGGACCCGCACTCCTTGGGCGCCTGCCTTCTGGACTGTCTGGATCGCACGCTTCATGGCACGGCGGAAGCTGATCCGGCGCTGGAGCTGGTCGACGATGCCCTGGGCGATGAGCGCGGCGTCGAGCTCGGGCTGCTTGATCTCTTGGATGTTGAGCTGCACGTTGGCGTTGTGGGTGATACGAGCCAGTTGACGCCGCAGCCTGTCGGCCTCTGCGCCGCGGCGGCCGATGACGATGCCGGGCCGGGCCGTGTGCACGTCGATGCGCAGGCGGTCCCGCGTCCGCTCGATCTCAATCCGGCTCACGGCAGCGGCCTCGAGCTGGGTCATCAAGTAGTCGCGGACCTTCCAGTCCTCGATCACCGAGTCCTGGTAGTTGCGGTCGTCGAACCAGCGTGACTTCCAGTCGGTAGTGACACCGAGGCGGAAGCCGTATGGATTGACCTTCTGGCCCATCAGTCGCTCGCTTCCTCGTCGCCGGAAGCATCGTCGTCGCTTTCGGCAGGCTCGTCCTCTTCGCCGGAAGCGTCTTTAGCGCTGTCGGCTTCAGAGTCCTTGACGCCGGAGACCTCGTCGCCGGCCTCCGCGTCCTCTTGGTTGTCAGCGGCAAGCGCGTGCTCGACGGCAGCGTCGAGCTCCGGCGCCTCCTCGGCGACATCGCCTGCGGCCACGACAGCGAGGACCTTCTCGTCGACTTCGGGCGTCACGGACTCTTCGGCCATGGCAGCTGCACTCGCGCGTCCTTGACGCCGCGCCCCTGCGACCCGGCGCGCTCTGCGATCGGCCGCATCGGCGGCTACGCGCGCACGTCTGCGACTCAGCTCTTCCTCGGCCATGCGAGAAACGATGACTGTGACATGGCAGGTCCGCTTGCGGATACGTGTCGCACGGCCACGGGCGCGCGGACGCCAGCGCTTAAGCGTCGTCCCCTCGTCCGCGTAGCAGGCGGACACGAACAGCTCCTCGGCATCGATGCCGTCGTTGTGGAACGCGTTGGCAGCAGCTGAGCGCAGGACCTTGCCGATGACGAACGCGACTTCACGGTCGCAGTACTCGAGGATCTCCGACGCCCGCTGATAGTCCTTGCCCCGGATGAGGTCAAGAACCTCGCGCGCCTTGTAGGCCGATACGCCCGAGTGCTTGAGGACAGCGCGCGTCCCCGGCCGCTCGTTGGTCTTCACACCGGTCACTTCAACGCCTCGCTACTCGCTCTTGGCCGGCGTGGTAGCGGAAGGTCCGCGTCGGGGCGAACTCCCCCAGCTTGTGACCGACCATCGACTCGGTCACATACACCGGCACGTGCTTGCGGCCGTCGTGAACTGCGATGGTGTGGCCGACCATGTCAGGGATGACCGTCGAGCGACGCGACCAGGTCTTGATGACACGCTTCTCGTTCGAGAAGTTGAGCGCGTCGACCTTGCGAAGCAGGTGATCGTCGACAAATGGTCCCTTTTTGAGGCTACGAGGCATGATGGCTCCGCTCGGCGGTCAGCGGCGGGCGCCGCGGGTGCGGCGACGACGGATAATGAGCTGGTCAGATCGCTTGTGGCGCGGACGCGTGCGACCCTCGGCTTGCCCCCACGGTGACACCGGGTGGCGACCACCCGAGGTCTTGCCTTCGCCACCGCCGAGAGGGTGGTCGACCGGGTTCATGGCAACCCCACGGGTCTGGGGGCGAATGCCCTTCCAGCGATTTCGGCCCGCCTTCCCGATGGAGACGAGCTCGGCCTCCGAGTTGCCCACTTCGCCGAGAGTGCCACGGCAGTCAATGGGCACGCGCCTCATCTCTGTGGAGGGGAGCCGCAATGTCGCGAACATCCCTTCCTTCGCGACGAGCTGCACGCTCATGCCCGCACCTCGGGCGAGCTTGCCCCCGCCGCCCGGGCGGAGCTCCACGTTGTGGATCACCGAGCCGACCGGGATGTAGCGAAGCGGTAGTGCGTTGCCGGGGCGGATCTCGGCGCTTGGCCCGGACTGGAGCAAGTCGCCGACCGCGACACGCGCCGGTGCGATGATGTACCGCTTCTCGCCGTCGAGGTAGTGCAACAGCGCGATGCGCGCATTGCGATTGGGGTCGTACTCGATCGCAGCAACCTTGGCGGGAACGCCGTCCTTGTCCCGACGAAAGTCGACCAGGCGGTATTGCTGCTTGTGCCCTGCACCACGATGGCGGGCGGTCTTGCGCCCGTGGTTGTTCCGTCCACCGGTGCCCGACTGCGGCACGAGGAGGGTCTTCTCGGGAGTGGTCTTGGTGATCTCGGAGAAGTCCGAGACCGACTGGAACCGCCTCCCGGGACTGGTCGGCTTGCGCTTGCGGAGTGCCATGACGATGCTCCTCAGCCCTCGAACAGCTCAATACGGTCATCGCCAACAAGCCGCACGATCGCTCGCTTTGTGTCCGGCCGTTTCCCGAACGCGCCGCCCCGGCGCTGGCGCTTGCGCTTTCCCTTGCGCACAAGGGTGTTCACGCTGGAGACGCGGACCCCGAACGCGTCCTCGATCGCGGTACGGATCTCGACTTTGCTCGCCCTCGGGTCGACCACGAACACATAGGTGTGCTCGTCCATGAGCGCGTATGACTTCTCGGAGATAACAGGGCGCAACAGGATCGAACGGCCGCCGTTCACTTGTCTTCGTCCTCTTCCTCGTCGTCGGTGTCGGCCGTCTCGTCTTGGTCGAGCGCAGCCTCGTGTTCACCGACGGCGGCTTCGGGAGCTTGTTCGTCGGTCTCCGCAGCCATGTCCTCGTCAGCGACGGCAACTGCCTCCAGAACTTCGTCGAGCGCGTCTTCAGCTTGCGGAGTCTCCAGCTCTTCGTCCTCTTCGGTCTCGGCGACCGGCTCGGGCCTGTGCGAGTTCACGACGACGGCGCCCTCTGGTGCATCGGTGACCTGGCCCGGCATCGTCTCGTCGGTGAAGATGACCCAGTCGGACACGACTACGTCATAGGCTGTGAGCTGGCCGGCCTCGACGATGTTGACGTGGGGCAAGTTCCCGAAAGAGCGCTCCGCGACTACGTCCTCGCCGCCGATCACGACCAGGACGTTGCCGTCCAGACCGAGAGCGCGAAGCGACTCGGCGGCCTGCTTGGTCTTCGGCACCTCGTAGGACCAGTGGTCGACGAGGCAGACCCGCCCCTCCATCGCGCGGTCCGAGAGCGCCGCTCTCAATGCCAGGCGGACCATCTTGCGAGGTGTGCTCTGGGAGTAGTCGCGAGGCTTAGGCCCGAACGCAATGCCTCCGCCGGTGAACTGTGGCGCTCGGGTGGTGCCCTGTCGGGCGCGGCCGGTGCCTTTCTGGCGATATGGCTTGGCTCCGCCGCCGGCAACCTCGGCACGCGTCTTGGTGCTGTGGGTGCCCGAGCGCTTGGCGGCCAGCTGCGCCTTCACGACCTGGTGCAAAAGAGGCACATTGACCAGCGCGCTGAAATACTCCGGATCTAGCTGGACGACTCCGAGGAGCTCGCCCGAGTCGTTGCACCGCTCCACGACCACAGGGGTGCGAGTGTCTGTGATGGTGTCGGTCATCACTTGCCGCCCTTCACCGCGTCGCGGATGAGAACCATCCCGCCTCGCGGTCCCGGAACGGCGCCCTTGACGAGAATCAGCTCTCGTTCCGGGTCGGCCATCACGACCTCGAGGTTCAGCGTGGTGACGCGCTCGGACCCCATGTGACCGGCCATCCGGGTCCCCTTGAACACCCGTGCCGGAGTGGCACAGGCTCCGACCGAGCCCGGAGCCCGGTGCTTTTTGTGGTTGCCGTGCGCGGCACCCTGGCCCTTGAAGTTGTGACGCTTCATCGAGCCTGCGAACCCTTTGCCCTTGCTCACCGCGGTGACGTCGATCTTGTCCCCGGCTGCCAGGATGCCGGCGTCGATCTCCTGGCCGACCGAGTAGCCGCTCGTGTCGTCGAGCCGCAGCTCGACCAGGCGTACGCCCGGCTCCACCCCGGCTTTGGCGAAATGGCCCGCTTCGGGCTTGTTGAGCTTGCTCGCGGCCCGCACGCCGTAGGTCACCTGAAGGGCTGAGTAGCCCTCGGTCTCGGGAGTCTTCACACGCACGACGCGCAAGGCCGCGACTTTGACCATGGTCACGGGTACGACGCGCTGTGCCTCGTCCCAAATCTGCGTCATGCCGACCTTCTCGCCGACGATCGCCTTTGTGGCCATGCTCTCTTTGCCTCTGCTCGTGGTCGCGTTGGGGCTCGCGGACAGAACGGATGGCGTCACCCGTTGTTGCCGTTCACGCCCGACGGACTGTGGATGACAGCCCCTTGTCGTGCGGACGCTCCGCCCGGGCATCCCGGAGCGGAGCGCACATGCTGTTTCGCCGGAAGGTCCCCCTCGAAGTGCCTTGGGGCGCTTCCGGACGTCGTACTCGTGGCCGCGACGGACAAGGTGTCCGCCGAGTTGGAAAGCATAGCACCCACCCGCGTGTCGGCCCAAGGCCGCACGCCGGCCAGTTGCGCTATGCCGTTTGGATCTTGATCTCGATGTCGACGCCTGCAGGAAGGTCGAGTCGCTGGAGCGAGTCCACCGTCTTCGGCGTGTGCTCGACGATGTCAACCAGACGCTTGTGAATCCGCATCTCGAAATGCTCGCGGCTGTCCTTGTGCTTGTGAGGCGAGCGGATCACCGTGTAGCGGTGCATTTCGGTAGGCAGCGGGACCGGGCCGCGCACCTTTGCCTGGGTGCGCAGCACCGTCTCGACGATCTTCTTCGTCGACTGGTCGATGATCTCGTGGTCGTACGCCTTAAGCCGGATACGGATCCGTTGCCGGGGGCCCTCTGCCATATCGCCTCGCTTACTTGAGAATCTTGGTCACGGCGCCCGCACCGACGGTACGGCCACCTTCGCGGATCGCGAAACGGAGCCCCTCGTCCATCGCGATCGGCTTGCCCAGCTCGACGGTCATGACGGTGTTGTCACCAGGCATGACCATCTCGGTGCCTTCGGCAAGCTCGATGGTCCCGGTCACGTCCGTCGTGCGGAAGTAGAACTGGGGACGGTAGTTGGAGAAGAAGGGCTTGTGGCGCCCGCCCTCTTCCTTGGTCAGGACGTAGACGTTCGCCTCGAAGTTGGTGTGCGGCGTGATCGAGCCCGGCTTGCACACGACCTGGCCACGCTCGACGTCTTCCTTCTTGGTGCCGCGGAGCAGAAGACCGACGTTGTCGCCGGCCTGGCCCTGGTCCAGCAGCTTGTGGAACATCTCGACGCCGGTGCACACCGTCTTCTGGGTTGGACGCAGCCCGACGACCTCGACGTCGTCTCCGACCTTCACGACGCCCTGCTCGATGCGGCCGGTCACCACAGTGCCGCGGCCGGTGATGGTCATCACGTCCTCGACCGACATGAGGAAGGGCTTGTCGATCTCTCGGGCCGGCTCGGGGATGAAGTTGTCGACCGCATCCATCAGCGCGAGGATCCCGGCAACCGCGTTCTCGTCGTCGCCTTCGAGCGCCTGGAGGGCGCTGACCCGCACGACAGGCGTGTCGTCGCCGGGGAACTCGTACTCGGTCAAGAGCTCTCGCACCTCGAGCTCCACGAGGTCTAACAGCTCCTCGTCATCGACCATGTCGACCTTGTTGAGGGCGACCACGATCGACGGCACGCCTACCTGGCGTGCGAGCAGCACGTGCTCACGGGTCTGGGGCATCGGTCCGTCAGCCGCCGAGACCACGAGCACGGCCCCGTCGACCTGGGCGGCGCCGGTGATCATGTTCTTGATGTAGTCGGCGTGCCCGGGCATGTCGACGTGTGCGTAGTGGCGTTTGTCGGTCTCGTACTCGACGTGCGCGATCGCGATTGTGATGCCGCGCGCCTTCTCCTCGGGGGCCTTGTCGATCTGGTCGAAGGCCGTGAACGCGACATTCGGGTTCTTCGCGTGGAGGACCTTGGTGATCGCCGCGGTGAGGGTCGTCTTACCGTGGTCGATGTGCCCCATCGTTCCGACGTTGACGTGAGGCTTCGTCCGCTCGTACTTCTTCTTGGCCATTGTTGCCGACCGCTCCGTTTGATCAGGGCTGCGCCCCCTGGGCGCCTCCATGTTGTGGACTGCGTTCTCGATTGCCTTGTCTTCGTACTGCTCGTTTGGGCCTCCGGCCCGGATCTCCCCGGTCCGACGGCTCCAGCTAGTAGAGCACCTGGCGACTCAGCTCGCTTCGGTGTTGACCCCTGGGTCGCTCACTCGCCGGTCACACGGGCAATTATCTCCCGGGAGACCGACTCCGGAACATCCTGGTAGGAGTCGAACTGCATCGTGTACGTCGCGCGACCCTGGGTGCGCGAACGCAGGTCGGTAGCGTAGCCGAACATATCGGACAGTGGGACCTGCGCCCTCACGACGTGGCTCGCACCCCTTTGTTCCATGCCCTCGATCCGGCCGCGACGCGACGACAAGTCGCCGATGACGTCGCCGAGATTGTCCTCGGGCGTGACCACCTCGACCTCCATGATGGGCTCGAGAAGAACCGGACGAGCGGCCCGCACGGCCTTCTTGAATGCCATCGAACCTGCGATCTTGAAGGCCATCTCGGACGAGTCGACATCGTGGTATGACCCGTAGACCAGCGTGACGCGGACGTCGACGATCGGGAAGCCCGCCAGCACACCGGAGTTCATCGCCTCTTGGATGCCGGCGTCGACAGCTGGGATGTACTCCTTTGGTATCACGCCGCCAGTGACCTTGTCGACGAACTCGAACCCACCACCGGGGCCGGTCGGCTCCAGGTCGATCACCACGTGGCCGTACTGGCCACGGCCACCGGTCTGGCGAATGTAGCGCTCCTCGATCTTGTGGACCGAGTCCCTGATCGTCTCGCGATAGGCGACCTGCGGCTTGCCCACGTTCGCGTCGACCTTGAACTCGCGCAGCATCCGGTCGACGAGCACCTCCAAGTGGAGCTCGCCCATGCCGGAGATGACCGTCTGACCGGTCTCCTGGTCGGTGCGGACCCGGAACGTCGGGTCCTCCTCGCTGAGGGCGAACAGCGCCCGCGACAACTTGTCCTGGTCGGCCTTCGTCTTCGGCTCGACCGCGACATGGACGACGGGCTCGGGGAATTCGAGCGACTCGAGCAGGATCGGGTGCGCGACGTTGCAGAGGGTGTCGCCGGTGGTCGTCGACTTGAGGCCGACCACAGCGACGATGTCGCCGGTATAAACCGCGTCACGGTCCTCCCTGTGGTTGGCATGCATCTGCAGGATGCGGCCGATGCGCTCTTTGCGGTCCCGGCTCGAGTTGAGCACCGTGGTGCCCTTCTCGAGCGTTCCCGAGTAGACCCGCAGGTAGGTGAGCTTGCCGACGAACGGGTCGCTCATGATCTTGAAGGCAAGCGACGAGAACGCCTCGTCGTCGCGGTGGTGCCGCTCGATCTCCTTGCCGGACTTGGGCTCGATGCCCATGGTCGGCGGCACGTCGAGCGGGCTCGGCAGGTAGTCGACGACCGCGTCGAGCATGGGCTGCACGGCCTTGTTCTTGAAGGCCGAACCGCACAGCACCGGGACCAGCTCGCTCGCGATGGTCGCGGTGCGGATTCCCTTGCGAAGGTCCTCGGCTGTGATCTCGTGATCGCCGACGTAACGCTCCATCACGTTGTCGTCGAAGTTCGAAACCACGTCGATGAGCGCGTGGCGGGCCTCCTTCGCCGCGGCTGCGAGACGCTCGGGTATCTCTCGCGTCTCCCAGGTCTCGCCCATGCCCTCGCCCCACACGAGCGCCTTCATCTTCAAGAGGTCGATCACGCCTTCGAAATGGCCTTCGGCCCCAATAGGCAGCTGAACCACCGCCGGGGTCGCCTCCAGCCGGTCGCGGATCATCGAGACGGTACGATCGAAGTCCGCGCCGACCCGGTCCATCTTGTTGACAAAGCACATGCGAGGCACCTGGTACTTGTTCGCCTGGCGCCATACGGTCTCGGTCTGGGGCTCGACGCCGGCCACTGCGTCGAACACGGCCACGGCGCCGTCGAGAACGCGAAGGGACCTCTCGACCTCGACTGTGAAGTCGACGTGGCCGGGAGTGTCGATGATGTTGATCCAGGTGTCGCGCCAGCGGCAGGTCGTCGCAGCCGACGTGATGGTGATCCCCCGCTCCTGCTCCTGGATCATCCAGTCCATCACGGTGCCACCCTCGTGGACCTCGCCGATCTTGTAGGTACGGCCGGTGTAATACAAGATGCGCTCGGTGGTGGTCGTCTTGCCCGCGTCGATGTGGGCCATGATCCCTATGTTGCGGGTCTTGGCCAGCGGAAACTCTCGGATGGATGATGGATTGGCCATCGCCTTGCTTCGATTCTCTAGTTGTGAACTGGTCGGGTCGAAATGTCGTCTCGGTCGCGTCCAGCCGCGCAAGCCGCAGCGCTGTCGCGGGCATGGTGTCGCGCCAAGCCTGGCGCGTAGCGGTCCGTTTGAGACCAGCCGCCCTTGACGCCGCGGATGGTTACCAGCGGTAGTGGGCGAACGCTTTGTTGGACTCTGCCATCTTGTGGAGGTCCTCCTTGCGCTTGACGGTGGCACCGACACCGTTCGAAGCGTCGAGGATCTCGTTGGCAAGCCTGAGCGCCATGGTGCGCTCTCTGCGCTGACGGGAGTAGCCGACAAGCCACCGGATCGACAGGGTAGTCGCTCGGCGAGGGCGAAGCTCCACCGGGACCTGGTAGGTCGCGCCACCGACGCGGCGGCTGCGGACCTCGAGCTCGGGTCGCGCGTTGTCCAGCGCCCTCTTCAACAGCTGGAGAGGGTCGCCACTGGTCTTCTCGCGCACGACCTCCAAGGCGTCGTACACGATCTTCTCTGCCAAGGAGCGCTTTCCGCGAGAGAGGACCTTGTTGCACAGCTGGGTCACGAGCACCGACCGGTAAACCGGATCGGGGACCAGCTCGCGGCGGGGTGGGGGGCCGTTGCGGGGCAACTCAGGACTCCTTCTTGGCGCCGTAGCGGCTACGCGCCTGGGCACGGTCGCGCACACCGGAGGTATCCAGGGTGCCACGCACGCTCTTGTAGCGGACACCGGGGAGGTCCTTCACACGGCCGCCGCGCACGAGCACGATCGAGTGCTCCTGCAGGTTGTGACCCACCCCGGGAATGTACGCAGTGATCTCTGAACCGCTCGTCAACCGCACGCGCGCGACCTTGCGGAGCGCGGAGTTCGGCTTCTTCGGAGTCGTTGTGTAAACCCGCGTGCATACCCCCCGCCGCTGCGGCGCCCCCTTTAACGCGGGGGTCTTCGTCTTCGACCGCTTGGATGTCCGACCCTTACGGACGAGCTGGGCGATAGTGGGCACGCGAAACCTCTCTGGACTTCCTTGTTGAAGAGCCGTGGGCGCAGGCGCGCGCAAACACGACGAGCTGATGATAGGAGCGTCAACCGCTCCTCGGCAACATTGTAGAGCGCGATTTAGGCGGAGCCTTCCTCGGCCGGGCCGAGGTCGACCAGCGGGTCCTCTTCGGCTACGACCAGATCGTCGGTGGGACCGAAACTGGCATAGGCACTGCCGGCGGTCGCATACGGGTCGTCCGGTTCGTAGGGAGTGCCGAATGCGGTCCGTCCGACGTCTCGCAGCCACGAAGCCAGGTTGTCCGTGCTTGTTTCGCCTGCGTCGCCCGTCTCGAGGTCCGAGGACCAGAATGACATCCGCTCGGCATCGGGCGTCGAGACCTCCACGCTGCGATAGTGCGTCATGCCGGTGCCAGCCGGGATGAGCTTGCCGATGATGATGTTCTCCTTGAGCCCGAACAACTGATCGGACTTGCTCTCGATCGCCGCCTCGGTGAGCACACGGGTGGTCTCCTGGAAGGAGGCCGCCGACAGCCACGAGTCGGTCGCCAGTGACGCCTTTGTGATTCCCATGAGCTCGGGGCGGCCTTCCGCGGCGCGCTTGCCGGCCTGGACGAGCTCCCTGTTGACCGCGGCATAGCGCTGGTTGTCGACACGCTCTCCGGGCAGGAAAGGCGCATCGCCAGGCTCCGCGACGAGCACCCGACGCAGCATCTGGCGCACGATGAGCTCGATGTGCTTGTCGTGGATCGACACGCCCTGGTCCCGGTAGACCTTCTGCACCTCTTCGACGAGGTACTGCTGGGTCTCGCGGATACCCTTGATCTCGAGGAGCTCCTTGGGGTCCTTGGGACCGTCCACGAGCGCGTCGCCGGGGCTGACCTCCTGGCCCGTGACAACCTCGAGGTGAGCTCTGGCCGAGACCGGGACGGCATCTTCGCTGCCGTCGTCGCCAACCACCACGACGCGCCGACCGGTGTCGTCCTCGTCGATGCGGATCACTCCCGAGATGCGGGCCAGCAAGGCCGCTCCCTTGGGCGTACGGGCTTCGAAGAGCTCCACGACACGGGGAAGACCGTGGGTGATGTCCTCGCCGACGATGCCTCCGGTGTGGAAAGTACGCATCGTGAGCTGGGTTCCGGGCTCGCCGATGGACTGGGCGGCGATTACGCCGACGGCCTCTCCCAGCTCGATACTGCGACCGGTCGCGAGCGACTGTCCGTAGCACGCGGCGCAGACGCCGTGGTTGGCCTCGCACGTGAGCACCGAGCGGGTGCGCACACGGTCGATCGCCGGGTCGGCTGACAGCTGCTGGATCTCGAGATCACGCAGGACGCGGCCCGCCTCGAGGATGCCGCCGTCGGACAGCTTGACGGGCTCGACGAGGACGCGGCCGTAGAGCCGGGTCTCGAGGTAGCTCCGCTTGCCGGCCTGGTCCGGGTGAATTCCCTCGATCCAGATCCCACGCGTGCTGCCGCAGTCGGGTTCGCGGATGATGAGCTCCTGAGCCACGTCGACAAGACGCCGCGTCAGGTACCCGGAGTCCGCCGTACGAAGCGCCGTGTCCGCGAGGCCCTTGCGGGCGCCGTGGGTCGAGATGAAGTACTCCAGCACCGACAGACCCTCTCGGAAGGAGGACTTGATCGGGCGGGGGATCATCTCGCCACGAGGGTTGGACACGAGCCCCTTCATGCCGGCGATCTGGCGGACCTGCTGTGGGTTGCCTCGAGCACCGGAGTCCACCATCATGTCGAGCGGGTTGAAGGCGATCGTGGCGAGGGTCTTCTCCATGGCCCGGCCGACTTCGGAGTTCGCCGAGGTCCAGATCTCGATCTCCTTCTGGCGGCGCTCGTCGTCGGTGATGATGCCTCGGCGGAACTGGTTCTCGGCCTTCTCCGCCTCCTTCTCGTAACGATCGAGGATCTGCTGTTTGTCAGGCGGCGTCTTCACATCGTCGATCGAGATGGTGAGGCCCGACCGCGTCGCGAATTTGAACCCGAGGTCCTTGATCCTGTCGAGGCTCTCTGCCACGAGGACCTTGGAGTAGTGAGCCGCTATCTGCTCAACGATCGTCGCTATCGACGTGGCGCGCTTTCCGATGACATCGTTCACGTACCCGAAGCCGACCGGCAGGGCCTGGTTGAAGAACAGGCGACCGGCCGTCGTCTCGATCTCCTCGGGCTCTTCGGTCACCGGCGCGTCACCGTGACGTAGCCCTCTCAATGGCAGCTCGAAGCCCTCTGGGCCGCGGCGGAGGCGGATCTTGGCATGAAGGGCGACGTCGCCGGTCTCCCAGGCCTGCTCAACCTCGTACAGGCGGCGGAAGATGCGGCCTTCGCCTTTCGCGCCGTCGACCATGAGCGTCAGGTAGTAGGCACCGAAGACCATGTCCTGCCCGGGCACGGTGATCGGGCGGCCTGTCGCAGGCGAGAGGATGTTGTTCGCCGACAGCATGAGCACGCGGGCCTCGGCCTGGGCCTCGGCTGAAAGCGGGAGGTGGACGGCCATCTGGTCGCCGTCGAAGTCAGCGTTGAACGCGGTGCAGACGAGCGGGTGGATCTGGATGGCCTTGCCCTCGACGAGAATCGGCTCGAAGGCCTGGATCCCGAGTCGGTGCAAGGTGGGTGCCCTGTTCAAGAAGACCGGGTGCTCCTTGATGACTTCGTCGAGCACGTCCCAGACCTGGATACGTCGGCGTTCG
>Ga0182027_10005900_pt1 | contig 18479 bp, 13 predicted proteins | sample 712E1DmetaG_FD_121300 | JGI IMG/M metagenome (GOLD analysis project Ga0182027, IMG submission 121300) | Permafrost microbial communities from Stordalen Mire, Sweden - 712E1D metaG (Illumina Assembly) | ecosystem: Environmental > Terrestrial > Soil > Wetlands > Permafrost | place: Sweden... | reverse complement strand
TGCACCAACAAATGCCTGGCCTTATAACTTTCCACGCGGAAAAGCGTGGCCATGGCAATAATAATCAAAGCGACAATAAAAAAGATGTCGCATAAATTCCTAATAGTTTCCCAGCCGCTATAAATTACCGCGACAAAAGAATCCTGATAGGCATGGATACTTAATACCGCAACTATTATCGGAGAAATAAGATAGGCAAAAATCCCATAAATCGCGAACTGGATTATGGCCAAAAGAGTACCGATGATATTGTTAATGAATGTTGACAAAGCTCCACCAGCAGGATTGGCTTGGCCGGAACTGGTTGTGCCGCCGCCATAAGCGGGGGCACCACTTGGCCGCTGATTGTTAGCTATGGCCGCATTCGCGTCTGCTTGGGAATTATAAAACTGAACATATATGGGAAAACCGCCGGTTGGATTAACCAAAAAATTATTTATTTGGGCGCCGGTTTTAAACTGCACGAAAGGATAAATTATTATCCGTTGCAGCGTTGAAGTATTATTTACATCCAGGTCATAATCACTGAATTTAACTACTAAGTCGCCACGAATAGTAGCATTCACTGCCATGGCTCCTGTAATGATACCGCCCGTAGTTTTAAAATGGCAAGTCAGAAATTGATAATTACTGGTGGTGATGTTAATAAGGTTTTGCACATTACAATCAACTCCGCCCGCGTTGGTGCCCTGACCCATTTTATCCAAACCAGCGCCAATACCGGTTATAGTATCTCCTCCGGTTTTTTGCCCATTTGAAGCGGTATCCGCGGTATTCATATCAAAGGTATCTGTTCCTGTCACCAAGCCGGCCTGAGGGGCAAGAAGAGTAACTTGGGCTTGGATTGTCACAGAACTGGTTCCTTTGCCAACCTGAATCAGATTGTCTGGTTTATATTGCCCATTTTGACCGGGAGTATATGAATCCAAATGGACTGTAATGTCTTGTGGTTGATATACTATCGCAAAGGCTTGTTTAGGAAACAAAAAACCGCTACCGGCAATTACAAACAAGGCAACTAACAAAAAATTTACAAAAATAAAAGAAAACCACGGCCATAAGCGTTTGGCGGCAGTTTTGGTTGGGGTGAGTTTTTTTATAACTTTTGGTTTCAAAAACAAGGATTTAAAAGTTTTAAAAACTTAATAAATTTGCGGCTTTTGCCTGTGTCTTTTCACTAAATCAAGCACCTAAGCGCTTTGATTTAGTAACAATTTGATTTTTAATAAACCGGCTCGTGATTTCCTTTAAAATGGTGAATTTTTGGTTAGGTGCTTGATAAAATTATACCACAAACCCCAAAAATCACAAAATTTTTGGCGTGTGGATATTATTAAGGCCAATATCCGGTTCTTTTGACCGAAACTTCATCTATTTTCCCGGCAAAACAAGCTGCCCCACATGCTCCCCGGGAATTATATAGATTTAACATGTAAGCATAAAATGCTATAGCATTTTATGCTTACATAACTTTTATTTTTATTTCGCGCGCTCTTATACATTTTAGATTAATCCAAATTTCTTTTTTAAGTCTCTGTCGTTATCCATTTCTTCCACCTTAATAATTCTTATATATTCGCTCAAGCCGGTTTCCTCTAAATATTTTACGGCTTCCCTATTCAAAGGATGGGGATTAACATATACGCTGTCTTGCAATCTGCAAAAATTGTTCTTCTTTAAAAGCCCCCGCAATTGGTTGCGTTGCGGCTTGGCCCATTCCGGGATATCAAAAATTATCAATCTCCATTTGCCGTCCCATTTACCAACGACCGGCATTTTGGCCTTGGCCAACAAAACTTCCAGTTTGCCTTTCTTGGTCAATTGCAAAAATTTTTTGCCTGCTTTTTTGATAATTTTTATAGAACCGCGTTTATGTAAATTGTAAACTGTGTTTCTGTAGGCGTTATAATTTTTACCGTATAATAATTTTCGTCCGCGCTGATAAGGCGAGGCCAGCAGCATGGGCGTAAGTTCGTTGGCCACATCCAGCGCGAATAAAAGAGCGTTGACAATTGTGGAATGTTTTTTTGGCATTTTTGTTTCTTTAGTTTTTTTGTCCTTTGTAAGTATAAAATGCTATAGCATTTTTTGTCAACAGTTACTTTCCCAATCTTTTTGGCGAAACAAAAGCCGCCTGGTTTTTTAGGCGGCTTGGGTGACGACCTTTTGTTTTGTTTGTTGTCAGCGAATATTTAACTGGACAACGGGGCCGCGGGTTTGGATTACGGGCTTGCCGGTAAACCCAGCACCACTTTCAGAGCCCTGAAAGGGGTGCTGGGTAAACGCGCCGGCCACCGCCGGCTCTTGGGAGGGATGATCAAAACCTTGCAGGGTGGTGGAAAGAGTTGAGGGTCCAGAAGCAACATTGACTGCTCCCAAAGTTATTGTGGAAACCAGATTCTCGTTAGTGTCATATATTTGGGCAACTAAGGTATTAGACCCGGCGGTAAAATTGTTATCTATTTTAATGGTGTAGCCGCTCATCTGGTTAGCGGCTACATTGTCGTAGTTTTGCCCATTAACCAAAAATGTTACGGTTCCGTCCGTGGGAAGGTTGGATGACAAAAAGGGAATTTGGTCTCCCATATAATACTGGGTCTTTAGGCCTCCACTAACTGATACTTGGGGCTGAAGTTTCTGGGCGGCGGTTGCTGCTGCTGCCGCAACCGTGGCATTAACCGCTTGGTTTTCATTCATTAAAGCGCTGTGGGCCGCGCCGCTGGCGCCGCCCAAGACCATACTGGTGCCGATTTGCGAAGCTATCCCGCTGATAATATTAACAAAGGCCGGCAGATTACTGCTGTTGTATTGGCTTAAATCACCTCCAACGGCTTTAAACATCGCGTCAATTCCCTGGTTGACCAAAACCGCGGGTGAAGAAATTGCCTCGCACATCACAATGGCCATGGTGCCTTCGGTGTTGGTACCCGAAGTTAGGTTCGCGGATAAGCTACTGGAATTAGTGTTGCTGCTCGCGCCCGTTACGGTACTGGGCAGGTTATTCAGGATTTTAGTAGCGGCGTCAACATCAGCCTGGGCTTTGGCAATATCGCTGTCAATTTGCTGTGCCTGCGCGGTGGTAAAATTTGTCATGGTATTGCGGGTGCTAATTAAACTGTTCAGCAAAGCCTGGCGGTTTGCCAGTTGGTTTTCGGCCGCCTGGTTTTGGGCGTCAATTTGTTTTTGCTGGGTTAAGCTTCCGGCGCAATTTACCGGCGCTTTATAACCGCTCCCTTGGCTGATTTGCTGTTGAGCCGTTGCCAGAGCAGTAGCGTGTGACTGGTCTACGCCGCCAACATAAGCCGTTTGCAAATAATACGGATTGGCAGCGGGACTGCCCATGGCTGCCATCTGCCCATAAAAGTTCGGACTGGCCGGATTCATCGCCGCCGGATTATAACCCAAAGCCGCGTTAGCGGCCACAAAAATACTGGGCTGGATTTGCGTTCTAAACAGCGGATTGCTTATTATGGCACGGGCCATCAACTGGCCCTGCGCGTCGGGAAAATTATCGCGGATAAACTGGTTGTCATACATCAGCGTAGCCGCGGAATCTATGTATTGTTTTAAATTGCCGATTTTATAATTTTGGACCAGCTTGGTGACCAAAGCGTCAGCAATTGATTTGCTGGTTTGGAGCAGCATGCTAATCAGCAAAGTTTTCCAAAAACCCTGGTTGGCGTTATCAATTTTGGCCTCCAAGTTGTCCTGCTTTTTTTCATAAGTCGCAATATCTGCGGTAATGTTATTTAAATATTGTTCTTTTATATTGCCGGTATAAAGGCTGGATGCTGCCAGGCTGCCTGCCCCCGATGAGAACGATGTCTGTGCCACACGCGCGCAAGTCAAAAAAACATCATAAGCGGTATCCAGCACTTCCATTGCTGCCAATAATTGGCTATTGCCTGTGGGGCTCAAAACAGCAAGGGTTGAATTGCCAACATTTGCTTTGGCAAAAGTCATATCTGCCGCGTGCACCGGCGTAAGGCATCCTGTTTGATATGTAGTATAAGCTGTTGTCAACGCCACTTTCTCCGCGGTGTTTGCGGCCATGCCGGCGACTCCCCCGACGGAATTGCCGTTATTGCTATCGGAAGTCGGCACGGCCATTTGCGCAAAAATCACCGCCGGCCAAAAGGCAAGTTGGCTGAAAATTAAAAATCCCGCTATTAAATTTTTTGTTTTATCCAGCACCACTTTTTGATGATTATCTAAAATATTTAGTTTTAAAATCTGTTTTGGATATTTCGTCATATAGTATCAAAAGATAAAAAAAGTGGTGCTGGATTTATTGCGAAGCATCGCTGTTGTCGGAATTATTTAAAAAACTTTGGGAATTATCGCTAGACGCTGAACTATCCGCGGCTTGAACCTGCTGTATTGGTTGGCCGGTTGAGTCCACATACAAAGATGAATTTGGGTCCAGCGAACCGAACTTTTGCGCGACCGTTACATTTTCGTTATCCATGTCCTGCTGGCTTTTTATAAACTGCATCAGGTTTTGGCTAACCAATGTCGGATTGCTGTCAGCCTGTGAAAAATTTTTCAGCAAATTGATGGCGGAAGTATATTGAATAATTTTTAGCTGCTGCAGTTTAACTAAGCTTTGCGGCACGGAAAGTTTTTGCAACGCGTCGCGGACAACGGTTAATTTTTGCGCCTGCTGATTAATTTGGCTTTGATCGTTGGAAGTCAAAGCTGTTTGAAAAGCGGCGTTGTCTATAGGGCTAAGTTCTATTTTTTGCGCCTGGGAAAAATATTTTGTAATCGCCGTCTCGGAATCCGGCACCTGGTTAACTTGGACACTGTTTAAAGACAACTGCACGTCCTGCGTAGTCGCAGCCAAAACCTGTCCCATATCCGCCGAAGAAACACTACCGTCATCGTTAATAATACTCGGACCGGAATTTGTGCTTGCTCCCAATACTTGGGGTTGTTGGTCGCTAACCGGAGGCACGTATGCGTAATAGTGGGGAACATTCTGATCATCGATCGCCACATTATTTTTAAAACTAAAAAGATCCGGTTTTTCCATCCACGACATTCCTAAAACCAAAACCATAACCATCATCACCGCTCCAAAATGTCCCCAATGAATTGAGGGCTCAATTGATGACTGGGCTTCTGAATATGAATTATCCATATTTTTATGTTCCTAATTTTAGTTTTTTTAAAAACCGGGGACTGCGCTGGTGCCAATTCCATACAGGCCGTACATCGGGTAAAAAAATCCTAAGAATACCGGGTATGGTAAATTGCAGGTAGCAAAAGGCACGGGCACATATTCTCCCAAAACATTAACCCCCGGCGTAGCTAAATTAAAATATGAAAAAATTAACGAATAAGGAGGCAGGGTATAAATACCCAAAACAGGGGGGGAAATAATTCCATACTTCGCCATATAAGCGCTTGTGGCGGCATTGTTAATAATGGTGTGTGCCGGACATACGGCGGGGGCGGGCGGGACAATGGGCGGTACAACCGAAGTTATTTTTCCGCCAAACGGCATGGCGCCGGGCGTCGCGAAAGCTTGTGGAGTATTCGCGTAAATGCCAAAAACCAAACCGCCAGCTATTAAAAAGACTGCCATCATCATATACAAAATCCTACTAATTTGATTATGCGCCATATGGTTTGTTTTTTGTTTTAGGTAAGCAAAGACGGCTTAATAAAAAAGCCAAAATAAAAGGGAATTTGCCTATAATTGTTTTTTCTTTTTGTTTCTAAGATTTTTAACTAACTTTCTATATATATTATAGCACATCTGGAAAAATTTTGCAAGACCAAAATCGTTATGCTATGATTTTGGTATTATGGCAATCCCGGATAAAAAATTTAGTGTGATCTTTGTAAGAAAAGCCCTTTTACAAAAAATTTTTCTGGTATTCGCGGCTGTGTCTGTTTTATCCGCCGGATGCGGTCGACAACAGGCCATCTCCCCCGCCCCCTCCGCTACCCAAGGTTACAATTACTCCCACAGCCTGCAAGTTGGCGGACAAACTTTGATGGTAGAGATTGCGACCACGCCGGCAGAAATGCAGCAGGGACTTTCCGGAAGAAATACTATGACGGACGGCCAGGGAATGCTTTTTAATTTTTCCGCCGGAGGCGGATCCGCCTCAGGCGGAGGCAATGCCGCCATACCAGCTTTCTGGATGAAGGATATGAAATTTGATTTAGATTTCATTTGGATTGCCGGCGGAAAAATTGTCGGTATTACTCCTAACGTAAGCCATCCAAATTCCCCAAGCGATCCCCTGCCAAAATACTACCCCCCACAACCGATAAACCAAGTTTTGGAAGTCAACGCGGGCTGGGCGAAAAAAAACGGCATTGTTGTAGGTGACGACTCATCACTCTTAAAATAGATGCCATCCCGGAATTTTTTATGCCATAGAATTATAATAGCCATAAAAATATCCGGGATCCAGAACAATGCTTTGAACTGGACCCCGGATATTTTCAGACCGATAAAATCCCCGGACTGAAAATTCCGGGGTGGAACACTACGAGACGCTTGCCAAAACGCTCATCACCTTATCCGTTAATTCAACCCACTTCTCTATACTCAACTCCTGCGGTCTCGCCGCAGGACTTATTTTAAGCTCAAATAAAATTTCCAAAACTTTATTTTTTTCCAATCCCAAATTATTTACCAGCGTGTTGTGGATTTGTTTTCGCTTGCCGGCGAAACAAGCTTTGACAATTTTAAAAAACTTTTTTTCATCCGCTAAAATGTATTTGGGTTTTTTGAATAAATCTATCTTCACAATCGCGCTGTCCACTTTAGGCGCGGGATAAAAACTTTTAGCCGGTACAATTTGAATAACTTTCGGCTCGCCAAAAAGCTGGACCGAAATTGCGAGAATAGACAACTTACCCGGACCAGCCACAATATTTTGCGCCACTTCTTTTTGCGTTAAAATTGTAATACTCGTTGGCCTGAAATTTTGCGGCTTGCCCCCCGAAGCCTTTACATCCTCCTTCGCTAAAGCTTCGGAGGATGACCCTCTATAATTTTTTTCAGCTTCCGCTGAAAACCGGCGAAGGGGGGTCATAAACATTTGCAAAATTTTTCCGGTAATAAAGTACGGGATGTTGGCGACGACTTTGTAACCCGATCCGGATTTACGGATTTTATCCGGATGATCCGGATAACTACGGATAGCTCGATCTGTAGACATCCGCAGATCCGGATTTTCATCCGCAGATCGGGATCGGAATGCCGTCTGAAAATCAAACTCCAATGCATCGGCGATTTCAAAACGGAAATTTTTAGGATAGTCTTTTTTCACGGCTTTAAGGATTGGAAAAAACTTTGGGTCTTTTTCTATACTCAAAACAAACCCCGCTCGTTCGCACAGAAGACGAGTTAAGTTGCCGATGCCGGGGCCGATTTCCAAAACCGCGTCTTTTGATGAAATTTCCGCGGCGTCCACAATGTCCTGCAAAACAAAATCATCTATCAAAAAATTCTGGCCGTAGGTAAAGTTAGGCTTTAGGTTGTACGATCTAAGTAGCTTTTTTAGTTGGTCTTGATCCATAAAAATTTATTTTTCGGCGTCATCCTGAGCCCGAATGCATCTGAGGGCGAAGGATCTCAATCCAAGAATGAGATCCTTCGGTCGGATGCACTCCCTCAGGATGACGCCAGCTCACCTAAGTTAATTCATACTCCAACTCTTCTCCATCTTCTTCCCTAAAATGCTCTTTAGCCATTCCACGATAATCTACCTTGTCGCGGGGTAAAACTTTTAAAATGCGCGAGGGCTGGCTGGTTTGCACATTGCCGAAAACGCGGCGAGAGTGCGTGTAGACCAAAAACAGGCGCTTGCGCGCGCGAGTCAGGCCAACGTAAGCCAGACGGATTTCTTCGCTAAGCTCTTCGGGATCAATTAAGCTCCTGCTATGCGGCAAAATCCCCTCTTCCAGGCCGACAAAAAACACGTTGTCAAACTCCAGGCCCTTAGCGGAATGAAGCGTCATTAAAGTTACCGCGTCTTTGCTTTCGTCCTTTTGGTCAATTTCCGCTATCAGCGCAACTTCTTCCAAAAACTCTTGCAACGCTTCCCGCCAGGGTGCATTGCCGAACTTGTGGGCGACGTTAATCAGCTCAAGGGCGTTTTCCCAGCGCGATTCCCCTTTTTCGCTGCCGTCGCGCAAATATTTTTCATAGCCGGTCTTTTTTAAAATCAGCTTCATTAATTCCGGCAACGTAAATTTTTCGCTGAATTCCGAAAATTCCTCAATTAACCTAAAAAACTCCTGCGCGGCCTGCCAGGCTTTGGGCTGGATTTTGACATCGGCAAAAGCGGTACGGAAGTCTTTTATAGATAATTCTGATTTTGTAGGGGCAGCGCTTGCGCGCCCGTCATCGTCAATCGGGCGGCCCGTCTCGCCTCGGCGAGCCGAGGTCGGACCAAGGCCGGCCCCTACAGTCTGCGAATGCAAATTTAATATAAAATCCCTAATAACCCCGTATGACTTGTCCCCAATCCCCCGCGGCGGCTCGTTAATTACGCGCCGCAGCGATACCAAGTCGCGGAAATTTAAAGTCAGGCGTAAATACCCCAGCAGGTCTTTTATTTCCTTGCGCTCGTAAAATTTTAGCCCGCCGACAATTTGGTAAGGGATAGAAGCTTCTATCATTACTTCTTCCAAAGCCCGCGACTGCGCGTGTGTGCGGTATAAAATGCAAAACTCCTTCAAACTGCCGTGTTTTTTAGGCAGTTGCGGAACAAGCCCCCGGCCAAATGAAGATGGATACTGGGCTTGAAGTTTTTTTGCCTTGATGAATCTATCAAGAATGGAAAAAGGTTTGGATTCAGCTTGACTGTCATCACGATCGTAAATAATATCATCTGCGTTGTAGGGGCCGGCTTCAGCCGCCCGATCCCCTGATTGCGGGCGGGCAAGCCCCGCCCCTACAACGGCCAATTTCACGATGTTACGCGCCACAAATTCAGCCTCGGCGCGCTCGTCTTCTTCGCACGTTAAAATTATTTTTTCTCCCACAGCATTCTGTGTCCATAACGTCTTAGGCTTTTGCTCCGGATTCATCTCAATAACTTTTTGCGCGGCATCCAGAATATTTTTGGTGCTGCGATAATTCTGCTCCAGCTTTATAGCTAGGCCTTCGGGATAATCTTTTTCAAAATTTAAAATGTTGGTTATATCCGAACCGCGGAATTTGTAAATGCTTTGGGCGTCGTCCCCGACAACAAATATATTTCGATGAACCGATAATAAAGAAAGCAGCCGATATTGCACGGCGTTTGTATCCTGATACTCGTCCACCAGCACATAACTGAACTTTTTTTGGTATTTTGCCAGGACTTTGGAAAAATTTTCAAAAATTTTCACGGTAAGCAATAACAAGTCGTCAAAGTCCAAGGCATTCTGTTTATACAACGCGTCCTGATAACGCGCGTAAACTTCGGCCAATCTTTCCCTCATTGGGGATTCCAATCCCAAATTTAAATCGGCCGGGAGCTGCAGCAAATTTTTGGCGCGCGAAATAAGTGCGCCAAACAAAGACGGCGGCATTTTTTTGCTGTCTATCCGCAAGTCTTCCAAAATTTCCCGCAGGACTTTTTGCTGGTCGTCGGTATCAAAAATCACAAAATCGGAAGCGTAGCCCAAAACGGCAATTTCGTGCCGCAAAATTCTGGCGCAGACCGAATGGAACGTGCCCATGGTTAAACTTTCCGTGGCATTTTTAAACCGGGCCAGCAAACTTGCCACCCGGCTCCTCATTTCTTTGGCCGCCTTGTTGGTAAAAGTCAAAGCTAAAATGTTGGCCGGCGGTACCAGCTTTTTCTCTATAATATAAGCTATCCGATGCGTCAAGGTTTTTGTCTTGCCGCTGCCCGGCCCGGCCAGCACTAAAACCGGCCCCAAGGGAGCGGTTACCGCCTGCCGTTGTTTATCATTAAGAGATAATAAGTCCATGTCTAGTATTATAGCAGAGTCTTAAATTCCCAATTTTTAAATAGATATGTCCCGGCGTCATTCTGAGTCCGCATCTAGGCAATTCCTTGGCGGACGAAGAATCTCATTTTAGAGATCCTTCCCCCTTCGGCTGCACTCGGGGTCAGGATGACGCCGCTGGTTGATAAATTTTATCTTTTATATATAACCCTTTAACCAAAATCCCTTTTAAATCCAACAAAAACTGGATAACTTGTGGATTAAAACCTTGCCCTAAACCGCAGGTCTTGCTAGACTTAATTTTAGAAAACATTAAGAATATTTAGGCAAATTTTTGCTAATATTGGCAATGTTCAGGTATCCGCCAAAATTAGCTTGAACCTATCTCAAAATTCCATTTTGGTATAAATTGCGTAATTTTGGCGTCTTGCCCTTAAAAATTTTTCCGCTTAGCTTTGGCTAAACGTCAAAATTTATTAAGGTCAATCCATTCAAAATTCCGCAATTTCTCCTCAAAAGCAAATTTTGAGAGAGGTTTTACCGATCTTCTTTGAAAGACAACGAGCTTAAATATTTATTATCTTTTTAGGGCTACTTTAGCATCTTTCAGGCAAAATTCCGGCACTCACCCTAACAGGATAAAAGGGAAAAAAATACCCGAGTTAAAATCTTGGCTGTCTCAATTCAAAAGAACGCTTGCAAAAGCAGCCTTTTTCTTACAATACTATAGCAAAAAGCTCTTTTTTCAAATAAAAAAAAGAGCGCCGTCTCTCAAAAAACTCCATCTTGAGAGTTTTCCGGCTATCCACATTAAACGCATGGACTGGATGGATTTTTTGCTTAAATTTTCCGGCGAACTTTTGGTGGTGGTTTTAAGTTTGGCAGTGGCGGGAACAAATTTATTTTATTTCCACATGGCTGCTTTCCGGGACCAAAGCCTGGCCGGCAGTTTTATTAGCCATCACAAAAACATTAACCCCCTTCTCTACGCGAAAAATAACAGTATCGTAACCGTAGTTTCCGCCCGAGACGGCATTATCCCCTACGCACAGGCAGACGACTTTACCGGATTAGGCAGCCAACCCGCAGCCGTTGATAATACGGACAATACCGCCAATGGCGACAGCAACATTGAGCTTTACGACGACAACAGCATTTTGGCGCCGAACCCCGACAGCATTCAGGGGCTGATGAACCAGGCCGTTAAAAAAGTCTATACTACCCAACCCGGCGACACTCTGCAGTCCATTGCCGCCGCCTTCGGCATTTCGCAGGGCAGCATCTTATGGAGCAATCCTTCCTTAACTTCAGATAGCTTAAAGCCCGGCTGGGATTTGGTTATCCCTCCGGTAGACGGCGTCGCCGTAATTGCCGGCAACAACGACACCTTGCCGGACTTGGCGGCCAGGTATAATCCTTTAAGATACAGTTCCGATAAAACCGCGCGCGACAACAGCGCCTCCCAACTTTTGGACGCGATTATTTCCTACAACGGCTTAGACAGCGCCGAAGACATTAACCCGGGCGATTTTTTGATTATTCCCGGCGGTGTCGTGGCCGCTCCGCCCGTTGCGCCAAAGCCTCCCAAATCCAAATCTTCTAATAATACGGCGCCGGACAACAGCATCAACGACGTCACCAGCGTAAGCTCGGGCTACGACGACGTTAACCATTTATTCCCCCGCGGCTACTGCACCTACTATGTGGCTACGCAAATGAAAATTACTTTTGGCGGCAACGCCAAAAACTGGTTGGCTAATGCCAAAGCCTCTGGTTATGTAACCGGCACCGAGCCGGCTCCGCGCTCGGCTGTGGTAATGACCGGACCCAAAGGCGCCCTGCGCCGCTACGGCCATGTGGCTTATGTAAATTCCGTTAACGGGGACGATACCATAACTATTTCAGAGATGAACTACGACCACTTTAACCGCGTTGACACCCGCACCATCTCCATCCACGATTCCAGCATCCGCGGATATATTTATCCATAAAAAAGTTGTAAGTAATAAGTAAAACCCCGGACTGACCGAGGTTTTTTGTTTTCTACTTCCCTACTTCCTACTTCCCTACGGCATCACCTGCCCGTTGCCAAAGCCGTTGGTGCCCGCTACGTCGGAAGTGGTTAAATCGTCGGCGGAAATATTTACGGCCTGGTTCGTGTATAAATCGTTGGCTGTAAAATTTATGGTATTGACCAGAGTCGGCGACTGGTTAACCTGCGAAGACGCAGGGTTTAAAGTTACCTGGAATTCCAACACCCGCGGCTGGCTGAAACGGCCCGTGTAAGCCGGCAAGCTGCCCACGTTCCAGGTCAGCTTATTTGTGGAAGAGTCAAACGAGGCGTTAGCCTTCTCGGCCGACGTTACGCTGCCGGCAATATATCCCGAAGGGATAAACGCCGTGAGCACGCCGTTGGAAAAATCGTTGCTGGAATTGCTCAGCGCAAAATGAACTTTATAAACGGTCGTTTTCCCGACCTCCGGAGGCAGCTGGCCGGAAATGAAACTTAACACGGTATTAATGGCCGAGGGGCTGGAAATTTTTAAATTCAGCCCTCCGCCCGGAAAGGCGGAGGTGTATTCGTTGGATTGGATTTGGGCGCTGGAAACCAAAGACAAATTTTTGGAAGAATCTTTCACCGCCGGATTGTTAATTTTTACGCTAAAAGCCAAATCCCCGGACTGGCTGGGCGAAAGGCTCTGGAGCTGGGGCACGCCCGAAGCGTTCCACAAAATGGTATTGTTGTTAACCTGCCCGCCCTGGACGCGGATAGAGCTTAAGTCCACGGCTTTGGAATTTAAAGTTACCTGAATGTTTACGCCCGTGGCCACGGTGCTGGCGTTGTTTTGGTAATGTACGGTAACATTTAAAGTATCTCCGGGATTAATGACATTATCGGAATTTGCCTGCTGTAGGGTTTGGGTCACAAGCAGCGGCAGGCTGGAAATAGCGGTAACGAACGATGAACTGTTTTGCACGGAATATTGCCCGCTTTGCCCTAAAATTAAAAATTCAGCCTGGGCGGTTTTGCTTTCCCCGGGATTTGAGGAGTTAAACGTGCCCTGAATCTGGATGTTCCCTTGGACGTTTTCGGCAAGCGTGCCTATATTCCAGGTGTCGGTGCCCAAACTCGGCGGCGGCGTGGCTTGGGCAAAACTAAAGCCGTCGGGGTAAACCATTTTTATTTGGGTATTTTGCATATCGGCTCCGGAATTGTTTTGGTATTTTACCGTATAAAGCACCAGCTGGGCGTTATTGGTGATTGACGGGCCATCCAGCTCTATCATCACGTTTGAAGCAAGCAGCGTAACGGTGGAAGTCTGGTCTTTTACAAATTGCAGGCTGAAATTGGGATATTGATAATGCAACTTAACATCCAAAGACTTTTGGTCATTGACGTTTCCCGTGACTTTGGCTTTGACAATTACCACGGCGTTTTGGCCGGAAATTAAATCAGGAACAGCAAACGACGTGCCGGATATGTTTTGTGCCTGCGGACTGCTGTTTTCGTAAGTTTCGCCGTCGGGATAGGTCAACTCCAGAGTCATGCTCACTAATTTTTGGCTGTCGTTGTTCTGCACCGTAATTTTGTACACCGCTTCGCCGCCGCTGGCTACCGTTGCCGGGACATCAACCGAAATATTGACGTTGGCGTCTTTAGGCGCTACTGCCGGAGACTTTTTAAAAGCAAAATAAGCCAGCACGCCGATAACAATCACGCCGGCTAATATAGCATAAAAATACCATTTGTTGGCTTGATAAAAAGCCTTAAATCCCCCGCTTTCGCTGCTTTCGCCGTCACTAACCGTAATCTGCCTTCTGACGTCGGAATCCAAGATCGGCGTTTCCACGGTCTTTTTTATAAACGACGGGTTTTGGGGATTTTGGGAAGAATCAACAGGTTTTATTTCGTCCATAAGAAGATATATTATTACTCTTCTATAATTATACCACAAACCCGCGCCCCCGGCGTCATTCTGAGGCCTGAATGCATCTGAAGGCCGAAGAATCTCTTTCTGTTCGTGTTTTTAGATCCTTCGCTCCGCTCAGGATGACGCCGGAGTCACACGGCGCTACAGACAGACTTATTGCCTCAAATACTTTTCCGACTTAATTTTTCTTTCCAGCTGGTATTCTATAAACTGCGACAAAAAATTTTGCAGGTCTTTTTCTCCTCCGGTGTTCTTTACTTTATCCAGGTTTGTAAACCCCAAATCTTTCAGCTCCAAAAATAATCCGTAAACTTCCGGCAGCGCCTTTAAATTATCGGCGGATGATTGCCGGCTAAAACCGCCCTTGGAAGCACTAAAAAAAATCGGTTGATTATCCCCGGCGCTGCTTTTTATACCCAAACCCAAAACCCGCAAAATTTCCAGTTTGAATTTTGCCAAAGCCAAATCCAGGACTGGTTCGGGGTTTTTGGAGTTTAAGAATTCCAAAAAAAATTCCAATAAATAAAATAGCGGCTCGTTTTTTTGCCCATCCGGGGTAAATTTAAGCACCAATTCCTGCGCGTAAAACGCCCGCTTCAAGCTTTCCAAATTTTCCCGCATCCGCGAAAAAACCTTTACCGGCTCAACCGAAATAATTTTTGGCAGCTTGCCGTGCGTAAAACTTAAATCTACGATAAATAAACTTTGCAGTTTTTGTTGGAGCTTTGATTTAGATTGTTTAACCGATTTTGCCAAGCAGCGGATTTTCCCCAGCTCCAAGGTATAAAAAGTAATAATCTCATCGCCCTCGTTAAAAGGCTGTTTTTTTAAAATTATTGCCCGGCATTTGGTTTCTCTGGACATTGGAAATTCATTAACAATGATGAACTAAGTATAGCAAGATCTAAAACAAAAAACACGGATATCCATGACTTTGTCTATATGGTTTGCCTATGATAAAATGGTAAAGGCAGATTAATTTATCATCTAATAGCTATTTATGAAAGCCACTATTTTTTACGGACCGCGGGATATTCGGGTAAAAGAAGTCCCGGATCCAAAAATCCAAAATCCCGATGAAGCCATAGTAAAGGTCACCTACTCCTGTATTTGCGGCTCGGATTTATGGCCGTACCGGGGGTTAGTGAAAAGAGATGCACCCAGCCGGATTGGCCACGAATTTATGGGCGTGGTTGAAGAAGTCGGACCGGCCGTCAAAAACGTCCGCGCGGGAGATTTGGTAGTAGCGCCGTTTACTCCCGTGGACGGAACTTGCCCGGAATGCTTGGCCGGAATGTCCAGCGCCTGTCGCAACCGCGAGAGTTGGGGCGCCGGAGACTTAGACGGCTGCCAGGGAGAAAAAATCCGCGTGCCAATGGCTGACGGCAGCTTGTTTAAAATTCCCAAAGATAAAGCTCCTGAATCACTAATGACAGCACTCTTGCCTTTATCGGATGTTTTATGTACCGGCCACCACGCCGCGGTTTCCGCAGGCGTGGGTTTGGGAAAAACCGTTGCGGTAGTGGGCGACGGCGCGGTCGGTTTGTGCGCCGTTGCCGCCAGCCACAGGCTGGGAGCCAAACAAATTATATTGATAAGCACCCACGAAGACCGCGCCAAAATCGGTAAACAATTTGGGGCGACCGACATTGTAGAAAAACGAGAGGAAGAAGCCGTGGCGGCTATAAAAAAAATGACCGGCGATTTGGGAGTAGATTGCGCTTTGGAATGCGTTGGCCTGCCCGCTTCCTGGAAAACCGTGTTTGGCGCAGTCAGAGCCGGCGGCAACATTGGTTTTGTAGGCGTGCCCGTTGGCGTGCCGGATATTGCCGTTAGAAAATTACTTGACAGTAACGTCGGCGTAAAAGGCGGCATTGCGCCCGCCGCCACCTACATCCCCCAGCTGATGCCGGACGTGTTAGCCGGCAAACTTGATGTATCCGCCGTCTTTACCAAAACCGTAGCGCTAAAAGACATCGCCGAAGGCTACCGCGCCATGGACGAACGCAAAGAAATTAAAGTGCTGGTCAAACCCTAATATAAGTTTCCAAAAATATAAGTATAGGCTTGAAAAAAAACCCTATTATTGCTAAAATAACCGAAGTTATTGGGGTGTAGCCAAGCGGTAAGGCAAGCGGCTCTGAACCGCTGATCCCAGGTCCGAATCCTGGCACCCCAGCCACTCACTTAAAACAAGGTTTTTTGGACTTTCTGCCATGATAGAAAATGGAGTTTTAAGTTGATAACATTGGACATTCTGATTTTCCATTTTGAGGTTCCAAAGTAATTTTTTCAGCAGTTCAAATTTTTCCGTATCATTAGAATTTAAGTAATCTAAACTAGCGTTTGAGGCCTGTAAAAAGGCCTTTTTTGTTTGTTCCAAAGTAATTAAGGCCTCATCAAGCGTTTGGTGCTTTTGGTGTTTAAAATCTGTGCCCCAATGTTTTTTGCTTCGGCCTCTAGTGATAAAATTTGCGGCTTTAAGGCGTTTGTCATGCTGGGGTCAATAGAAATTACCTTGACCAAGTTTGCTAACTGCTCTTGTGTAGATTTTAGCTTTTTAGCCAGCTCGTCTTTCTCGGCATGGGAGTTACCGGCTTGGCTGATAGTTTTTTCTTTGGCGGCGAGATAGGTAATTTCTATCATTTCCTTATCAAATTTAATTTCATTAAAAACTTTGGCCACCAACTCATCAGCTTTTTCCTGCCTGATGTATTTTTTATGCTGTTCGCAATTGCCTTTGCCATTGGTGCAGTAATAATAAACATGGCCTTTTTTGGTGCTAGCCGTATAGGAACAACCGCACAAAGAACAAGAAACAAATCCTCTAATGGGGAAAAAGTGAGTTTTAGCTCGTGGGCGAGATTTACCGGACAAGACACGCTGGACATCTTGGAAAAGCTGTAAAGAAATAATCGGCTGATGTATGCCCTGATACAACTGGCCGTTACGCCGAATGGTGCCGCAGTAAAAAGGGTTACGCAAAATATGGTCAAACTGGGATTTGCTAATCCTTAATCCGCCTTTAGTCCGCAGGCCTTTATCGTAAACCAAATTATTTACTTCCTTAAGGGAATAACCGCCGGTGGCGTAAAATTCAAATGCCTGTTTGATAAGTGGGGCTTTTATCGGGTCAATTTCTTTTTGCTTTGTAGCTAAATTATCCGAGTAGCCAATGGGAGCCGGTCCGGGGAGTTCGCCTTTTTCTAACTTTGTTTTGTTGCCGCGCTTAACATTGGTTGATAGGTCGCGGATATACTGATTGGCCATGCCAAATTCAACTGCCGAGATTAAGGCATTATCATTTGGCAGATAAATTCTTTCAGGGGTGATAATTTTGGCAATAACATTTTTTTGCAAAAGCCATTTAATTTTTCCCTCATCAACAGGGTTGCGGGCAAGGCGGTCAAGCTTCCAAACAAAAATAATACTTCCGGGATTAGTTTCAATGAGTTTAATCATTTTTTCAAATTCAGGACGGCCGGGTTGTTTGGCGGACATACTCTCACGAAAAATTTTAGAAACTTTGCTTTGATGCCTTTCGGCCAAAGCCAAAATTTCCCCCTCTTGGGATTCAATGGACAACACTTGGCGATCCGAAGCCTCGGATGATTTTCTGCAATAAAGGATGTTTTTCATAAAAGGGTTGAGTTAAGATTTGTTCAATTATAATCCTGAAAATAAAATTAGCCAAATGCGGGGCTGTTTTACCTATGGCCTTTTCAGTATAATTCCAGTTTCGCCTCGGTCAAGGGTAAAAATAATTTATCTGCCGTGAGCCATAAAGTATTTTTAATTCCCTTGACTAGCCGAAAGCTTGGAATTGTCTTATCGCCATAATCAGTAAAAAATGAAAGGCGGTGAGAACAATGGAATTAAACTACATGGAACTTAACACTATCCGGTTTTGTTTGCAGGAACAGATAAATATCCTTATGGAAAGACGGGACAGGGTGGAGGATAAGGCACAGATTAACAAGAGAATCGGCTGGCTGATAATCGTTAAGCAGAAAATACCAAAAGGAATACAACAATAAAATCAAAACAAAAACAAAAATTTTCCAACTTTTTGATTTTTGCCATCTGCTTATTTAAGGCAACTTCAGCCAATTTTCGCCTTAAGTGTTATATTAATCAAGTTATACAGAAGGCCGCCGTTCGTGCGTCCGCAGGTCGCGCGAATCGGCGGCCTTTGAATTTATCATTAAATACAAGTCAGCAAGCGAATTTAAATACGCCTCAGCTTCATCGTGAGACAGGTTAATTTCGTATTTGGTTGCGAAGTAGGCGGTAATTCTGTTGACCAGCGCCTGACTGAACTTGGACACTTGCTTTCTTTCCGGCTGTATTTAGCCTTGAAAGAAAGGTGGTGATAAAATGATAAAACAAAATAATAGCGAGACAGAAAAAGTTTCGTGAATAATAATCCGGCGAGGGATTAACATAACACTTAGGTAATTTAAGTGTATACCCTAATAAAATAGCTGTCAAAATTCAGTCTTGTACAATGGAAGATGATACCTCCCCGGTCTTTGATTCCTACGGGAGATGATACCCCAAATGGGGGTCAAATCGGTGTCTGGGATTAAAACGCGCGAGCCGCCATAATTGAAGAAT
>Ga0182027_10005899_pt1 | contig 18479 bp, 17 predicted proteins | sample 712E1DmetaG_FD_121300 | JGI IMG/M metagenome (GOLD analysis project Ga0182027, IMG submission 121300) | Permafrost microbial communities from Stordalen Mire, Sweden - 712E1D metaG (Illumina Assembly) | ecosystem: Environmental > Terrestrial > Soil > Wetlands > Permafrost | place: Sweden... | reverse complement strand
GGCGGTGGGGCCGCCCGCTCCCCCGGCCGAAGGCCGGTCCAAGGCGGCCGCACGCTTTGGCAACGGGCGGTGGGGCCGCCCGACGTCGGCGAATTACGCGACTCCGACAACATACCTAGGCAACCTGCCCAGGATGCTGCGGCTTCGTGGCGACCTAGGATCACGCGGTCGCCGGGCAGAGGAGAAGTCCGCCGACCGCAAGGCTGCGGCTTATGACCGGCCGCAGATCGCCGCCGCGCCGTCCCCACGTCCGAGGCTGCCACCTCATCTCGGATTTCGGCGCCGGCGGCGCAGATGAACATCGAGGAGAAGGAACTATGCGTTTCGCCATGCTCGATCTAGTCGCGCGCTGCCCGGGTAGGCGTCCGAGTCGCAGTGCCCCTCCGCGGCACCCGCTGCTCATGACCCTCAGCGCCTCTCTCGTCGTACTTGCGATGGCCGCTTCCGCGGTCGGCGCCTTGCCTCTCCGCCCGCAGAATGCTCTCGCCGCGGACCCGCTGATCTCGCAGGGCAAGACCGCAACCGCCTCTTCCGTCGAGAATGCGGGCACGCCGGCATCGGCTGCCGTCGACGGCAATGCCGGCACCCGCTGGTCGAGCGTCTTCAGCGATCCACAGTGGATCCAGATCGACCTGGGCGCGACCGCGAACATCAGCCAGGTCATCCTCAATTGGGAGACCGCGGCCGGCAAGTCGTTCCAGATCCAGACCTCCGCGGATGCGACCAACTGGACCGCGATCTACAACACCACCGCCGGCGCCGGCGGGATTCAGACTCTCGCCGTGTCTGGCAGCGGCCGCTATGTCCGGATGTACGGCACGGTCCGCACCACCGGCTATGGCTACTCGCTGTGGGAGTTCCAGGTCTTCGGCAACTTCGGTCCGACGCCGCCGCCCTCAACTCCGACGCCGACGGCGCAGCCCTCGACGCCGACGGCGCCGCCCTCGACGACCGGCTGCGGAACCACCAACGTAGCCCTCAACAAGACCGCGACCACCTCCTCCACTGAGAACGCGGGCACTCCGGCATCGGCGGCCTTCGACGGCAACACCGGGACCCGCTGGGCCAGCGCGGCCACCGATCCGCAGTGGCTCGAGGTGGACCTCGGCTCGAGCATGAGCATCTGCCAGGTGGTGCTGAACTGGGAGGCAGCCTTCGGCAAGGCGTTCCAGATCCAGATCTCGTCCAACAACTCCACCTGGACTGACATGTACGCCACCCTGAACGGGACCGGCGGCCTCCAGACCCTGATCGTGGGCGGCACCGGCCGGTACGTCCGCATGTACGGCACCGCCCGCGGCACCGGCTACGGCTACTCCCTATGGGAGATGCAGGTCTTCCAGGGAACTCCCGGCCCGACACCGTCGATCGCCCCGACCGCGACCCCGAGCATCACCACGCCGCCGGCGTTCAGCCTGATCTCGCCCACCAACGGCACGATGATCACCAACACCCGACGGCCGACGATGACCTGGAACGCCGTCTCCGGAACGGCCAGCTACCAGGTTTGGGTGAACATCTCCCGGACCGACTACGACTGGACCGCGTCGGGCAACCTGCTCGATCGGTACACGCAGGTCGGGACGACAACCGCAACCAGCTTCACGCTGACGAACGACCTGTCTGACCGCTGGACGTACAAGTGGTACGTGATCGCGGTCGACGGGTCCGGCGGCAAGAAGCAGTCGAACATCCTGCAGTTCTCGGTCTATCTGCCCACGGTCGAGACCGTGGCGGACGGCGTCAACCTCATCAACGGCATGCGTGACATGAACAAGGACGGCGTCATCGAGCCGTACGAGGACTGGCACAACACGATCGACGTCCGCGTCAACGACCTTCTCTCGCGAATGACGCCGACCGAGAAGGCCTACCAGATGTTCTACAACGCCCAGGTCTATCCGACGGCAGGCTTCTTCTTCGGCCCGGCCCAGCCACAGGATCAGCAGACAGCGCAGCTCGCCACAGCGGGCACACGACTGGGGATTCCGCTCGTGACCCTGGGCGACACGATCCACGGCTACAAGACCAGCTACCCGACGCAGGAGGGGCTGGCGGCCACTCGCGACTACAACCTCATCTACCAGATGGGCAACCTGCAGCGCACCGAGGAAGTGCCGGTGGGAGCCCGAGGCGTTCTTGGCCCGCTGGCCGAGGTCGACACCAAGGTCCTCTATCCACGCTTCCAGGAAGGCAACGGCGAGAACGCCTACTCAGCCGCGGCCGAAGTTCGAGCGCTGATCGCCGGCCTCCAGGGCGGCCCCGAAATCAACCCGTCATCGGTCCTTGCCATGGCCAAGCACTGGCCGGGTGAGGGAGCCGGCGGCGAGGCCGGCATCGTCTACGACGCCGTCACCATCAAGTACCACATGATCCCGTGGGCGGGCGCGATCGAAGCCAACACGGGCAGCATCATGCCGGGCTACGCCGGCAGCTCGTATCTCGATCCGGGCGGCCCTGGAGCCGGCGACAGCAAGCCGATCCTCGACTACCTGCGCAACCAGATGGGCTACACGGGCCTGATCACCACTGACTGGCTGCCCTCGGGCACGCCGTGGATCCAGGCCGCCAACGCGGGCGCCGACGTCATGGGTGGCGCGGATCCGGGCGCAGTCGGCTTCGACATGAATACCTTCATCGCCAGCGTGCCGGCCAGCCGCATCGACGATGCGGTCCGCCACATCCTCGGGGTCAAGTTCCGGCTGGGCGTCTTCGAGGCTCCGTATGGGGATCCGGCCGCCGCGGCCAACGTGTTCCACACCCCGACCGACGTGGCCCTCGTGACCAAGGCCGCCCAGGAATCGATGACCCTGCTCAAGAACACGGGCGTCCTTCCGCTGCGCGGCCTCAACGCGGGCGACTCGATCCTCGTCGCCGGCGCGCGCGCCAACGATGGACCGAGCTGCTGCATCTGGACGAGCTACTTCCACACCGAATACGGCAGTCAAACGATGTACCAGGCCATCCAGACTCGCGCCCAACAGGCCGGGCTGAATGTCTACCTGGACACGGCACCCGTCACACCGAAGGTCGCCATCGTGATCGTGGGTGAACCCTCGTACACCCACGCCACGAATTGGGACATCAACTCGCCGTTCTTGCCCGCGGACCAGCTGGCAATCATCCAGAACCTGCGGAACCAGAACATCCCAACCGTGGTCGTGTACACCATGCCGCGGCCGTACGTGATCACCACGGAGAACGGCATCGCCAACGCCATCGTCATCGCCTATCGCTCCGGCGAGGGCGGTGGTCCGGCTCTGGCGGGCCTGCTCTTCGGCGACTACAGCCCAACGGGCAAGCTCCCCTTCCAGCTGCCTCGCGACATGACCCAGGTCGGCACGGACACGCCCACCAATCAGCTCGAGAAGTGGGACCTGCCGTACGACCTTGGCGCAACCGACGCCGAGCGAACGGCGATCCGCAACTCGATCAACGCCGGCCAGCCACCGGCCACGACCTACGGCAACCCACTCTATCCGTACGGGGCCGGTATCCAGGGCTTCGGGCTCACCGACACCACGGCGCCGACGGCCTTCAGCCCGACCGCTCCGGCCAACGGCTTTACGGTAACCGCCGCACCGAACCTGACCTGGGGCGCCAGCTCGGATCCTGAGACCGGCATCAAGAACTATCAGCTCTGGCTCGACGGCGCCAACATCGCCACTCTCACGACCACCTCGTTCTCGCTGGCTGGCCGCAAGATCACCAACGGCTCGCACAGCTGGTACCTGGTGGCCACCAACTGGGCTGGTCTCACGACCAAGAGCGGCACGTTCTCGTTCACCTTCTCGGACACGACGGCGCCCAACCCGTTCGATCTCCTGGCGCCGGCCAATGCCGCCTCGGTGACGGGCGCAACCCAGACTCTCGTCTGGCAAAGCGCCTCGGACTCCGGCGGCGGCATCGACCACTACGAGGTCTGGCTCGACGGCTCGAACGTGGCCACGGTGGCCGCCTCGGGCAGTGGGCCGACCACGGCCAACCTCGCGCTGAATATGCCTACCGTGGCTTCCTCCACTCAGACCCCCGGCAATCCGCCGCAGGCCGCGGTCGACGGCAACCTGACCACACGCTGGGAGAGCGCCTACTCGGATCCTCAATGGATCTACGTGGACCTCGGCCAGTCGATGGAGGTGAACCACGTCAAGCTGAGCTGGGAAACGGCGGCCGCAAGCGCCTTCCAGATCCAGGTCTCGAATGACGCCACCAACTGGACGTCGATCTATTCGACGACAACCGGCACCGGCGGCGTCAACGACATCACCGGGCTGAAGGGCTACGGACGTTACGTCCGTGTCTACTGCACGGCCCGACTAACCGGCTACGGCGACTCACTCTGGGAGTTCGAGGTCTACGGCGGACCGGCGATGAGCTACGTCCGGACGGGCCTCTCACTCGCAGCGCACGGCTGGTACGTCGTGGCCGTCGACGTTGCCGGGAACCGGCGCCAGTCCACCAGCACCTACACCTTCACCGCGCACTAAGCCCCGGCCGCTGCTGAAGTCCCAGCGAGCGGGACAACTCCCCGCGGTGCAGAAGTGCTCAGCGTTCTGCCCAGGAATGGACGCCGCCGAAGCTATCCGGAGCGACTCTTTCTGGCGTCGAGAAGCTCGGCGTCTGCCCTGGCGATCAACTCGTCGATGGTCTCGTGGCCGGCGAGTACCGCCAGGCCCACGCTGATCCCCACACCGATATCGTCCTGGATCGACCGATCGATCTCATCGAATCGGCGCCGAACATCCTCCAGTTCGATGCCGCCCAACCCGCACACGAACTCGTCGCCGCCAAACCGAACCACCGGGTCGAACGGGCGCAAGTTGGACCGGATCGTAGAAACGAGCGCCCGCAAGGCGTGATCGCCCGCGGCGTGACCATCGCGGTCGTTCAGGCGCCTCATTCCGTCGATGTCGACGAAGGCGAGAACGAAACGTCCATCGGCTCGCCGTGCGCGCTCGATCTCGTGCGTAAGCGCCCGCAGGCCCATGTCGCGGCAGAAGGCCCCGGTGAGGTAGTCGAGGTGAGCGCCGTTCAGCTCGGCTTCCAGCCGCGAACGTTCGTGGGCGGCATCTTCGCGATCCTGCGAGGCCCTGTCCCGATCGGCTGCCGCACGCGCACGATCAACGCTGGCTCGCGCCCGGACTCGTTCCAACTTGTCAGCGAGGGGCTCGTCGGACGCGGCGACGGAGCGGTCGATCACCTCGGACCTGAGGTCTCGGCGTTTCGACGTCACGTCGCGCAGGGCCGCGACGGCGTCTCGCTCCTCGGCCGTCTCGCCTCGTTGGTGAGCGGTTCCGCTCCGGGTCACATGCGTGAAGAGCCGGCGGATCGTGGTTTCCTCGCGGGCAGCCTTCGAGGCTTCGTAGGCTTCGAGCGCGTCGCGGTCGGTGTCGAGCGGTCGCCGTTCATCGGCTATGGCCTGGTCGCGTTCCGCTGCCAGCTGGTCGCTCGCGGCGTCGGTCTCATCGCGCTCCGAGGCCGCCTGATCGGTGTCTGACGCGGTCTGGTCGGCGTCGGCCGCGCCCTGGTCGGCATCAGCCGACGACCGTTCGGCGTCGATCACCCGTTGCGCGACGGGCCGTGCGAATCGCTTGACGAAGACCGGCCTGCCTGTAGTAGTGCCCTTCATGGGACGCCTCCGAGTCGTCTCGTTTGGACGCCACCCATTCAGGTCAGGAGCGCCACTGCGATCGCAAGCGCCACTGCAGCCGCAGCCACCAGCAGGATGGCGACGGGACGGCTCCAGTGGGTCGTCGTGGCTGTAGCCGCGGGGGCGAGTCCGCGCAGAGTGTTGGGGACGCCCTGATCGTGGAGGACGTTCATTGTCACGGGGCAACCTTGGCAGGAGCCGCCGGCTTGGAAGGCCGCAGGACGATTGCCGCACCAAGGAACGCCGGCACGATGCCTGCCGCGATTGCTACACGCCGCCGACCGGCGAGGAACAGGCCTGCGCCAAAGCTGGCGGAAGTGACGGCCAGCGAACGGAGCGTCGAGTCGGGCAGCTTCTGCAGTGCCGTCGTCGTCGCCTGGGCGCGTTCGCGGGTGGCAGTCATGGTTCCGGGGATACGCCCGACCAGCGTCGTGGCGCCGTCACGGACGGATTTCACGAGTCCCGTGACACGTCTCAAGATGGTCGTCAGATGGCCGTCGCGTGCGTTGGGATCGAAGTCTTCGATCGTCATTGTCGTTTCCTTCTGGGGTGCGGGGCTCGTCTGAGTCGAAGAGGGCCGGCCTGCAAGGCCGGCCCTCTTTGGGATTCGATCAGGCGCGGTGGCTGCGGTCAGCGCATTGAGCTGCGGGTACTGCGCGCTCCGCTCGCAACGAGGAGTACCGCGACCGCTCCGATTGTTGCGATCAAGACGCTCTCCGTGTTGATGCCGTCCACGGTGCCAATGCCGAAGACGGTCGTGGCCAGGAAGCCGCCCAGAAGGCCGCCCACGATGCCGAGAACCACCATCATCACAAGGCCCTCACGCGATCCCATGATCGTGCTGGCCAGGAAGCCGGCGACTGCGCCGACGACGATCCATGCTAGGTAACCCATTGAACTCGTTCCTATTCTGTGTTGCGCGTCCGCGTCCCGGCCGTCGCTGGCTGCGGGCGAAACCCTGCCCGTCTGGGGACCGCCCTGGCGACCGGTGCGCGGTCGCCCGTGGTCGCTCTGAGATCAGGCCGGATCGCGCTGGAAGATCGCCAGGATCCAGTAGACGATCATCGCTACGATCCCCCAGCCGGCCATGGCCAGGAGACCGGCGACATCAAGCACCGAGCCCGAAGCGGTGAGGGAGTTGGTGCGCAGGATGCCGTCGAACGGGGCTACGAATGGCCCGCTGAGATTCATGATCCCCGACACCAATCCGTTGGTGGTCCGGGCGTCGAGCAGAAGCAGAACGACACGGGCCCCAATTACCAGCTCCACCAACCCGAAGACGAGGCCCACGATCCGTCGCGTCAGCTCCGACTTCTCGGCGGCGGTGCGCGAGGTACGGCGACTCTCCGTTCGGACAGTCTCCTGACCCACTTCTGTCACGGGCCCCTGTGTCACGACCGTGCGGTCGACTTGATCGATTGCCATCGCTTCTCTCCATGCGCTCTTCGCGCCTTGTGCATCCGGGGAAGCGGGGGAAACCTGGTCCACCGCCGGGAGTCGCTCCGGCCACTGCTGCCGTTGCATTAGAACACTACAGTGTGGTATTGTCAACTGTAGTTGTAGATGTCCACAGTAGGACAGGAGCCAAGGTGACACCCCCATTCGGGAACGTGATCAGGCAGGCGCGCGAGATTCGCGGCTTCTCGGCCGTAGACGTGGCCCGTTCGGCCGGCATCTCCGCCGCCTACCTGAGCAAGCTCGAGAATGACGCCGTCAAGCGCCCGTCGCCGCAGGTCCTTCACCAGCTGAGCGAAGCGTTGGCGGTGCCGTACGCCGAACTGATGCGGTTGAACGGGTACCGCGTGCCCGGCGAATCGGACGTCAGTGCGGCCTACGCGGTCAAGTCGGCGCTCTTCGCCGATGTCACCGACGACGAGCGCGACGAGCTCTTCGAATACCTGACCTGGTATCGCTCCCGTCGGCGAGGATCGCTGCGACACCCGCCTCAGGCTCTGCCGGCCTGATCGCATGAAAGCAAGCGGGGGAGCGCCGCAGACCTGGGCCACCCGGAAGTCTCTCCCGAAATGCTAGTATCCGGTCACTTTAGTGGTGCGGAGCCACTGTATGACCGGAGGCTGGATGGCAGCGTCGTTTGGAGGCGTGCTCAGAAGGGCGCGCGAGGTACGCGGTCTGTCGGCTGTCGATGCGGCTCGGGCCGCCGGGATCTCGGCCGCCTACCTGAGCAAGCTCGAAGGCGACGCGGTCAAGAAGCCTTCGCCGGTCGTCCTGCACCAGCTGGCCGAGGCCCTGGCAGTGCCCTACGCGGACCTGATGCGCTTGAGTGGCTACCGCGTGCCGGGCGAGTCGACGTCAGATGCCGCGACAACGGTGGGTACGGCGTTGTTCAACAACCTGACCGACGACGAGCGCGACGAGTTGCTGGAGTACCTCGCCTGGTATCGCGCCCGAAAGCGTTCGCGCAGCCGCTCGGGCCGCCCCGCCAGCTGAGTCCGGTCGCTCAGCTGCCGCGTCGCGTCAACCGCGTCGTGGCTGGTCGGTCCGCTGAACCTTCGCGGACACGTCCGCTCCGCCGCCATGCCGGGCGGTACCGTTTCCGCGTCCGGCTTCCCCACTCCTAGCGAGAGCCATAAGGCCAGCCGATTCATCTTCGGCCTCGGACCGGTTCTTGGAGGCGTGGCTTAGCTCGCGTCCCTCGCGCTTCTCGGCCGCCTCGCGCAACAACGTGTGGAACTGGTCGTTGAGGCGGTCGTCGTCGGCTCGTTGGTCTGGGTTACGGCTCTTCGTAGTTGTGCCCATTGCTTGTCTCCGTTCTCAGGTCGGCAGGGTTCGTCTGGCCGGCGAACCGGCGAAGGCACGGATCCTTGCGAGCAGCTGGGGTTCAGTTACGGGGCCGCTCTTCTCGACCTGGATGCGCCGGACTGTGCCGCGGCTGCGGTCGTGCTCGTGGATCTGGTGCTCAAAATGCTCGACGACCTCGCCGTCACCCACGAGCAGCAGGTCATCCTCGACGGGCACGGTTGAGGTTACCTGAGCGAAGAAGGCCCGCATGTGTTCGTCGCGGTGGCCTTCGCCGGCGGGGTGGTCTTCCGTTGGCGGACGTCCGGTGGACCGGTGCCGTGCCGGCACCTGGGAATCGAGGCGTTCGCGAATCGTGACTCCGTCGGGGCCCCACCGCAGGATCGTCGCTGAGGCCGCTGAGATCCACACCCCGGTGGTCCGTGGGGTAGTCATCGGCCGACTCCCTGGGCATGGGATCGGAGGTTGCCCGCGAGCGAGCCGCCCGCATTCTCCCATTCGCGCGTAGCCTGCCCTTGCTCCTTCTTCTGGTCGATCGCACGAGGTTGGGACGAGACTGCCCAAACGAAGGCCGGCAAGAAGAGCGCCCCGCGCAGGGCGCACAAGGACAAGACCAAGACGAGCATGCATTCCATCCGCTGCCGGCCTGACGCAGTCTCGGGAGCCGAGGCATCGGCACGGGGGTCGGACAGGATTCCAGCATGCGCCTCCCCGGCTCCGATGGCAAACGACGACCCGCGGTGTCGCGGCGAGCAGGCCTAGCCCCGAGGGTGCCCTCTCCAGTCGCGGTTGAACCCCGCGGCGTCGCCGGGCCGGCGCTGCCTGAGGAGCGCGTCGATTTCGGCTCGCAGCCCACGCCCGACCGTCGAGCGGTGCAGCCACTCCAGGTAGTCGAGATCGTGGCGGGCGATCTCGCCGAGGGACCAGCCAGCGTATCGGCCGAAGTCCAGGACCGTGCCCGAAGGTCGACCGGGCGGCGGCCCGGCGTGCGACGCCGCCGGCGACACACCAGAACTCGGCTGCGCGCCGCCCTCGGGCCGCGGCGCTGGTGCCGGAGTCGGAGCGGCCGTCGCGGCGGCGCGCAGAGAGTCGTAGGCGGCCCGCCTGGCGGGGTCGCCCAGGACATCCCAGGCATCGTTGATCGCGATCATCCGACGGGCATCGCCGCCGTGGTCCGGGTGGTACTTGCGCGCGAGGATGCGGTAGGCGGCCCTGATTACCTCAGCTTCCGCTCGCGGGTGGATCTGCAGAATCTCGTAGTAGTCGGGCATTGGCAGAGCCTACAACGGCTCCGACCACGAGGGCGAGCGTCGATTTCGGCGTCCGCCTGCTTCGGGCCGCAACCGCCCGGCCGAAGCACGCGACTGGCGGGTGAAGCCGACCTGGACGTTCGGCCCCTGGATCGTGGCGGCGTAGAACGGACGCCAGCGCAACGACCTGCGTCGCATTGGCAGATGTCCGGCGAGACCCTGCGTATTCGGGCCGAGGATTTCCAGCCGGCAGTCCGCATGGGCAAGCGGCTGGAGAAGGTCCTCACGACATATGCGCAGGCCTACTTCGTCCAAACAGCCCAGAACGCCGCGTGCAACGGCCTGCATCCAGTGTCGCAGCGGGCGGCCAGATGGCTCCTCTCGACCCAGGATCGAGCCGAGAGCGACCAGTTCTTCCTTACGCACGAGTTCCTCGCCTTCATGCTGGGAGTGACACGCCAGACGGTCAGCATCGCCGAGGGGGAGTTGCAGGAAGCTGGGCTGATCAGCTACCACCGCGGCCACATGACGATCCTCGACAGGTCGGCGCTCGAGGCGGCTTCGTGCGAGTGCTATGGGATCGTGCGGCGGGAGTTCGAACGGCTGCTCGGAATCGGTCGCGCTTGATCTTCTGGCTGGGTTGACCACTCGCACCAGCCTTCCTGCGACAATGACAGACAAGAGAGGGGGCCGCGCGGAGTACTTCCGGGCGGGTGGCCGTACCCGAACTCAGGAGAAGCACCCCGTGACCGTCACTCCAACGTATGTCCTGGCGCGCGGTGCGAAGGGCTGCCGGATCGCCATCGGGGCAGTCGTCGCCGTGGCGGCGCTCGCTCTCGTTGCCGGCCCGGCTGCGGCAGAAGCCCCGCCTGTGTACAACAGCATCCCAATGACGCTGCCCGGCAATGTCCCCAGCGTCGCCTTCGAAGCCACGTCAACCAGCGAGTTCGGCGACTACATCGCCCTGGCCGGGACCGATAGAGCGAGCGAGAACGTGCCCGTCACCGTCGTGATGTCGATCTGGGCCTGCCAGGCCGGCGGCTGGACCGGCGCCGACTGCACGACTACGCCGGGAAAGACGTGGGCGCAGCCCCTCACGCTGACGATCTACAACGTCGACAAGACCGGCGCCGTCCCCGCCGCGGGCTCAGTGGTCCTGACCACGACCCAGACGTTCGACCTGCCGTACCGACCGTCGTACGACCCGGCCGGCCCGTGCAAGGCGAGAGGCTCGACCGGCTGGTATTCCGCGGCCGAGGATCAGTGCTACAACGGGCTGGCCCACGAAGTGACGTTCACCCTGCCCGCAGGCCACGTGCTCCCCGACCAGCTGATCTGGAGCATCGCCTTCAACACCAATACCCATGGCTACGCCCCCATCGGCAAGACGGGCCCGTACGACTCACTCAACGTCGGCACCCAAACCTTCTCAGGCCAGCCGTCCTACGGCACCGACGTCGAGCCCGCCGGTGTCTTCATGAACAGCACGTGGGCGGGAGCGTACGGAGACAACGGCACTAACGGCACCGGCACGTTCCGCGATGACACCGGCACAGTCACGTTCGACCCGGGCGAGAGCTGGGCCAACTACAAGCCGCTCGTCTGCTTCGGGGCCGTGTGCCCGCTGACCGCGCCCTTCGTCACACCTTCGCCGACGCCTTCGCCGACGCCTTCGCCGACACCTTCGCCGACACCTTCGCCGACGCCTTCGCCGACGCCTTCGCCGACGGCCACGCCCTCGCCGTCGGATCAGGTCGCCGGCGCCACGGCCACCCCGTTCCAATCGCTCGAAGGCGCAACCGGCACGCCCCGCCAGGCCACGCCGCCGCCGACGAACACCGATGGTCCGTCGGATGGTGGCTCGGGTTCGACGCTGGCGCTCCTCATCTGCACGGCGTTCGCGGCGGTCGCGCTCGTCGCGGTCCAGAAGCAGCGCGGAGCGGCTCGCCACTAGGCGGACTCCTCTCCCCGGCAAGAGTCGTGCCAGACGCCTACCGCAGGACGACCTCCACGTTCACCGTGGCCGTCCCGGGCTGCGGCAGCGCAACCACGTCGCCCGGCACGGCGGCACCGTCGACGGTCATCGATACCGCGCTGCCGGGCCCCTCGCGGCGCACGACAATCTCGTAGGCCGTGCCCCTGAACTCGCGATGGGCCTTGTAGCCGGGCCAGGCCGACGGCAGGTTCGGAGCCACGCGCAGGCCCTCATAGGTGGGGCGGATGCCGAGTATCCACTGCGTTGCGGCGACGAAGGTCCAGGACGCGGTCCCGGTCAGCCAGGCGTTGCGGGCCATGCCGAAGGACGGGTGCGTCGGGCCGCAGATGTTCTGCGGGTACGTGTACGGCTCCACCTTGTACAGGTCGGAGTCCGTCCGCGCGAGCGGCAGGATCTGACGGTAGTACTTGTACGCTTCGTCGCCGTGGCCGAGCATCGCCTGGGCGACGATGGACCAGGTGTTGGCGTGGCAGAAGATGCCGCCATTCTCTTTGGCCCCGGGCACGTAGGTGGACGTGCCGCGCACACGGTCGTCGTTGCCGTCGTAGGGCGGCCACAACAGCGCCAGCCCGAACTTCGTGTTGAGCTTTTCGTCCGCCGATGCCATTGCCTGCTCGGCTCGGTCGGCTGGAGCGACCTCGCCCAGGACGCTCCAGCTTTGCGCGATCAGGTCGATGGCCTGGTGTGCCGCGCCGGAGACGCCGATGGGCAGTCCGTCGTCGTCGAATGAGCGCACATACCAGGCGCCGTCCCAGGCGTGCTCGTTGATCACAGCCGCCATCGAGGCATGGAGATCGGCGAACCGTCGCGCGTCGTCATGCCGGTCGATCTTCCGGCACAACTCGGCCAGATCGAGCATGGCCCGGCAGAACTGCATGCCCGTCCAGACACTCTCGGCCTTGCCCGATCCGTGGTCGATGTTGAGGGTGTCGTTCCAGTCGGAGAAGCCGGAACGGGGCAGTCCGTGCGGACCAAGGTTGGCCAGGGTGAAGTCGACGGCGAGGAGCATGTGCACCCAGACCGACTCTTCCGCCCCTTCAACGAACGGGACCTTCTGCGCCAGGTAGTCGAAGTCGCCGGTCTCGCGCAGATAGGCGCATACGGAGATGATCAGCCAGAGGTGGTCGTCGCTGAACCATTGGGGCCAGTTCGGGAACTCGGCGGCAAGACCTGGGCCGCCCTCGAGGGTCAGCGGATAGAACTGGTGCCAGGTGTGGCCGTCGGCGAACTGCATCCGCCAGATCGTGGTCAGCATGCGGCGGGCGTGGTCCGGCACCGTGTGCATGGTGCCGAGGGTGTCCTGGCCGCTGTCGCGCGTGCCCATGCCGCGGCCCAGGCCACTCTCGTAGCCGGACACGAAGCGCGACCAGTAGAGCGTTGTCCGGCACTGGACCTGGTTCCAGAAGTTGAGCATCGCGTTGGTGTCGGCGTCGGGAGTCTCGACGGTGAAGCGCGAGAGGTAGGCGCTCCAGTCGGCGCGCAAGGCTCGGAACGCGGCCGCGACGTCCGCCGGATGGGAGAAGCGCGCCACCACGCGGCCGATCTCGGCCGGGCGCTCCGTGGCGCCCATGATGAAGACGATCTGGCGCTCCTGGCCCGGGCCGAGCTCGATGTCGTGGGTCAGTGAGCCGATGCTGTTGCCCCGCGGCGAGGGAGCGTAGGAGGGCGTGCCCGACTCGACGACGATCGGATCTGCCAGATCGCGGCCGCGTCCGATGAAGTCCTCACGGTCGCAGGTGTAGCCGGCCGGGGCTTCGCTGCTGGCGAAGAACATGGTCAGCGGGTTGAACTTGGTCGCGACTCGGATGACGCCGTCGTCGCAGCTCGAGAAGACGATGTGCTGGGCCCAGTCGAGGTTCGCGATGTCGTTGAAGGCGTCGGCGAAGGAGAACTCGGCATAGCTGAACGAGCGCAGGCGGCGCGGGGTGGCGCCGGTGTTGCGGACCTTCAGGACCCACAGCTCGCATGGCGCCGATTCGTCGAGCGGGCTGAGCGGGACGAAGTACGTGATCTCCGCGGCAATCCCCCGCAGCATGCTCGAGATCTTCGTGTAGGCCGTGCCATGGCGGCACTCGTAGGCATCGAGCTCGACCTTCGTCGGCCGCGCCGTGGGGCTCCAGTACTCGCCCGTTTCCTGGTCGCGCAGGTAGATGTAGCGACCCGGCTGATCGACCGGGATCGAGTTGTAGCGGTAGCGGGTGACCCGCCGATTGCGCGGGTCACGGTCGAACGAGAAGCCGCCCCCGGTGTTGGACACGATGCCGCCGTACCGACCCTCGCCGATGTAGTTGAGCCACGGCGTGGGCGTGTCGGGCCGGGTGATGACGTACTCGCGAGCGGCCTCGTCGAAGTAGCCGTAGGCGTTCGCGCCCGGGCCGGTGTGGACCTCAGCCATTGATGATGGCCTCGACATCGAAGGACTGGCCGGGCCGTGTGGGCAGCGCGATCAGGTTGCCGGCGATGCGGCGGCCGTCGACGATGAGTTCAGCCACTCGGCCACGCGTGCCCTTCGCCTTGCGGACGGTGATGTTGTAGGTGGCGCCACGGAACCGGCGCGTGACCTTGAAGTCGCCCCAATCGGGAGGCAGGACCGGGTCGATGCGCAGGCCGTCGTGCTCGGGGCGGATGCCCAGGATCCACTGGCTGATGGCCACGAAGTTCCACGCGGCGGTGCCACTCAGCCAGGAGTTCTTGGCTTCGCCGTGGGTCGGGGCATCCTTGCCGGCGATCATCTGCGCGTACACGTACGGCTCGCAACGGTGGATCTCGGAGATCGCCTCGCGCGCGGATGGGTTGATGCGCAGGTAGTAGTCGAGCGCGCCTTCGCCGTTGCCGGTCATCGCTTCGGCGATCATGAGCCACGGGTTGGTGTGGCAGAAGATGCCGGCGTTCTCCTTGTAGCCCTGCGGGTACGTGGAGATCTCACCGAGCTCCAGGTGGTAGTAGGTGTAGGCGGGCTGGTTGAGGACGATGCCATGGGGTGTGGCGAGCCGCTCGCGAACCGAAGCCAGGGCCTTGCCGGCCATGTCGTTCTCGAGTCCGATACCGGCGACGATGCACATGCCCTGTGGCTCGATGAAGATCTGGCCTTCGGCGCATTCCTTGGAGCCAACGACGTGGCCGAAGTAGTCGTAGGCGCGCCGGAACCACTCGCCGTCCCAGCCGGCCGTTTCGACGACCTTCGTCATCGCCGCCGCAGCCGCAGTCGACCGCCCAGTCTCGGGTGCGTCGCCGCGCAATTGCGCGATGGCGGCCATCTCGTTCGCCGCGAGGACGAAGAGCCCGCCGATGAAGACCGACTCGGCAACGCCGCCGCCCTTGTTCTCGGTCGTTTGGAACGACTCGCCGGGCGTGTCGGAGAAGCAGTTGAGGTTCAGGCAGTCGTTCCAGTCGGCCCGACCGATGAGCGGCAAGCCGTGCGGCCCGACCCGATCGAGGGTGTACTGGATCGAGCGCTGGAGATGCTCGTAGAGCGGTGTCTCGGTGCCCACGGCGTTGTCGTAGGGCACGAGTTCGTCGAGGATCGCGGTATCGCCGGTCTCCTTCACGTACGCGGCCACGCCCAGCACGAGCCAGGCCGGGTCGTCGTTGAAGCCGCCGCCGACGTCGTTGTTGCCACGCTTCGTCAACGGCTGGTACTGGTGATACGCGCCGCCGGTGGGCAGCTGCGTGGCGGCAGTGTCGAGGATTCGCTCGCGGGCGCGCGCCGGAACCATGTGCACGAAACCGAGCAGGTCCTGGTTCGAGTCGCGGAAGCCCATGCCACGGCCGATGCCCGACTCGAACGAGGAGGCCGAGCGCGACAGGTTGAACGTCACCATGCACTGGTAGGCGTTCCAGATGTTGACCATCCGGTCGACGTGCTCGCTGCCGGTCTGGACCTGCAGGATGCCCAGCGTCCGGGTCCAGTTGTCGCGGAGGTCGGCGAAGGCCGCCTCGACGACGGCTGACTGCAGGTAGCGGGCGATGGTCGGCTTTACCCGCTTCTTGTTGATCGTCTGGGATCCGGGCGGATCGAACTTGTCGTCCCGGGGGTTCTCCTGGTAGCCGAGCAGGACGATCACTTCCTTCGTCTCGCCGGGCGCCAGATCGAGCTTGACGTGGTGCGAGCCCATGGGCTGCCAGCCGTGTGCGATCGAGTCGGTGGTCTTGCCCTGCTCGACGACGATCGGCCGGTCCCAGCCGCGGTATGGGCCGAGGAAGCTGTCGCGCTGCGTGTCGAAGCCCGCCAGCGGAGCCGAGCAGGCGAAGAAGGCAAAGTGGTCGCGCCGCTCGCGGTACTCGGTCTTGTGATAGATGACGCCGTCCTCGACCTCCACCTGGCCCGTCGAGTAGTTGCGCTGGAAGTTGGTGTTGTCCTCGAGAGCTTCCCAGAGGCAGAACTCGATCGAGTCGAAGAGCGAGACCCTGGCCGCCGTCGGCCGCTCGTTGGTCACGCGGATGCGCCAGACCTCGAGGTTCTCGCCGAGCGGCACGAAGTACAGGGTTTCGGCGCGGATGCCCTTGTAGCGCGAGCCGATGATCGTGTAGCCCAGGCCGTGCCGGCAGCTGTAGTCCTCGATGTCGCGCTGCGTCGGCTGCCAGCTCGGGCTCCAGAACTCGCCCTCGCCCTCAGGCGCGTCATCGTCGCGGAGGTAGACGTAGCGTCCGCCCACATCGAGTGGCGCGTTGTTGTAGCGGTAGCGGGTCAGGCGGCGGAGGCGCGCGTCGCGATAGAACGAGTAGCCTCCGGCCGTGTTCGAGATGATGCCGAAGTAGGCCTCGCTGCCCAGATAGTTGATCCAGGGGAGCGGCGTGTCGGGTCGGGTGATGACGTACTCGCGCTCTTCATCGTCGAAGTGACCGAAACGCACGACTCTCCTCCGGATTTGCAGCGACCCGCCGCTGAATCGCCACGGCTCGAGGCCGAACCCGCAACTCGGCGCGCGGGTGGACGTTACCATCCGACCCGAGCGGGCGCAGGCCTGTCCGGTTGCGTCTGGCGGTAGCACGAACGGGCTTCCGGCCGGCTCCGCGAGGCGGAGTAGAGTGCCGGTACCGTCGGGGCGGTCTCATGGTAGAGCCGCCCGATACCAGGAGCCTTCGTTGTCCGACAGCCATGACCCCGACAGCCACTCAGTAGACGAGTTCCTCAGGACCGCGGTCGAGAGCCTGACCGATGGCGTCTATTTCGTGGCTCCCGATCGCGAGATCAGGTACTGGAGCCGGGGCGCCGAGACGATCACCGGCTACTCTTCCGACTTCGTCGTCGGGCATCACTGCTTCGACAACATCCTCGACCACGTCGACGCCCAGGGGAACCCGCTGTGCCACACGGTGTGTCCCCTCGCGGCCACGATCCGCGACGGCCAACCGCGCGAGGTCTCGATCTGGCTTCGCCATGCGGACGGTCACCGCAAGCCCGTGCGCGCCCGGACGACGCCGGTCCGCGGCACCGACGGAACGATCATCGGCGCAGTGGAGACCTTCTCGGATGACACGGCCATGCTCCGGGCCGCCGAGGACGCCGACAGAGCGCGCCATGACGCCCTCACGGACGATCTGACTGGCTTGCCGAATCGACGCCTCTTCGACGCAGCCCTGGCCGGTCGGCTCGAGAACCTGGCCCGCTACGGCTGGCAGTTCGGGCTGTTGATCGTCGACATCGACCACTTCAAGGCCGTCAATGACAGCCATGGCCACGTCTTTGGAGACGCCGTGCTGGCGGGCGTGGCCAGGACGCTTCACGGCGCCGTTCGCGCCGGTGACGTGCTCGCCCGCTGGGGCGGCGAGGAGTTCGCCGTGCTGGTCGAGTCCTCTGATGACGGCAGCCTGATCGAGACCGCCGAGCGCCTGCGAGTGCTCGTGGCCCGGTCGGAGGTCCGCCAGGCGGGCATCGCCGCAAAGGTGCGGGTATCGGTGGGCGGCACGCCGGCTCGCCCCGAGGACACGGCGGATTCGCTGTTCGCACGCGCCGACGCCGCGCTATACAGCGCCAAGCATGCCGGCCGCAACCGCATCGAGATCGATCAACCCGCTTGATGCGGAGATCTCGCGTTCCGAGAGGCCAGTTGGCCCTCTGACGCCACGCACACGCGCCTAGAATTCGGCGGTGCTGTTGACGCGGAGTTTCGCTCGAGTCGCGCGGCTGGACCGGCTGGACCGGCTGGACGCTGTCCTGGCGGCGACGGTCGTCGTCCTGGCCTCCTTCTCCGCCGCTGTCGTCTTCCTGCCGATGCTCGGCGGCCAGCACGTCGAAGCTGGGCTGGACCTGGTCCTCGATACCTTCGCCACCGTGGTCACGTTCGGCGTTGCCGTCGTGGCCTGGGTCCGCTATCGCGAGATCGGTGCGCCGGTGGCGCTCTTCCAGGCCTCTGCGTTCCTCGTCCTTGCGGTCGCAAGCGGGGCCAGCCTGCTATTCGTCGTCGGCAAGCTGGACGTGGCTCTGGCCGACTTCGGACTGAACATGCCCCGAGAGGCGCAGCCGCAGATCACCACGGCCGGACACCTCATGGCCGCCGCCCTGCTGGCAATCGGCGCCGCCGCTTCGTTGGGCGGCGTGCGGGTCCGCCAGCACTGGCTCATTCTCCTCGGCCCCGCCGTCGCGCTCGTCGCCATCATCCAGTTGGCCAGCGCGTGGAGCCCCTTGATCCCTCCGCTGAGCAGCGTCTTCATCCTCAACAGCAGCCTCTCAACCTGGTCGACCTCGCAGCCCCTGCCGCCGTCGCCGACGGCGTTCGGCCTGGGCTTGAATCTGGTCGCCGGCGGGCTGTTCGTGCTTGCCGCCGAGCTGACCCGACGCCACCACCGTCGGGCGGGCGCGATGGGCGATGGTTTCCTGGCGGTG
>Ga0182027_10005898_pt1 | contig 18480 bp, 14 predicted proteins | sample 712E1DmetaG_FD_121300 | JGI IMG/M metagenome (GOLD analysis project Ga0182027, IMG submission 121300) | Permafrost microbial communities from Stordalen Mire, Sweden - 712E1D metaG (Illumina Assembly) | ecosystem: Environmental > Terrestrial > Soil > Wetlands > Permafrost | place: Sweden... | reverse complement strand
GTGGCCCCGGGGTTCATGCTTTTCTCTGGGCCTTCTGCACGGTTCGACACCCGGACGAAGTTTCTTTTCCCTACAAGCAAAAAATTGGGAGCCGCCTCCGACCGATGGAATGAGCACGCCCGCTAGAGTCGGGAAGCCCGATGCGGTCAATCAAGTGGTTCCCCCCTACCATGGTAGGGGTCAGGACTCATCCGAACGGCCGAGGCGGAAGGTTCACTATTGTCAGCGCCCGGACTTTGACGTCACCGCTCACGACATCTGAATGCCGCCGCACACGGGCAAGTAGGTGCCGGTCACGAAGCGGGCCCAGTCCGAGCAGTAGAAGAGGACCGCGCCCGCGATATCGTCGGGCTGCCCGAAGCGCCGCAGGGGCGTGGCGCCGGCGATGCGATCTTTTTGCTCGGGCTTCATGAAAGACAGAGCGTCGGTGTTGGTCGCGCCCGGCGCCACCACGTTGACGCGAATGCCGTGCGGGCCAAGCTCCAAGGCCAGCGACTTGGAAAAGCCGTCGAGCCCGGCCTTGGCGGTGGAATGGGCCACGAAGCCTTGACCCGGAACGCGCGACAGGCCGCTGCTGATATTGACGATGACGCCGCGACGGCGTTCGATCATGCCGGGCACGACGGACTGGCACGAAAAGAAAACCGCCTTCATCTCGCCCAGCACCTTGCGCTCGAAATCCTCGAAGCGGTGCTGCATGAACGGCGTCACGGGAAACTGAATGCTGGCGTTGTTGACCAGAATTTCGACCGGGCCAAGCGTCGCCTCGACCTGCTTGACCATGGCATCCACCTGCGGCCGCGCGGTGACATCGGCTTGCACGGCGATGGCCCGACCTCCGGCTTGCTCGATCTCGGCCACGACGGCCTTGGCTTTGTCGGCGGATGACAGGTAGTTCACGCATACCCGCGCCCCTTGGCTGGCCAACAAGGCGGCGGTGGCCGCTCCAATACCGCGGCTCGCACCGGTGACGATGGCAACTCGATCGCGAAGAATCATGGTGTCCTTTCCACGGCGGCGCACGGTCGCCGAGCGGAACAGGGTACCCTAGAAAGCCGGTTGGTAGAAGGCGGAGGCGGGGCGCGCGAAGAGAAAGCCCTGGAAGAGATCGCAGCCGAGCTCGCAAAGGACGTCGCGCTCGGCGGCGGTTTCCACGCCCTCGGCCACCAGCAGCATTTTCATTTCGCGACACAGGGACGTTACCGACCCGACCAGGCGGCGCTTGACCGCGCTGCCTTCGATGCCGCGCACGAGGTTCATGTCGATCTTCACGATGTCGGGATCGAGGATGGCGAAGCTGGTGAGACCGGCGTAGCCCGCGCCGAGGTCGTCGACGGCGATGCGGAACCCGAACTGGCGCAGCTCCGCCACGCGCTCGCGCACCTCCTCTAAACTAGACAGCGGCGCGCGTTCGGTGATTTCGAGCACCACCCGATCGGCCATGGCCAAAAGCGGCGAGTCGAGATCGGTAAGCTCGGGATCGAGCAAATCGTAGGGGTGCAGGTTCACGAACAGCAACCATTCCTGGTTCATGAGATTGCGCCGATGGGCCGCGAAGGCGCGTACCGCACGGCCCAGCTTGCGGGTGGCGCCCAAGCGTTCGGCCGCATCGATCATATCGGCCGGGTTAGGCAGCGTCGGCTCGGCGCTGCGGAGCAAGGCCTCGTAGCCCAAGATGGACTTCGCGGACAGCGAGACGATGGGCTGGAATGCCATGCCAAACGAAGCGAGCGCTCGCGCAAAGCTGGCCTCCAGCCCGGCCCGGTCCGATGGCCCCGGGATGCCGCCGATGCTGAGTGCCTCGCGTTTGAGGCGCGCCAAGCGGTAAAGCTGCGTGGCCTGAATAACCGTTTCGCGCAGCCCATTCAGCTCGAAGGGTTTGGTCAGATAGCGAAACACTCCATATTCGATGGCCTCGGCCGCGCCTTCCCAGGACGGCTGGCCGGTGACGAGCAGGACGGGAAGATCGGCGTCGTACTCGCGAATCGCGCGCAGCAGATCGAGCCCGGTCATGCCTGGCATGTTGATGTCGCTGATCACCGCCGCGAATCCGCCCTGCTGGACCTCGGCCACGGCCTGCGCGCCGCTGGCACAGGCGACGACATCGAACGACTCTCCGAGCACGCGTGCAAGCAAGCTCAACACGACGGGCTCGTCGTCCACCACCAGGATCGCCGTCCGCCGCCCCGCTTCCCCGAGAGGCAGTGCGCCGACCACATCGCTTGTCTGACCCATGCATTCACCCAAACAGGACCGCGCCCGTTTTCTTTTAGGTGGTTAAGTGTGTGCACGGATCGGCGACAACGCCAGCCACAAGAACGATACGCCTGCGCGTCAGGCCAATCGGTAACGCGGCTGCGAGCTACTCTGATTTTCCCCTGAGCTATTTCACGTAGCTCTCCAACCCGATGTTCAATCCCTTCATAGCCTGCGCGACCAAATTGGCGATCTGTGTGGCGCCTGCCTCGTGAAAATGGGTGCCATCGATAAACGTCGCGGTCTTGGCGGCGCTGGACAACGTGCCGTAGTAGGTGAGTGCGAGGTTGGTCAGGTCGATAAGCGCGACCTTTTGTGCCGTGGCCAGATCGCGCATGGTCTGATCGAAGCCGTTGAAGTTGGCGCCGCTTTCGCGAGCGACCGGAGTGATGAGCACGGGTACTACATTCTTCGCCCGCGCATCGGTAATGTACTTGGTCAGGTTTGCCTGGTAGGTGGCCGCCGTGTCGGTCTTCATGTCGTTGTGGCCGAATTGGACGAAGAGGAAATCGCCCTGTTTCATGGCCGCCTTTTCCGGGGGATAGAACTTCGTATAGAACGTTCCCGCGGTTTCGCCTGAGTCCGCGTAGTTCGCCACGGCGATGCCGGCGTGCAGGTATTGCGAAAGCTCTTGTCCCCAGCCCGAGACATCGGTCGCGCCGTAGGAAGTGAACGGATTGTAGGCCGCGGGATCCCAGTCGCAAACCGTGGAATCGCCCGCGATGAAGATGGTCGGCACTGTGGCCGCGGCAAATCCCACACCGTGCAACGCTGGAGCTGCCCCGTCGAAGGAGAGATTCAAGATATTTCCAGGGGCGCCGTAGCCGTCATGAATCTCCGTCCGAACATTGACGGTGAAGGTGTAGCGGAAATAGGCTCCGGCCGCGGTGTTGGTCGGCTGCAATTCGATGCGGCGAGTTTCGGCAAGAACCCTTGTGGTGGCCGCGGCGGTCGCGCTGCCCAATTCCACGGTGACGTTGTAGTTGCCGTTGGTGGCGGCGAACGCGCAATTGATGGGATTCGTTCCCGTGCACTTCGAAAGCAACGTTGGATCGAGTGGTATTTCTCCAGTCGTGCCTCCGGCACTGCTCCCGCCTGAACCGCCGGTTGCGCCGCCGCCAACTCCGCTGCCACCGACTCCGCTGCCGCCTGCGCTTGAACCGCCAGTTCCACTACCCGCGCCGCCGCCGCTGGCGCCGACCGGCCGGTTGTCGGGAACCGCGTCGGCAGGACGAGCCGTGTCGGGCGTCGTCACGTCTTTCGACGCATCCGAGGTTGTCCTTCCCGCGTCCATACCAATTTCGCTCGCGTTTCCGCCGGTACTCGGACCGCCGCCGCTGCCGGTTGAGCCGCCAGCGCTTGGGGTGCCGCCCACACTGGTCGTGCCGCCGGAACCAGCCATGCCTCCCGCAGCTGTCGCGCCGGCGCCGCTCGGCGTGCCGCCTGCGACGGTTTCGCCGCCGGCGCCGCGCGCGCCCCCGAGCGCCGTCGTGCCCCCGGTTCCAGCCGATGACGATCCGCCCTGGCTGCCAGCGCTGCTTCCGCTCGGCGAGCTACATCCGCCGCCAATTGCCACCAGTCCGACGACCACGACGAAGGATGGAAATACTCTCGCCCTTAGAACCTGCCATTTCGCGCTTGGGTTTGAAAAAGGTATCGCCATTCTGTTTTTCATCGAAACCTCGACCATGAGGATCTCCTAACGTGTCGCCGAAGTCCAGTGACCCAGGCACGGTCGGCGGCTCGCGCTCGCGCGCAAAATCGACCCATTGGATGTGCCCTGCGCAGAACCGACAGGGCGTGTCCTACTCAATCGTCTTGCCCAGCCGCGACCAGCGCATGCCTTCGCCAGCGCCGAACGAAACCAACACTTGCTTGGCGACAGCTTTCACGTCCGCCACCGGCACGGTTCCGAACTTGCGTGAGTCGACCGATGTGCCTCGGTTGTCGCCGAGAACAAAAACCTGCCCGCTGGGAACGACCAGGCTCTGCCGGACGGCGGGCGCGTCTTTCTTCCACAAGACGGTGTAAGCGCCCCGGTCGCCCGACTCGCTGAATGCGACGTGATCGTCAAGCAGTCGATTGCGCACGGGATCGCCCAAATCGCGGACTTCGGCGCCTTGCAGGTCGCGCCCATTCACGCGTACGCGATTGCCGTCGAGCTCAATGGCGTCGCCGGGCAGGCCAATAATGCGTTTGACGAACATATGGGTGCGATTGTCGGGGTAGATGAACAAGGCCACATCGCCGCGCGCGAGAGGAATTCCGCCCAGGCGATTCACGCGCTTGTCGGCCAAAAATCGGTCGCCGGGAAAGATGGCCGGTACCATGCTCGCTGTGGGGGCCTTGAAGGTTTCGACGAGGTTTGTGCGGGCGTAACTGGTGAACGGCACCAGCACGAAGAGGTAGGCCACCACGGTCGACAGGGCATAGACCAGCGGCCGTTGCCAGGGTCGCAGTGGATCGTCTTCGGGCACGCGGCGGGCGCATTTCCACGCATCGGCGACCGACCACGCATAGAGCGCCACGCCGGCGACAACGCCCGCGCACACCACCAGCGCTGGGACGCAAGCCAAGCCGAGGCCGGCCAGGGCCAGCCGGCACGTCAGCGGCGGGAGCACAGCGATTCCCAGCAAAAAGCCGAGCCCGCGCGCGAAGGGGCCCGCGTAGACGTGGCCGAGGCCGGGAACCACGAGTGCCGCGGCCAAAGCAAGGACGGGAGATCGTGTCTTCATGGTGTTCCTCCAAAAGTGAGACTGGCGACGAGCACGTGCGCCACGAAACGAAACAGGTTGTAGAGCGAGACGAGCGCGCCCACATTCGCGAGCCCCACCTGCACCCAGCGATACTCGAACCAGCGCAGGGAGCGCGATTCGTTTTCCTTTTTCGCAATCACCTGCATCACCCGATCGGCGAATCCCGCGGGAACTTCGGCGACCGGCCGAATCTCGTCGAGCGCGGCGTCGAGCGTCCCCCACGCTTCCGCCACGCGGCCGCACGCCGCGCACGTCGCCGCGTGAGCGCTTTCGGCCCGCGCGAGCCGCTGTCCGAGCGCGATTCTTTCCTGTACTTCGTTGCAGTCCATTCAACCCTCCTCTTGCAAGGCCGCGCGCAGAAGCTCGCGCGCGCGAAAAATCCGCGACTTCACCGTTCCCACTGCGCAACCCTCGATGGCCGCGACCTCCTCGACCGAAAGTCCCTCCACGCGGGCGAGGACCACGGCGGCGCGCAAGGGCTCTGGCAAGCGGCCGAGCGCGCCCGCGATACGGCCCTGCTGCTCGCTTGCCACCGCCGATTCAAGTGGGTCGGGCGCCGAATCCGCCTGGTCGAAAAGCTCGCTCCCAGGTTCCTCGTGCCGATGGTGAGCCCGCTCTCTTTCGTTAGCCGCTACGTTCCTGGCCAAGGTGAACAGCCAAGTGGAAAATTGAGCCCGCTCGGGATCGAAGTCGCGCAGGTGGCGATAGGCGCGCAGAAAAGCTTCCTGCGCCAGATCCTCGGCCGCAGGGCCAGCGAAGCCTAGCAGCCCCAGGAAACGAAACACCGGGCGCTCATGACGCAGGACCAGCAGGCGAAAGGCATCGCGATTTCCCGCAAGCGTCTGGCGTATGAGGAAGGCGTCATCCATCGCAGTCTGTGTTGTTATACCGGCCAGCGCGCGAAAGGTTCCCCAGCGGGCGCGCAGGTGAGCGGTTTTCGGTTCTCGCCTTGCCCGTGCTAGGACTGGCTTGCCCGGGATTCCCATGCGCAAGATTCGAGTCTCCTCGGTGCTGCCGGTCTCGTATCGTAACGAGCTGGAGCGGATTGTATTCTTCAACCAGGAGCAGAACCTGGTCGCCACGCCGCTGGTCGATTCAGTCCATCGCTACGGCGTGCCGACGATTGTCGAGGAGAACGGCTGCGTGCGCTTCAGCGTGCGCGCCTTCGGCCGGTTGCAGAGCCTCTACGCCTTCGACGACATGACCGCGCCGGCACGGCTCGTCGGCGTGGCCATGTTCCTCCGGGATGCGCCCCCAAGCATGGTCGTTCTCCACCTGGCGGCCCACGAGGACTACACGGCCCGCGGCAAGTGGGCGCATGCGTCGGTGGTGGTGCAACTCCTGGCCGCAATTCGCAGCGCCTCCCTGCGCACGCGCGGAATCGAGACTCTCACCATCCTTTATCCGCACGAGATCAGGCTGCGCCTGCATCCGCCGGCTCCTTCGGCGTCGGGCGGCGACTAGACGAAACAGCTACTTTACTTGACACGTGACAGATGTTCCGTACCATACGTATGTTCAGTAACTGAGCATAGGAGCAGGCATGGGCCAGTTGACCATCGTGCGTGACGAAGAACCCGCCAGCGAGCTCACAGACAGGCAGCGTGAGGTGCTGGACTTCATCAGCGAATCCATCAAAAAAAGCGGCTACCCGCCAACCCTGCGCGAGATCGGCAGCCACTTCGGCATCCGATCGACCAACGGCGTGAACGATCACCTGCGTGCGCTGGAAAAGAAGGGCTACCTTCATCGCGAGGATTTGAAGTCGCGCGCCCTGCGCCCGTTGTTCACCGAGGACAATGTCGTCGAGGTGCCGGTGCTGGGGCGGGTGGCGGCTGGCCAACCCATGCTGGCCGTGCACAACTACGAAGACACGGTCAAGATTGACCGTTTCTTCATCGGCCAGAACCGCGAGGTGTTTGCGCTGCGGGTGAAGGGCGAATCGATGATCGAGGCTGGTATCTTCGACGGCGACTACGTTTTCGTTCGCAAGCAGCTGAAGGCGGCGCCGGGCGAGGTGGTGGTGGCCATGATCGAGGACGAAGCCACCGTCAAGCGATACTACCCAGAAGGCGACACCATCCGCTTTCAGCCCGCCAACGCCGCCATGAGCCCCATCCTGGTGCGCAAGCGCGACTTCCGTAGTGTGGACTTGCTAGGCGTCGTCATCGGCGTTTATCGCAAGCTCGGGTAGCGGGCTCGCGGAAATTTCGTCGCCGCTCGGCGTGCGCGTTTCGCCCAGGTGAAAGTGGCGATGGAAAACCGAGTGCCCGAGGTAGATGAGCGGCGTCAGGAGCACCGCCATGATCAGCTTGCCGACGTAGTTGTCGGCCGCGTTGGACAGAATGAAACCGAGCGGCCTGGTGCCCACCAGGAAGACGAAGCTCACGGAGACGCTGTCGATGGCCTGCGAGACCACGGTCGATCCGGTCGAGCGCAGCCACAGCAACTTGTGCCCAGTCAGCCGGCGTAGCACCTGGAAGATCGAGATGTCGAGCAGCTGGCCGATCATGTACGCGGTCAGCGAGGCGACATAGAGACGGGCCGAGGTTCCGAAGGCTCCGCGAAACACGGTATCGGAGATGGGGGAATCGGCGACCGTCGGCAGGGCCAGCGCCAAGTTGATAACGGCCCACACGAAGACCGCCGCCAGGAGCCCCGCATAGGTCAATCGGCGCGCCCCCTGCGTGCCGTAGAACTCGTTGACCACGTCGGTGAGCACGAAGGTCAGCGGAAACGGAATGATGCCTGCTGAAAAGCTGCGGCCGGCGAACACGAAGAATTTACCGCCGACAAAATCCCCGGCGACCAGGGCCGCGACGAAGAGGGCTGTGAGGAAGACATAAACGCGTTGTTTTCGGTCCAAACCAACCTCGGGATTGGCTTCGGGTTTCAGCTGTTCCCGCGCCGTCGTCCCAACTCTGTCCCCAAAACGGGACAAACGCCAGCCGCTTTCAGGCGCCTTCGACGAGCGACCAGTACTCTTCCGAAAGCATGAACGCGACCAATTCGCTCAGGGCGGGCGACGCGCGCAATTGTTCCTGTCGGCGTGCCAGTGTCGCTTCCTCACCGGAGGCCGCGTTGTCCACCTTGAGCAGTCCCGCCAGCGCACGCAGGGCCGCCAAGGGCCGGCCGCACGCGAGCAGACCCATGCGATCTGCGGTGTAGCGGCATCCGCGAATGTAGCTATCGAGCTCGGGCGGATTGGCGAGCGCGCGGGTCGCATTTTCGATGAGCTCCTCCTTGGCCTTGTCCAAGGGAATCAGCGCCGCGGTCTCCGGCTTGCGCAGGCGTTCGATCCACAGTGCCGTCGCTTGGTCGGCGGACTCCTCGGCGATTTCGAAGGGCGTACCGGGCGCTCCCGCCACGCGAAGTACGGCGCGCAACATGCCGCGCAGGTTGCGCTGGGACATGCGCAGCACCGCGAGCGTGCCAGCGCGCGCTTGTTCGAGGGCGCGTGCGGTGAAAAAGCGCAGGTCGGCGGCACTCAAGGCTTCCGCCTTGCGCCCAATGAGAATGCACAAAGGTTGGGTCGCGGCGAACGTCACGTCTGCGCCCTCGCCGTGGGCGACAAAGGGGATCGGCGGCACGGACAACTTGGCACGCAGATCCTCACAGACAGCGACGGTCTCGGGCAAGAGCGCGGCGCCTGGCGCCGGTGCGACCGCCGGCTCGCCCACGTTGGCAAACGCAGGCGCGAGCTCTTGCAGCACCTTGCGCAAGGGGCCGCGACAGAGCGGATGCACGGCGACTCCCGGTGCAAAAGCCTCCGCACGCGACGCCGTCTCTTCGCCGAGCTCCGCCAAGCGGCCATCCGCGCCGATGCCGGGATCGATGAAATGCGCCAGGCTGTACGCGGCCCGGGCCAGCGAGACCTGGCCTCGTCGGTCGAGAATGCGCGCCAGCACCATCGCCTGTCCGGCGTCGCCGGGGTCGTTCATCACTCCGCGCAAGGCGGCTCCGCGCAGCTCCACCTCGAAGTCGGGAGGCGCGCACGCCAGGATGCACTTCATGGCGGCGTCGAGCGAGTGCATCGCACCGCGATCGACTCTCGCGATGAGCTCGCCCAAACGAATCGCCGCCAGGTCCGGGCGCAGCGGGGATCCCAAGAGCGGCGACTCCAGGGCCGTCTTGGCCAGTGCCTCGTCGTTGCGCGCGAGCAGCGCGGCCATGGCCACGAGCAACCCCATGTCCTCCTGATCGACCTTGGGTACCGGCGCCGCGTGCACGAGATCCGCCCCGACATCCGCCAGATTCGCCAGCTCGCCTTTGGCCCAGTGATAGGACACGAGACGCGCCAGCGTGGGAGCAAAGCTCGGATCGAGGTCGGACGCGCGCAAGTAAGCATCGTGCGCGCCTTCCGTATCGGCGAGCGTCGCGCGCAGAATCTCACCCTTGCGAAAGAGTGCCTCCGCTTTCCTGGCAGGGTCGCCGAGAATGCGCGACAGGCGCTCGCACGTCGCCGCGGCTTCCTTGTGCAAGCCAAGGCGTTGATAGGTGGTGATGGTCAATTCCAGGGTCGATGCCCGATCGGGATCGCTGGCCAGCGCCAGCTCCAGATTTTGGCGCGCGGCCGGCAGGTCGCCGAGCCCCAGATAAACTTGCCCCAAGCGCTGGCGGGCGAGGGTGAGCCCCTCGACCGACTCCTTGGGCAGAAGACGCACGACTTCTTGCAGGTGGAGCGCCGCCTCGGCGAAATCGCCGCGGGCAAGCGCGAATCCCGCCAACGCCTCGCGCGCACCCTCGTTGTGCGGATCCAAGGCCACCGCTTCCCGATAGGCGGCTTCCGCCTCGCCATGATCCCCGAACATTTCGGCCAGCTCCGCCCGACGGGAGGCGAGGGTCTCGGCCGACACGACGGCGGCGGCGCCCGGCACCGCTGCCAATCGGTTGTAGGTCGTGCGCGCCTTGTCCCATTCCTGCGAGCGGTAGGCCAATTCCCCCACCAGCGCGAGCGCGCCCGCCGAATCTGGATTCAAGCCAAGAGCTTCCTCCAGCTCGGCCTCGGCCTCGGCGATTTCGCCGCGCGCGACTAGCAAGCGCGCATGCACCACGAGCCATGCCACACGCGAATCCGGCGATCGGTCGAGCGCCGCGGCCTGGTCCAACATTTGCTCCGCGTTGTGCAGATCGCCTTCGCTTTCCGCCGCTTCTGACAGCGCCACCTGCAAGCGCGCGCGGTAGAGATCGGGCAACGTCGGCGCCTTGGCGAGCAAGTCCCGCCACGCCTGGTTGCGTGCCGCCGGGTCATCGAGGCGACCGTAGGCGTCGAAGAGGGCTTTGGCCACGAACAGGTTGTCGGGCACTTCGGCGCGTAGTTTTTCCAGAACGGAGATTGCGACCCCTGACGCTGTCTCGGGCTGCGATGCCAGATCCACCAGCCGGCGGATCAGACCGGACTGGTCTTCGTCTGCAGCGCGCAGGCGCAGTTGGCCCAAGCACGCGACGGCGTCGGCCACATCCCCGGATCTCTCGGCCAGATCCGCGCGCAGGGTGAGAACGTCTTCGTCGAGCTTCTCGCCGGCGACGGATTGCAGCAACGACAAGGCCGGGCGCAGTCCTTGGGGCTGTGCCAGGCAAAGACGCGACCGCGCCAGCAACAGCGAGGAAATTCCCTGTTCGGGCGTGACGGCAAGGCGCTGGGCGAAAACCTTGCTGGCTTCGTCGAAGGCGTTGCGCTCGACCAGCAGAGCGTGGAGCGCATCGAGAATCGCTGGCGCGGTCGGTGCCAGCGGTGCGATCTCGGCGAGACGCCGCAGAATCGATTCCGCGCGCGACTTGCCGGCGGGATTGCGCGCCAGCAGCGTCGCCAGATCGCTGCCCACCGCCACGCGATCGATGGGGCTTGCCGACGGATCCTGGCTTTCCACCGCCACCCACAGCTTGTCGAGCCAGTGCTGAAGATCGTCCGGGCGCGATTGGCGCTTGCACAGCGACGCCAGGCAATCGATGATCTCGATGTCGTCGGGACGCTCGGCGTGCAACGCCCGATAGAGCGCTTCGGCTAGGGCGAAATCGCCCCGGCGTTCTGCGGCCAGAGCCAAGGAGCGCTTGATCCGCTGCCGATCTTCTCCCTCGGGCAACGCGGATTCCCGGCTCGCTAGCAGCGTGAGCAGTCGCTCCTCTTGGCCAAGCTCGCGCAAGGCTTCGATCAGAACTGCCACCCGCGCGCCCTCGGGTTCGGATTGCAGACCCTTTTCCAAGTGCTGGCGAGCCTCGCCATCGTTGCTACCGTTGCCATCGGCGACCGACAGCTGCGCCAGTCGGAGATGGGCTTCGGCCACCTTGGGCCACGCCAAGACTGATGTCGCGGCGATTCTTCGGTAACCTGCGGCTGCGCCCTTGCGGTCGCCTGCGTCCCAGGTCAGGCGAGCGGAATAGAAGATGGCTTCGTCGTCGTCCGGGGACAGGTCGAGCAGAACCCGAAACGCCTCCTTGGCCTCGGCCGGCTGGTTGGTCTTTTCAGCCAGCAGGCGACCGAGGGCGCGCAAGACCGCCTTGCCATCGTCCGGGCGGAGCATGCTCAAGTGTCGGCGTAGCATGGCGATCACCGCCGTCCAGTCGCCCGTCGTATTGCCCAGATTTTCGAGCGCCGACAGCACAGTCGGCAACACCGTCGGCAACACCGTCGGATCAGCGCGCGACAGCTCGAGCGCTCGATCGAGCAGGGCGACTGCGCCGTCTGCCGATGGCAAATCGCGCAGGGTCATCTGCGCGGCATCAAGCAGGTGCCTGACCCTTTCACTCGTCCCCTCGGGGCTGCGCGTGTCGCCGGCCCATCCCGCCAGTGCCTGGGCCACGCCCGCGCGATCCTGCCGGCGTGAAAGCAAGTCCACCAGCGCCCGCCAAGCCGCCCCGACGATGGCCCCAGGTGCATCGCCTTCGATGCTGGTCGCGAACCAGTGCGACGCTGCCTGGTCATCGCCCAAGCTCAGGCGCACGAGCCCCATCTGGTAGGAGGCTTCGCCACGCGATAGGGATGCATCCGGCCACTGGTCACGCAAAAGAATCGACTCGAGGGCGTCTGCCGCCTGGGCGACCAGCGCCGTGTCTTTGGAAAGCTCTCCCTGGCGGGCAAGCTCCATCACCTGCGCCACTTCGTCGCGCACATCGGGCTCAGAGGTGCGCGACTCCTCACCGATCGCGCGCGCGATCTCGCCCCAACGCCCTTGCGACGCCTTCTTCATGATTTTGGCGCGCGCCAACGGACGCAGCGATGGACGATAGAGGAGCGAGTGTTCAAGAGTGGCCAGGGCTTGCTCGGGCTGGCCAGCGCCGGCCCACTGGCGAGCGGCCGCCAGCAGCGCGCAACTTTCATCCTCGCCCCGTCCTTTTGCGGCGGAGAGCTGCGCGACCCGTTCGAACAGCTCGGCCGCCTCGTCGGCCTGACCCCGTTCGGCCGCCACGATGGCGAGCGCGAGCAAGCCCGGAACGAAGTCGGACCAGCGTGTGAGCGCGGCCTGGGCCAGCTCACCCGCCTCGGTCAACGTGCTAGAGCCGGCGAGAAGAAGTTGAAGCAAGCGCGTGGTGGCGACGCGATCATCGCTGTCGAGCGGAGCAAAGGCGCGCAGCTGTGCCAGCGCCGAGGCAACATCGCCTCTGGCGAGTGCGTCTTCCATCGGGGCACAGCGGACGGTGAATTCGCGGAACTCGTACGTCTCGGGACTGTCGTCCAAGAGCGGATCCGCGGGCGTGTGTGCATCCGCGAGCGAAAACACGAGAGGCACGCGCGTCGCATGGTCGCCCCCGCCCGCCACACGAACTTGCACCTGGCCCCGCTCGGGCAGCCGCCAGCCGTGCATCGGCAGGATGGCGAGCATCACCAGATCGCACACATCGAGACGGATGTCCGCCGGACCGCGGATGTGCAGAAGCGGCGGCAGGGCGCTGTCGGATGCGCGGTCGAGCTGGGCGGGCGACTCGGCGCCGAGGGCGGAGAAAAGCGCCATCACCACCAGCGGCGCAGGCAGCGGCAGAAAACCATACGCGCGCACGTCGTACACACAGAGCGAGGCGCTGCGCGGGGGCAGGGCGGCAAGCGCGGCAAGCGCCGTCATCTCCACCTCGCGATCCCCAAGCACCACGCGGGCGCAAAGGGTGAGGCGCGTTCCCTCGATGGTCACGCGCGGATCGAAGATGCCAAAATCTCCGAGCGGCGCGCGCGCCAGAAATCCCGTCATTTCCGCCGCGCCGACGGAAAGCGACAGCTCGCGCAGGCGCAGACGTCGGTTTTTGAAGCGCGCCACCCCACCCGACATGTCGAAGGGGAAGTGCAGATTCGGGATCTCGAGCTCCAGCCTATCGACCCGGCCAAGGTTTTCGAAGTCCCGACCCGTGAGACTGAGCAGACCACGCCCTTGTACGAACGTCAGACGAAACGCGCCTTCAGTCTCGGCCATGGTCTACCTCGGCTGATTGTAGAACATCCGCGCTCGGCGACCAGCGAAGTATGCCAGCAGGATCAAACTGAAGACCGCGCCGAGAGCGCTGATCATGAGGGGAACATCGAGAAGGAACAAGCGCGCTTGTTCGGCCACGGACTCCAGCGGAAGCGCGGCACGTCCGGCGCGGGCGGCATCTTGCGCGAGATCGTGGGACAAGCTCGGCAAGATCCACGGCAGGCTCGGGCGCACCACCAGCACCAAGAATACGGCGTTGCCCGCGCTCATGGCGATGCCGACCCAGCCCGCCAGAATGGAAGCTCGGCGTCCGCGCGGATCGCGAGAAAACACCGCGGCGACCGCGAACAGATACACCAGCCCAAGCCCGAGCCGCGCCAGCGAATGAACCAAGAGGGGCGCCGGCCGATACCGGGAGAGCGCGTTGGCAAGCACCACCTGGCCGCGCAGCAGGGCTTCTTGCTGAGCGTCCAGGCCTCCGTCGAGACTCAGCACTTCCGGCTGCCCCGTGACCAGCCTACGCAGGTCGGTCACGCTGCTGAAAAACATGCGCCCGCCAGCGAGCAACATCAGCACGGTGAGGAACATCATCCAGCGTGGCCGATGCGGCCTGCCCTCGGCAAACAACCGACGATCCGGCCTATTCCGTCCGTCACGGTTGCCGGTCATGATGGACTAACCGAGTGGGAAGCCCGCCGGCCCTCGGACCGCCGGGCGCCCTGCCCACCCCTCGGGCTTCGCCCTCGCCTCGGCCGGCGGCGAACCGACGCGGGTTTGGCGAGGCCGCGCGAAGCGCGGGGGAAGGAGTCGGGAGGGGGAGGTACCGAGTGCAAAGCTGAACCCTTTTAGGGTTCCCATCTTAGAACAGCGGCGGCGAGCAGGGTTCGTACGAAATCACACCCTCGGGGCCACCTTCGTAGCGGAGCAGGTCCGAGTTGACTGCGATTTGCTTGGCATCGCGCGCCTCGCGGCACCGGCGCAAAGCCCACTCCATGACGACGGCGCCGCCTTTGCGGCGTGCGGCCTCTTCCACCAAGCCGACCCGGTTCTTCTCGAACTCCGCCAGGTCGGGTTGCTTGCGTTCTTTGAGCTTGACCACGATGAAACTTCCCAGCTCCTCCACCGGCCCAGCGACGGGCGCGTCCGTCGTCAGCGCGAAGATGGCCTTGGCCAGCGTCGGCGCCTGGCCGATGGTCGCCACCGTCGAACCGCGACGCGAGAACAGGCCAGTCGTCTCGGCCTGAACCACCTTTGCCTTGGCGGCAGCGTCGTCGCTTTCGGCGGGCGCGGGGAACAGCTCCTTGAGCTCCTTGTCCGGGGCCGCCTTGATCTTGGCTAATGCGGCTTCGGCGTCCGCCTTGGCGCGCGCCTTGCTCTTTTCCTCGCGCAGCTTGCTTTCCGCCAGCTCCAGCTTGGCGTCGTCGAAGGCAATGTTCCCTTCGCGCGTCGCCTCGGCCACCGCCAGGAAATAGCCGCTGGCGGTCTTGATCGGGCCCACCAGCTCGCCGTCCTTGGCCGCGGCGACCTTGGCGTCCACCGCTGGATCGAGGGTGGTCCCGCCCACGCGCTGCCATCCCAGATCTCCGCCGCGCGCCTTGGTGCGATCATCCTCGGAAGCCGCCTTGGCCACCTTGGCGAACGGCTCGCCCTTGCGAATGCGCGCGGCCAGATCGTCCGCCTTCTTCTTGGCCGCGCCCTCGTCCGCGGGCGTGGCCTCGGCCTTCACCTTCACGAGGATCTGGCGAATATGGCGCTGTTTCGGCTGCTTCTCGTAAAGCGCCGCCTTGCGCTCGTCGTACATCTTTTTGAGCGAGTCTTGATTGGCCGCCGCGAATTTGGCGATCTCGTCGGGGCGCAGATCCAGCTCCGATTCGTAGCGGTGGGTGGGGAAGCGCAGGTACTCCACATCCACTTGGTCGGCTTGCCGGGTCCAGTCCTCCTTGACCTCGGCGGCCGACACCGCCACGCCGGCGCGAAGCGCGTCGCGCATGCGATTGGCCAGAAGCTCGCGCCGCTGCTCGTCGATGAAAGCCCGCGGGGTCATGCCCATTTGGTACTGCACGAACTTGCGGAAATTCTCGTAGGAGAACTTTCCGTCCTGCTCGAAGGCGCCCGCCTTCTGCTCGCGCCCGAGTCCGATGATCTTGCTCTCGGCGATGAAGTCTTCCACTTCCTCGTCGCTGACCCGGAAGCCGGCCCGTTCGGCCTCGCTGGCCATGATCTCGCGATCGATCAGCATGTCCATCACCGCCTCATGCACGCGCATCATCTTCGCCCGCTGGGGCGGAAAATTCTGGGCGCCGACCATCATCAGTCCGTACATGTAATCCTGCCGGGAGAGCAGATGGCCATTCACCTTCGCACCTTCCACGGTCGACCGGGCCTCGCGGCCGCGGTTGCAGCCACCCGGCGACTGGGGGCCGAAGTTGATGATGAAGACCGCGATTACGATGCCGAACAGCACGTAGATGAGGAGCGACCGTGACTGTTGACGCATCTGCTCGAGCATGGAACTAAACCCTCCGTTGGCGTTTCTCGATAAAAGGTGCGGCAATCTATCACGGACCCGGGAAGAAGCGGAGGGCGGAAAGAGTGCCCCGATCCCGCGACAGCCGCAGAGGGTCGTGGACGTGGGCGTGGACGTGGCAGTGGCCGGAGTGATCAGTCGGCCACTGCCACGTCCACGCCCACGTCCGCGTCCACCATCCATTGCTCCCATTGAGAGCGTGGCTCGATCCTGGAAAGGCTTGTCCCTCAAGGACTTTCCGCGGCGTCGCTATGCTTGTCGCGGGATTACGGAAAGAGGAGGCTGGCGGGCGGGCTGTCCTCGCGCCGGCTGACACAGCGAATCTTCACCCTCGCCGTCATTATTAGATCCTCGGGCCACATCGGGCGTGGCGGTTCACCCGTGGGTGTGATATTAGGGGCTGCTTACCTCGTAAGGCGTGTTGCATGCCTTTCGCTCGGTGCACCGAATGCTGCTTGATTGGGTCTACGGGCTATTCTCAAATGACCTCGCCATCGATCTAGGGACGGCGACGACGCTGACGTTTGTGCGAGGCAAGGGAATCGTGTCGAACGAACCTTCGGTCGTCGCGGTTCAGCGTTCGGGCAACGGCACCAAGAAGGTACTCGCCGTGGGCAAGCAGGCCAAGGAGATGCTGGGCCGCACGCCGGGCAACATCGCGGCGGTACGTCCCATGAAGGACGGGGTCATCGCCGACTTCGAGGTCACCGAGGCCATGCTTCGTTACTTCATCACGCGGGTTCACAACCGCCAGACCTTGGTCAAGCCGCGCATCATCATCGGCGTGCCCTCGGGAATCACCGAGGTCGAAAAGCGCGCCGTGCGCGACTCGGCCTTGGCCGCTGGCGCCCGCGAAGTCTATTTGATCGAGGAGCCCATGGCGGCGGCCATCGGCGCCGGGCTGCCGGTCACCGAGCCTTCGGGCAACATGATCGTGGACATCGGCGGCGGCACGACCGAAGTGGCGGTCATCTCGCTGTCCGGCATCGTCGCTGCGCGCTCGATTCGCGTCGCGGGCGACAAGCTGGACGAGGCCGTGGTCGCATTCATCCGGCGCAAATACAGTCTTCTCATCGGCGAGCGTACGGCCGAATTGGTCAAGAAACAGATTGGCAACGCCTACAAGCTCGACGAAGTCGAATCGATGGAAATCAAGGGACGCGACCTCATCGCCGGCGTGCCCAAGACTATCGTCGTGACCAGCGACGAGATTCGCGAAGCCTTGGCCGAACCCGTAGGCGCCATCGTCGAGGCGGTGAAGTCCGTGCTCGAACGCACCCCGCCCGAGCTCGCCGCCGACATCGTCGACCGTGGCATCGTCCTTACTGGTGGCGGCGCGCTCTTGCGCAACCTCGACGTGCTTCTGCGCGAGGAAACCGGTTTGCCCGTCATGGTCTCCGACTCGCCCGAGTGCGCGGTCGTGCTTGGCACCGGACGCGCGCTCGATGAGCTTGCCCTGCTCAAGGAAGTCGCCCTGCAATAGCGGCGTCTTGAGTAGGGCGAAAATCGTTCGTCTCGAAGGATGTTTCCCACCGGCCACAGGCAGAAGGTCCGCGAAGTCGTGATCGTCACGACGGCCTTCGTGTTGTCGCTGTTCTTGCTTCGGCAAAGCGCGCGCTCGCCGGAGTATTTGTCGCCGCTCGACCGCGGGATTCTCACCCTGGTCTCGCCCATCCAATCGGCCTTCGCCACCCTTGCACGCAGCATCGGCCACGCGGCTGGTCGCTACGTCGACTTGGTGCACGTGCGGGCCGAGAACGAAGCCCTGCGCGACACCAACGGCCGCCTGCGCGCGGAGCTGCTCGAGGCCAAGCGTGGCGCGGCCGAGAGCGTCCGCTACCAGCGCCTGCTCGGCCTGCGCAACGCCGTTGCCGCCGACACCCTGGTTGCGCGCGTGATCTCCATCGATGTCTCGCCCTATTTTCGCGTGGCCCGCATCCAGCTCGACCGCGGCGAAGGTCTGGTTCAGCGCGGGATGCCTGTCATCACGCCCGAGGGTGTCGTGGGTCGCATCAACCGTAGCTCGGGCGAGACCTCGGACATCATGCTGTCTGTCGATCCGCGCTCGGCCATCGACGTCGTTCTTCCGCGCACCGGTGGCCGCGGCATCCTCAAGGGCAAGCCGGGCGAAAACGGCTACCGCTGCGCCATCGAATACCTCATGCAAGGCGAACAAGCCAAGGAAGGCGATCTCGTCGTCACCAGCGGGCTCGGCGGTTTTCCCCGCGACCTGCCAGTCGGCAAGATCAGCAAGATCGTCAAGAACTCCGCCGGGCTCAACCAGGACATCGAAATCACGCCCGACGTCGACTTCGCCCGGCTGTCGGAGGTGCTGGTGGTGGTGGCGCCGGCTCCACCTGCCGATCCCGAGGCCGGCCCCAAGAAGCCCCTGGCGCCCGCGCACGGACTGGCGGTGTATCGCTAATGCGCTCGGCGGTTACCATAGCGGTCGGTCTTCTCCTCCTGCTCTTGCAGTCGACGGTCATGGAATTCGCGCCCATGCACCTGGTGACGCCGAGCCTCGGTCTGTTGGTCGTGGTCT
>Ga0182027_10005896_pt1 | contig 18482 bp, 13 predicted proteins | sample 712E1DmetaG_FD_121300 | JGI IMG/M metagenome (GOLD analysis project Ga0182027, IMG submission 121300) | Permafrost microbial communities from Stordalen Mire, Sweden - 712E1D metaG (Illumina Assembly) | ecosystem: Environmental > Terrestrial > Soil > Wetlands > Permafrost | place: Sweden... | reverse complement strand
GAGGAAACCGGCAAGACCGGCTTCGCGATGCTGACCGACCTTGCGTCCCCGCGGGCGCTGGCTCACGTAAACCCCGGAGATTCTGTGGAGCTGATCTCCGAGGGCAACCGCCTCTTTGCCGAGGCGAATGGCACTCGCATCGGCATCGTCGAGCCGCGGGTTGCGGCACGCCTGCTCAAGCTGCTCGCCGACGGCAACAAGTACTCGGCGGGTATCACGTCCCTAGGCGACCGCGACGTACGCATCGTGATCCGTGAGATCTTCCAGGACCCACGCAACTACGGCAAGGTCAGCTTCCCGACCGCCGCGCGTTCTTCGGACCTGCGCCCCTACACCAAGGGCACTCTCCTGCGCGAGGAAGAGCTCATGGAAGAAGAGCTCGAGGACGACGAGGAGGACGAGGAGATCGAGGATCTCGATCGCGTCCTTCCGGCCGAAGTCACGGGCGAGGAAGCCTTTGAAGACGAAGTCGACGAGGTCGAGGAGCCGTAACCGGCCCGTCCGTTGCCGACGCGAAGACAGTCCTCGAACTCATGTCGCAGGGTCGTCGAGCCGCCCGTCGTCTCCGGGTCGCTTCGAGCCGGGCCCGGCCACGAACAGCGGACTTCTGTGAGCCAACGGTCGTAGTCCGCTCAGGAGAGCGACCAGCAGGGCCGTGGCGCTCACGTCCGATACCGTTGAGGTGAACCGGCTAATCGTAAGAACGTTCGCCGTCCATTCCTCGACGCTCAGCGCCGGTTGGAACAGGTTTTCCCATGCCCTGAGCCCATCGTTCGGCGCGATAGCCAGAAGATGCAAGGCACCGGCGGCCAGGACGAGGGCCCATGGCCATACGCGTCCGCCCCCCCGCCAGCGGCTGAGCCCGATCCACATCAGGGCCAGCCAGGCGACGAGTACGAGCCACTGCGCCACGTCGCCGGCTGCCTCGTGCGCAGCGTGGTTCAGATCTATCGACCAGTCAAACTCGAAGCACAGCAGGAAGAAGCCGTAGGTCGACGCCAGGAACGCGGCGCCAGTAGTCACGGCCGCGAGCCACAACGGGGGTCGAGCGACGGAGCCCGCGCGACCAGCCAGACCTGCGGCGAGGGCTACCATGCCGGCCGCCTCGAGTAAGTTGATCCATTCCAGCCAATCCGCAAGCGCCGTGACGCTGACTGTCCAGGCGGCAAGCGTCAGTAACCCGCTGGCGCCCAGACCTACCGCGCCGAGGAGCAGCACCCGGCTCGACCGATCCGCCCGCGGATAGCGCCACGCCACTGCGAACGCTATCGGGGCGGCCACGATCTGACCGTACAGAGCGATCGCGAATTCAGGAGTCCACAGAGAGGTCATGAACGGTCCGGGCATGAGCAGCAGCCATAGCGTCAGCGCCACCGATGCGACTGCCATCGCGGCCAGAGCCCATGTCAAGAGCGGTATCGAGCGCCGTGGTCGCCGGAAGGGGAGCGGCGCCGCCGGCTGAGCATCGCCCCGGCCGAAGGCGAGTCGGCCCACGACGCGCGGAACCCACGGCAGCGTGAAAGTCCGGCCCACCAGTACGCTGGCGAAGGCGGCCAGCAGCAGTGCGTACGGACTCACGCCAGGGCCGAATGTCGGGCCCAATCCAGGCATCGACCCTGCGCCACCGCCGACATATTGAGGCCCAATCGACCCGGAGCCGCTTGCGCCGCCGGCGCCGGCCACCGCGAGCAGCGCGAACAGCGCGGCTCCCAGGACGACTGCCGCAAGCGACGCCGCTCGCACGAATGCGGCGGCGAACCTCGCGACCGGCCGCCTCCGGTCGGCCTCCGCTCGCAGGTCGGCGGAGATTCGAAGGCGGAGCGAGATTGGTGCGCCGCCAGGCTCCATCGCGCGCAGCCACGCCGACAGTTCTTCCTCCATCGGGGCGTTGGCCCCGTCGGCACCATGGCGAATGTGCGTGCTCATGCTTCGTTCTCCGTCGGCCAACCGATCCGCTCGAGCTCGATGCGAAGGCGTTTGAGCCCCGTATGTAGCCTCGATTTGACCGTTCCGAGAGGGATGCCCAACAAGCGGGCAATCGACTCGAGTGAGAGGTCTCGATAGAACCGCAGGGCCACCACGACCGCAGATCGGGATCAAGCTTCGGAAAGGTGGCGGCCAGGGCCTGGCGCCTTGCCACCAGCCCGAGGTCGTCACGGCCCTCCACTTCGAAGTCGGCGCTCAGGGCGGCCAGGCGAGCCCGTCCGCGGCGGCGGGCCCGCAACCGATCGCGGCAGAGGTTGAGGACGATTCGCCCGAACCAGGCGTCGAATCGGTCGACGTCGCGGAGTGAACCGAACTTGCGCCAGCCGACCAGAACCGCGTCATGGACGACGTCCTGCCCCTCGGCGGTGTCGCGCAGAACCACCGACGCCAATCTGTAGGCATCGTCAAGACAGCGATCGCTCAGGGCTTCGAACGCGTCGAGCGTCCGAGCCTCACTGTCGCCATCTGTCGCCGAGGCTTCGACCATCTGTGGCCCCACTCGATGATTGTCGTGTGCGGCGCGCGCCGCCGCTCCCTGTCGACACTCATCGACGTCTGGCGAGGACAAAAGGTTCGCCCTCGGGAGACAAGGCCGCCGAAGGGCCCGGCCGCCGAACTGTGCTCGGACCCGGGCGCGTCTGTCACAATTGGGGCATGGTCGGGCGCGCCGCCACAACCCGCGAGCCGGGGCTCGCAAGTGTTTCGTCGCTGCCCATTTTCGAGCGGCTCGCTCCGCCGGCGCCGGCGGCCGAATTCGTGGCCGCGATCGAGGCCTGGACTAAGCCCGGTGAGGTCGTCCTAGACCTGAACGGCCGCGGCGGCTGGGTCGCGCGAGCGGCAATCGCCGAGCAGCGCCGCGGCGCCGACTTCGAGACGTGGCCGCTCACCCGCCTTCTCGCCGACGTCGTCCTGCGGCCGCCGGACCTGCGCCAGATCGACTCCGCGGTCAAGGCCCTGGCCAATGCGCCGCTCGCCGGCTCTACGGTCCGGCGCACGATCGATGCCCTCTATGCCAGCACTTGCCCGCGATGCGGCCGGCCCGTGATCCTCGAATCGATGGTCTGGCAGCCCATCGCAAAGACCGGGGGTGCGGGCGGGAGTGGCTCCGCGAGTGGCTCCGCGAGTGGCTCCGCCGCTCGCAACAGTCGGGCCCGCCGCGGCAAGTCCGCAGCCGTGTCGCCTGCCATCGGTGCCCTTCCGGAGCTGACATTCGGCCGCGAAGAAACGCTGCGAGCCATCGGCCGCGAGTACCGGTGCGCCCAATGCCACGAACAGCTCGGCGGCTCCGCGCTGCGAACGGCCGATCCAACACTCGGCGACTTGCGTCTGGCCGAGTCCGTGCCTGCGAGCGGCGATGTCCGCGAGGAGATGCGCCGGCGGTTCCCCGCCCCTCGGCCGACGCATCCCCTGGTCGATCAGCTGATCGACTTGCACACGCCACGACAGCTTCTCGGCCTGCACGCGATTCTGGCCAGGATCGATGCCGATGAGAGAGTCGGGGCGGTGACGGGGGTGCTTCGGCTCGCGCTCCTGCACGCGGTCCTTCTTGCCAGCCGGCAGAACGTCTCGCGCGGCAAGCCGGCGCCGATCCGCATCTCGAACGGCGTTCTCAAGGTACCGACGGCCCGCGAGTGGCATGAACTCAACCCCTGGCAGGCGTTCGAGGGCGGGCTGAAGGTGGTCAAGGCGTTCGTCCAGCAACTCGAGACCGGGACGCCACGCGCCGCGGTGGCGCGCCTCGGGGCCGACATGGCGGCCCTGGAGGGCGGCACTTCCAACGTGACGGTGGCTGAAACGACCCCTGGGGCGCTGAGGCGCCTGGGTCTTCACGGCGAGCGCATGTCGCACGCCGATTCGCCGTCGCGCGTTCGACTGCTGCTGGGACAGGCGCCGCTGGGCTGGACCCCGGAACGTCTCGCGGCCTCGTACCACAGCACCGGCTGGATCTTCGGCGCCGGGGCCGTCGCGCTCCTGCCTTACGACGGGCTGTTCCGGCCCCTCTTGCGGTCCACTCCGTCCGACGAAGCCTTGGGGCTGGCACGCGCCGTGGGTCGGACGCTGGCAATAGCCACTCCCGCTCTGGCCAGGACCGGCAGGGCGGTGTTGCTGCTCGACGACGCCGAACCGGCCACGCTGGTCGCGGCAGCGCTCGGCGGAGCCGCGGCAGGCTGTCGCCTGGTCGACGCGCGCCTCCGACGAGGCGGCGAAGAAAGCGCCGGCATCGTTGCGTTCGTTACGCCGACGGGCGTCATGCCACCCGGGCCGCGCACCCGCGCCAACCAGCCCTTGCCGTCGGTCGCCGGTGGCGCCGGCGATCCTGGCACGATCCGCGGCCGGGGCGTCTTCGCAGGACCGGAGCGATTGGCGGGCGGAACGTTCCGGGCAGACGTCGCCGCTCAAACGGTCACCGAGACGGCTGTCGAACTGCTCAAAGCGCGAGGCGAGCCGGCGTCGTTGGGGCAACTCCTGGGCGACCTCTTGATCGGTCTGGACGGATCGGGCCAGCTCGCCAGGCTGGCCCGGGTACTGCGGCCGGCAGGCGCAAACGACGGCTGGGCTGCCTGGGTCGAGGCCTACGAAGTCGGGCCGGGGCCACTCCCCGGAGTCGCCGGCGTGCCCGGCACGGTTGGCGGGGCCGGGGCCGCTGCCGGAGCTCACGCCGCGGCGGCGGCCACTTCCGGACCCACTTCTGGGGCCGCTGCCGGAGCGGCGGCCACCGGCCCGGCCCAGGAGGAGCCGCAAGCCGGCCCCGTGGAGCAGTTGCTCGAGATCATTCGCGACGAGCTGGACCGTTCCAACAATCGCCGCATTCGTCAGGTCGAACCCGGGCTCTACTGGCTGGGCTCTGAGGAGGACCGCAGCGGCGCCGCTCCGCCACTGACGGACAGAGTGGAGTGGGCCGTCTTTTCCCTCTTGTCGTCGGCCGGACACCTCACCGAGCGCGCGGCCATCGAGCGGACAACCGCCATGTTCAAGAGCCATGATGCCCCGGACGGTGCGCTCATCGAAGCCTGCCTGGCCAGCTATCTCGCGCCGACCAGCACTCCCGAGGCGGTCGCCGGGTTCGAGCGCCTGGAGTCTCGGACGGTAGAGCACGACCGAGTCATCGCAACGCTGGCCGGCGTAGGTCATCGACTGGGCATGAGGGTCTGGATCGGCCGGCGCCAGCAGGTGAGGCGCATCGACGGCCGGCCGCTGGCATCGTTGCTCGACGACACCGAGCGGGAAGTCCATTTGCCGCTCATAACCTGGGCCCCGGAGGGCGAGCTCGACCGTGTCGATTGCGTCTGGTACGTGCGGCGCAAGGCGACGTTCCTGTTCGAGGTGGAATGGACGGCGATGCTCGGCGAGCCCGTTCTCGTCCATCACGCCCGCTACCCGATCGATGAGCGCGTCGTCCGTTTCCTGGTCATCCCCCCGGAGAGGGCCGACCTGGTGAAAGTGAAGCTGGCCCGCTCGCCGCTGCTCCGCAGGGCCGTCGAAGAGCGGAACTGGCACTTCCTCAAATGGAATCACCTGGCCGAATACGCCGCGCGACCGGACGCGACGCTTGCCGACCTTGAGCCGTACCTCGGCCTCGACGCCTTTGCGGACTCTGTCGGCGAGCAACTTCCGCTATTCGGCTGATCGCGAGGCGGGTGTTACGCCTGAATTCGGTCGCCACTGCCGCTCGACCCGGCATCGGTGCAGTGAGCCTTCGCGGTAACCTAACGGCAGCGGCCGCCGTCGGGCTCGCCTGGGCCTGGGGCCGCAGAATCGCTGGAGGCTCCTGTGGGCGACGTAACTCCTGCGGGGGAGGCCACGAACGCGGCCGACGCTACCAACGCGCTGGCAGACCGTTTCTGGGATGGCTTGCTGGATCTCTCGCCGATCACCGCCACGGTGCTCGGCTACCCTCAGGGCATGGACCGGCTGGACGACCCCGGACCCGAAGGGCGCGACCGCGCCCGAATTCTCTTTCGCACCACGCTGGCTGAGGCCGAGTCGATCGCGGCTCAGGCGGCCGAGACGACCGGCCTGCCCGTAGAGGAGCGCATAACCCTCGACATCATTCGAGTCGTGTGCGAGACCGAGCTGGAGCAGCAGGACCAGCGCATCGATCGGCTGAAAGTCGTCGACCAGATGGAAGGCCCGCAAACAGTGCTGCCGCAGCTGGCCGCATTCCAACCGACAGAAACGCCCGAGCAATTCGACGCCTTCCTGGCCCGAATGGCCGACTACCCGCGCTTCATGGCCGCCAACGCCGAAGTGGTGCGGGAGGGCCTGGCGGGAGGGCTGACGGCCGCGAGGATCGTGACCGATCGCGTAATCGGCCAGCTCGAGCGGCTCCAGGCCATTCCCGACGAGGAGTCGCCGATCGCGACCGCGCTCCAGACCCCCCGGCCAGGCGACCGAGATCGGCTCGTCGAGGCCATCGGCAAATACGTCCGCCCGGCAGACCGTGTCTTCCTCGAGGTGTTGCTGGGCAAATACCGCGAGGCTTCGCGCGAGGAACCGGGCTTGTGTTCCGCGCCGCACGGCGACGAGTTGTACCGGACCCAGATTCGGGCATGGACCTCACTCGATCTCGATGCCGGCGATCTGCATCGGATCGGGCTCGAGGAGCTTGCCTCGATCGAGGAGGAGCGGCAGGTCATTGCCAGAGACCTCGGTTTCGGCGACGACACGAGGAAGGCGCGACAGGCCCTGCATAGCAACCCCACGGCAATTCCGGAGTCAATCGACGAGTTACTCAGTCGCGCCCGAGGCCAGATCGAGCGCGCCCTTGCCGCCGCCCCGGGCTACTTCGGCGCACTGCCTCACGCGGGCTGCGAGGTTCGGCAGGTCGAGCCGTACAAGGAAGCCGACGCGCCCGCCGCGTACTACTACCCGCCGGCCGTCGACGGCAGCCGGCCCGGCATCTACTACGTCAACACCTACGACCTGCCCAGCAGGAGCTATGTCGGGCTGGCCAGCATAAGCTTCCACGAAGCGGTGCCGGGGCATCACTTCCAGATCGCGCTGGAGATTGAGCACCCCGGCCTCAACGCCTTCCGGCGGATGGGCTCGCGCATGGCCGGCATGGCCTATGTCGAGGGCTGGGGCCTGTACGCGGAGCGTCTGGCCGACGAGATGGGGCTATTCCTCAACCAGGCCGAACGGTTCGGCATGCTCGACGCCCAGGCGCACCGCGCGGCCCGGCTCGTAGTCGATACCGGCATCCACGCCTTCCGCTGGACACGCGAGAAGTCCGTCGCGCAGCTCCTCGATGCCGGCCAGTCGGAGACCGACGCCAACATCGAGACCGACCGCTACATCTGCTGGCCGGGCCAGGCTCTTTGCTACAAGACCGGCCAGCGCGAGATCACGCGGCTGCGGAAGGAGGCCGAATCGGCACTCGGAGCTAGTTTCGACATCCGAGCGTTCCACGATGCCGTCCTCGGCCACGGCACCTTGCCGCTCGCGACGCTCGCCAAAGAGCTGCCGGGGTGGCTGAACGCCGGCTAGGCCCCGCGATGCGCGGTGCCGGGGCGGTCCGCTAGCGCTTGGCGGCCTGAGAGCGGAGTATCCCCGCCAGGGCTGCGTGGGCGTTCTCGACCGCCAGATCGATGGCCGTCTTGCCGTCGTCGTTCGTTCGGGTCGGGTCGGCGCCTCGCAGCAGGAGCATGTCGGCGATGGCTTCGTCTCCATTGCGGGCCGCGGTGTGGAGCGGCGTCCAGCCGCCATGCTGAACCGCGTTCGGCGATGCCCCAAGTGCCATCAACAGACTCGCCGTGTCGCGGTGCTGGGCGGCGACGGCGCTATGGAGCGGCGTGACGCGGGATTCGTTGAGAGCCACGGCGTTCGGATCGGCGCCGCGCCCAAGAAGCAGCCGCGCCACTTCGAGCTGTCCGAAGTAGGCCGCGAGATGCAGGGCCGTGTATCCGTCCGGACCGTGGTCGTCGACGGAAGCACGGTCGCTCGAGAGCTGGGTCCGAACGATGACCACGTTGCCTGTGGCCGCCGCACCGAAGATGTCCAGGCCGTCGGGCGCCTTCGCCGCGAGAGCGGCCAGACGCGCCGCCATCTTGGCGTGGCCCGCATAGGCCGCGGCCAGCACGGGCGACAGGCCGGCGTCATCGCGAGCCTGTAGCAACTCCGCATGGGCGCCGATCGCTGCGTCGACGGCCACGTCGTTGCCCTTCCGGATCGCCTCGAAGAACGCGGTGGCGATCGTTCCCTTGTCGGTCAAGCTCCCTCCATCACGACCGAGTCGACGGCTGTGCCGCGGCCGGTCCGGCTGTCTCCCGGAGTGCCTGGGCCAGGCGCTCGATCTCCTCGGGCTCGTTGTAGTGGACGAAACCAACCCGAACCATTCCGCCCGACTCAGCCAGACCGAGGGCTCGAATCAGTTCGTACGCATAGTAGTCGCCGTCCCAGACCGCGATACCCCGTTTGCCCATCTCCGCGGCCACCTGACGCGGTGGCCGACCAGTCAGCGTGAAGGCGAAAGTGGGCACCCGTTCATCGATCCGTGCCGGATCGATGATGCCGTGCAGCGTCAAGCCCGGTACTCCGCCGAGCGCTCGGAGAGCTTGAAGCGCGAGCCGGCGTTCGGTGGCGCGGATCGCCGTCATCGCCGCGACAAGCGTCTCGCGCCGTGTGGAGGCGCCTCCCGCGCCGCCGAATTCGCGGCCCAGCCAGGCCAGGTAATCGAACGTCCCCAGAAGCCCGGCAATCGACTCTCCGGGCGGCGTGCCGGTCTCCCACTTGCCGGGCGGTCCATCGGGCGCTGGTCGCACCTTGTACGAGGCCAGTTGCTCCAGACGCTCACGCTTGCCGTAGAGCAGCCCCAGATGCGGTCCGAAGAACTTGTACGGGGAGCAGACGAGGAAGTCCGTGTCGAGGACGGCCACATCGATTGGCATGTGCGGTGCCGCGTGAACGGCATCGACATAGGTCCATGCACCCACTGCATGAGCCATCTCCACGATGCGCGGGATGGGGCCGATGGTCCCGACGGCGTTGGAGGCGAGGCCCACCGCGACGACGCGGGTGCGTGGCCCGAGAGCCTTCTCCAGGTCGCGGAGATCCAGGCTGCAATCGCCCTTCCGGATGCCCACCCAACGCACGATGACCCCGCGCTCCTCCTCGAGAGCGAGCCAGGGCGCCACGTTGGCGTCGTGATCCAGGCGCGTGACGATCACCTCGTCGCCGGCGCGCAGCGTCCGACCGATCGCGCGGCTGACGGCGAACGTAAGCGTCGTCATGTTCTGGCCGAAGACGACCTCGTCCGGACCGGCCCCGAGGAAGTCGGCGGCGGCCCCGTGAGCCTCGGCCAGCATCGCGTCGCTCTCCTCGCTGGTCGCAAATGCGCCCTCATGGTTGGCGTTGGAGCGCTCCAGGTAGCGGGCAATGGCGTCGATCGTTCGACGGGGAACCTGCGTTCCCCCGGGACCATCGAGGTAGCTGTAGGCGCTGTTGCCGTGCCGTCGAGAAAGCGCCGGGAACTCGTTCCGAACGGTCGCCAGGGCTGCGCCGATGCCCTCCGGATCGGTCATCGGCGATTCGTCCGGCGACGTGGGGCTGGGTGGCGAGGGATGTGGCTGGTCACGGCGGTCTCCAGGCGCGGCAAACAAGATGCTGGAACGGATGGTACGACGCGCCTGGTTCAGGGGCGTGCCCGCGCGCGTAGTCACTTCCATCACGCGGCTACTCGGCTTTTGCGAGGCGATTGAAGCACCTCATGCGCAGGGCGTGTGTGCCGTCGCAACTACCCGGGACCGACCCTAGATGTCGCGAAGTTGATACCCCCGGGGCGTGGAGGAAGCACCGGAAGGGGTTGACTAATCCCGAGTAACTATGTAAACATTCCAGCAGGCGTCCCACCTCCCGAGACGCAACAGGCGTTCCAATCAGTTCGGGTGACTCGGCCAGGTAGCTCTGGCGGGACTGGGACATCAAGCGGTGCGGTAGCCGCGCCGCACAACTCGACGGCACCGTTCCGATTCGGGCGCGGGACGGTCAGAGGCCCCAATGCTGTGGGGAAGTCGTATCGATGACGCCCGATTAGGAGAAGACGATGCTCGACGGTAATGCAGTTCGGTCGGTGGACCGCGCTGCGTCACTCCTGATCGCTCTCGGGGAAACACAAGGAGAGGCAGGGGTTACCGAGCTCGCACGCCGCCTCGGACTCCACAAGTCGACCGCGTCGCGATTGCTGGCCACGCTCCAGAAGCGGGGCCTGGTTGAGCAGGACGACGACTCCGGCAAGTACAGACTGGGGTTGGCGGTCGTTCGACTCGGCGGTCATGCCGAAAGATCGCTGGATCTGCGATCGATTGCGATGTCGGAGCTGGAGTCGCTGGCTCGGTCCATCCGAGAGACCACAACCCTCGAGGTGATCGAGGGAGACAGCGTTCTGACGATCGCATATTCGGATGCGTCGGGGATGGGCCGAGATCGGACCGGCCGCAACTCGCCGCTCCACGCGACGGCGCCCGGCAAGGTTCTGCTGGCCACTCAGCCTGAGCGCGAAGTCATCCGCCTGTCCAAGATCGGATTCACTCCGTACACGTCGCACACCATCGTTCGAGTGGATCTGCTCCTCGAGGAGCTGGCTCGCGTCCGCAAGCGTGGCTTCGCCACCGCTTTCGGCGAGCACGAACCCACTGTCAACGCCATTGCGGTGCCGGTCTTCGACCAGCGCGCCTCGGTCGTGGCCGCACTCGAGGTGCGAGCCTCCGGTAACAGGATCACGCCCAGCCGCGTGCCTGAACTGGTGGACCACGCTCGTGAAGTGGCCGCTCTCATAACGGATCGAATCGGCGGCGTCGTGGCCTCGATCTAGGCCGCGGCCGGCGCTGCGAGCCGGCAACACCGAAGTCATCAACGCGGCCCCTCGGCCCCCCTCCCGAGGGGCCGCTCCTTTGTCGGCGACGATCTCCGGATGCGCCATCTGCACGGTAGGCTATGGGCATGCCAGGCTCGATCCTTTTCCCGGCCGATATGACCATCCACCTGCCGTCAGGCACGGACTGGACGATCGATCCCGTTCCTGTGGCGCAGGCCGGCCTGGCAATCCTGGCCATCCTCATCGTCACGGCTGTCGTCATCCGCCTTGCCCACGTCTTCGTCAGAGGCATCGCCTGGGCGCTCTTGAGTCGCGAGCATCTCGAGGGCACCGCGACGGAACTGACGGCTCTCGAGCTCAAGAAGCGACAGGACACTATCGAAACGCTTGCTGTCAACGTCATTCGCTTCTTCGTCGTTGTCATCGCCGGCCTGATGATCCTGGAGGAGGCCTTCCGGCTCGACATCGGGCCGGCGATCGCCGGTCTCGGCATAGCCGGCATAGCCATCGGCCTGGGTACGCAATCCCTGGTCCGCGACTACCTCAACGGCGCGCTGATTCTGATCGAGAACCAGTACGCGAAAGGCGATGTGGTTCGCATCGCCGGGGTTTCCGGAAAGGTCGAGGACTTCACGCTGCGCCGGACCACACTTCGAGACCAGGACGGGACGGTTCATACCGTGCCCAACGGTGAGATCACCGTGGCGTCTAACCTCACGCGCGTCTTCGCCCGGGTGAACCAGGATGTCCAGGTCGTCTACGGCACCGACATCGAGCGGGCAACTACCGTGGTCAATGGGGTCGGGCAGGCGCTCGCCGATGACCCCGAATGGAGCACGCGGATCCTGGAGGCGCCTCACGTGGAGCGTGTGTCGGCTCTCGGGGACTTCGGCATAACGCTCAAGATCCTGGGCACGGTCCGAGCTTCGGAGCAGTGGGCCGTCGGGGGCGAGTTGCGCAAGCAGCTTCTTGCCGCGTTCCACGAGAACGACATCGAAATCCCGCAGCCGCAGCGCGTGTTTCTGGCTGCCGCCGCAACGGGCGACGCCGCCGGCCCCGCTACCGATGCGGAGGAGTAGAGCGGGAGGCGGGGGCTTCAACGTGCAAGGCGGCGCTGGCCCACGGAAAGTGCCGTCCGACCGAGTGAGATTCGAACCCTCTACGAGGCCCGCATACTCGGGTTCGTGTTCCGGCCACCGCTGAAGATCCCCAAGAATCCCTGGCCGGACTTCGCCGCGCCGGACTCGCGCGTGGCCATCAGCCGGTCGCACAAGGTCTCGATGTCCTCGATGACCTTCTCCTTGGGGAAGCGCTCCACCGCCGATCGACCCTCGTTCGCGGCCCGAACGAAGAGCATGCCCGCCGACCGAACCTCGGCCAGGGCCGGCATGCCGACGGTCCGCTCCATGTCCGCGACTGAAACGCCGCTGTTGGCGCGGTTGACGACCATGGCGAGACGCTCGCGGATCTCGAGCTCGACGGCGACTTCGCGGAACTGCACCGCCGCTCGGATGGCGGGCACGTCCGGCGTGACCGGAACGATGATCTTGTCCGCCCGTTCGAAGATGACCTGGTTGAGGGGCCCGTAGTCCGGATGCATGTCCACGATGACCCAGTCGTAGACGCGGCAGGCGGTGGTGATAGCCTCGGCGACGCGCTTGGGCTCGAGGATTTCGGTATGGAGCGGGGACTCGGCCATGACCAGGACCGAGACGCCGTTCTGGTGCACGGCGGCGATCTCGGCAAACGACTCGGCCACGCCGGCGTTGAGGTCCTCTGTCCAGGCATCCGCCACGGTGCGAGTATTCTCCATGCCCAGCGACGAGGCGACGTGACCGGTGACCGTGTCACAGTCGACGAGCAGCACCTGCTGCCTCTTGCGGACCTGCAGCAGAGCGGCAACGTTGACGGCGATCGTCGTCTTGCCGACCCCGCCCTTCGGGTTGAACACGATGACAATCTGACCCCGCCGGGTGTCGCCGTCGCCCCGGACGCCGCCGCCGGACGAAGGGGCCTCGGAAGTATCGGCCTGGATGATTCCGCTCGCGGTGTCCTCGACCGGGATCTCGGCCCGGATGAGCATGGCCTCGACCCGCCACCGGAGAGACTCCGCCGAGTACGGCCGGGTGAAGTACTCGTCGTTGACGCGGGCCTTCCCTGCCAGGCTCATGCGATCGAGGGCTCGGGACGCTACGACCATCAACGCCGGGATGTTGCGATCCTCGTCGTGGAGCAGGGCATACATCTCTAGCGTTCGGTCGAAGTCGTTCTCGCCGTCGAGGATGGCCACGCCGATGTCACGGCGTATGTTCAGCAGCGTCTCGAGCTCATCCGCGGTCTTGACCTCGATCGGCTCATAGCCTGCTTCAGCGAGCTGCTCGGCGACGGCGCCAAACTCCGCTGGCGGAAGAGAGATGGCAACTGCGGACCGAGGCACGTGAGGGAGTCTCCCTATGTCGCTAGAGCCTTGCGAAGTCTAGCCCTCCGCCTCGGGATCGTGTGCGGAGACATTGAGGACGCCCTCTCGCTCGTTCACGACCCGTGCCTGGAAGGCAGGCAGCGTGGGAATGAGCGTGCTCAGCGAGGTGTCGGAACCGTGGCCGACGGTGAAGATGAACTCGCCGTCGGGTCCGGACGAGACGCCCACGTTCTTCACGCCGGGGAGACGGCCCAGCTGGCGCTTGAACGTGGCGATGCTGGCGACGCTGACGAGTCCCACCACGACAACCTGGGTCGACTCGATGGGGGCTGCCTTGGGCACCGCAGCCCGACCGGCAGCGGCGACCTCTTCCGCCGCCGCGGCCGCTTCTACGGCCGGCTGGGTGCCGTTGGCGCCGGTGCCGGTGTCGCTCGCGGACCTCATGATCTGCTCGCGTCGCGCCCTCAGGTCGGGTGCGAGACTGCCGCGGTCGCCTTCTTCGAAGGCCGGCGGGTCCGGCATCTGGGCAGCCATGCTGGCGAAGACGGTGGGGTCGGCTTCCTGCAGAAGCTGCTCGAAGAAGCTGGCGACTTCGCCCTCGAATGCGGTTACGCGGCTCTGAACCCGCTCGATCTCGAGTTCGATAGCGGAGTTGTATTCCTGCAGTTCCTGCTCGAGAAGCTCACGTCGGCGAGAGATGCGCTGCTCGGTCTCGACCCGGATGCGCTCCATCTCGGCCTTGGACCAGTCGCGGATTGCGCTGACATCGGCCTCGGCAGCTTTGCGCAGCGACGCAGCCTCGTCGTCCGTGCGCGCGTGCAGTCTCTCCGTGTACGCCTTGGCATCCGCCTGGCACTGATCTATCGTCGCCTGCCGCGCCGTCTCGGCGGTCGAACGCATGGCCTGCGTGAGGTCCGCCAGGAATCGGTTCGGATGACGCGCGGCCGTCTCGTTCACGCTCGTCTCCCCGTGGTCTGAGTTCTCCGGGCCCCGGCCGGGCGCCGGAGATTTCCCGCTTTAGGTTACTACCCCCGACCGGACGTCAAGCCTCGCAGCTCCCGACCTCGGGACCGCGCACCATTATCGCGGGTCCGGGGGCGTGCCACGAGACCATTTCGTCGGTCGAATCATGGGCCGGGTGTTGCGGGCGGGCACCCCGCTGGAGGTACCAGGACCAGCCGCCTTCCGTACCGCCTTACAGAATGGGCCGTTTCCCTGCCCTGAGGCTCTTCGAAGGCCGCTTTCGCCGCCCTATCGAGCCGAATCGGGTGGAGTTCGAGTCGCGCGTGCCTTCTCGGCCCAGGACCCAAGTACCTGGTCCTTGTGCGGTCGGATGGGGCAGTGCTGGTCCCGGTTCCCGGCCTCGTCGCAATAGCCCAGCGGTACGCATTTCGGCGCGAGGAAGCTGCCGAGGAACGGGCTGACGGTGAAGACCTCGTGGCGGATCAGCTGGAACAGCCGCCGGATCTCCCATTGCGCCATCGTGCACAGGCGCAACCCGGACATGTGGATCAGGGCCCGCAGGTTGGCGGTCATGACCAGGTTCGTACGAGTGGCATTCGGGAACACGAATCGGGCGTCTTCGCCGGGAATGCCGGCATCCACCAGCTCCGTGTAAAGCTCGAGGGCGCCCTCCACCTGACTCTCGTAGCGCTCGAGAAGGGCGGGGTCCGCGTCGGCGATCGTGCCGGGCAGCATCGTCGACGCACCCTTCTTGTATGAGACGTAGCGCTGGCTCTGCTGATCGAAGGCCACTCCGGCTCGATGGCGGACGAGCTGGTGGCTGAGCGTTCGGCTGACGCCGGTGATGGCGAACGTGAAGACGATGTGTTCGATTGTGCTGCCGTGGCCGGATTCGATGACGCGGTTGATCAGCTCTCGCTGCTTCTCGGGAGCGATTCGACCGTCGACGGCCCGTTCGAAGATGTCGTCCGGCGCCAGTTCGGAGTAGCAGGTTCGGCAGGCGGTGTAGATCAGCGGCACGTAGTAGCGTTCCACGATCTCCCGATTTGGGAAGATGAGCGTCGCCCTCATGCCCAGGTCGCGCCGCCGTGCGATGGCGGACTTCCCGCCATCGCTTGGATTCAAGGGGATCGAGGGAGTTGAGGCGCCGGCGTTGACGGTCACGGGTTCAGGATAGCGAGTCTGACTCTCGCCCGATCGATGGGCCTCCGGACGGTCACAGGACGCGACTCTTGTCCTCAGGGCCGTTTGCGGACGTCCGGCCGGATAGCCATTGACGGCTATCTCATGTCGAGTTAGCCTGAGACGGATGACGAGTGGCATTGGTCTGGTCCTGTTGGGAGACGTTGTCGGCTCGCGGCACGACAGCGCCGGATCGACCGCCTGTCTGAGAGACCTGGTGGCAGAGCTGGACTCGGCCTATGGGGATGAGCGACTCGCGCCGTTCGGGTTCACCCAGGGCGACCAACTCCAGGGGCTGCTGGCACCGGCGACCGACCCACTCCCGGCCGTCCTCCGGGCCGCCCTCGGGCCAGGCAGGCGTCACATGCGCTGGGTGGTCGTGCGTGGCGAGGTCGACGAGGACCCAATCGGCGGCAAGGCTCCAGCCACGGAACGTTCGGGCCCAGCCTTCGTCCTGGCGCGCGAGACCATCGACGCCCTTCGTTCCGGCCACGAGCGGCTTGTCATCTCGACCGGCCAGGCCGACGTTGACTCCCTCCTTGCCGATCTGGCGCCCGCCCTGGTCGACATGCTGGACGGCTTGACCGAGCGCCAGCGGACGGTGGCCCGGCTGGCCCTCATCGATGAGATGCGCCAATCGGAGGTTGCCGACCGGCTCAAGGTTCGGCGGGCCACCATCTCCGTCTCGTTCAGTCGGGCTCGCGTCAGGTCGCTGCAGCGGCTAGTTGCGGGCATGCGGAGGGTCTACGCGAGTAGCTCGGGAGATCCATGGCGGGTATCGGCCGACTCCGGTGCGGCTGCACCGGTGGCGCCTGCCCGAGTGCCTACGGAATGAGGCCCTGGGCTCGAAGGTAGAGGGCCCCGACGCCGGCGATCATCCAGGCGACCCAAAGAACGGCGATCAGCATGGGCACGCGGTTCTCGATGAGCCTGCGTGTGGCACTGGAGTTGAACGGCTCGACCAATCGGTCGAGGGCCATCTCGTCGAGGCCGTCCTTACCAAGAGCGAGGGCGGCCAGTTCGTCCGTGTCGGAATAGTTGCGCGAATGCTGGAGCAGCTTGAAGCGAGTGAAGACCCGGCGTTCGGGCGGCAATTCGCGCTCTGCCCTGACAATCTCGCGGTGCCAGAAACGCACGTCATCGCCGAGGCCGATGGCGGCGCGGCGCATCCGGGCGAGCAGGATCAGGCTGCCGACCGCGTCCACGACCAGCAGCACGGCGGGCACCCAGGCGCGGCCCACATCCAGGTTGAGGATCGACACCAGGAGGCCGCCGGCGAGGCCCAGCAGGATGACCTCCATGACGAGGTACAGGCTGCGGAAGCCATGCAGCCAGGAGTCGCGCCATTGGGCGCCGGCAAGCATGAAGCCGAGTTGAGGCGCCGCGGCGTGATGGCCGTCCAGCCCCTCAAGCCGAAACTCGAGCGGAGTGCGTTCCGAGGAAGGGGAATCGGCAGTGGGACGCGACGGAGGTACGCTGGTCATGTCTCATCTTCTCAGCGCGGGCGGTTGGAAACTCAGCCGGCGACCTCGGTGGTCCGCGTGGCGAGGTCGAGTTGATTGTATGAAGCATTCCAGCATGGCGCTCCGGCAACCGATGTAGGCTGCCTGGAGCGGCCGCCGCCGGCCCTCGGCGGATCGGGTCGTGGCTCGACGCCCGGCGCTGTCGGGACGAATGGAGGAGTTCGAGATGGCCGACGCCGGCAAGTCCGTTACCGTCCAGTACTTCTACAAGATCCGTTGGGGATTCCAGGACGAGTTCGTGGAACTCTTCGAGCGCAACCACTGGCCGCTGTTGAAGGCCCAGCTGGAGTCGGGCCGCCTGCTCGACGTGCGGGCCTACGAGCCTCGCTTCCACGGCGACGGTCGCCAGGACTGGACCTTCGAAGTCACGATCACCTACCGCGACTGGCCATCGATGGAGGAGCACACCGATCCGGCCATCGTGCGCCGCTTGTACCCCGACGCGGAGAGGCTGAAGCGCGAGGAGCAGCGCCGTTTCGAACTGATCGAGGCCCACTGGATACGCCGCTCGAGGAGCACGCGCTGCCGAGGTAGCCGGGGCCGGGGCCCAATGCGGCCGGTTGCGGGCCGCCGGAGCGAGCCTCGTCATCACGCCGGCCGGGTCGTCTCCGCAAGTGACTCGATCGTCTGACGCAGCACGTCGGCGGACTTGCGCACGCCCCGGGCCTCGTGAGGGCTCAGATCCAGTCGCAGGACCCGTTCGATCCCGCCCCGTCCGATCACCGTCGGGAGGCTGAGGCAGACGTCGTCGATGCCGTAGTAGTCCTGTACCAGGCTCGAGATCGAGAGGACCGTGTTCTGGTCGCGCAGGATCGCCTCGGCGATGCGCATCAGCCCGGCGGCCACCGCGAAGTACGTCGCGCCCTTGCGGCTGATGATCTCGTAGGCGGCGTCGCGCGTCTGGCGGAAGATCCGATCCATCGTATCGGGGCTGAGCGGAATGCCGTTCTCCGCGCAGAAGCTGGGCAGGCGCATGCCCGCCACGTTGGCGAGCGACCAGACCGGGACCTCGCTGTCGCCGTGCTCGCCGATGATGTAGGCGTGGACGCTGCGTGGGTCCACGCCGAGATGCTCGCTCAGCATGTAGCGGAAGCGGGCCGTATCCAGGATGGTGCCCGAGCCGAAGACGCGGTTGGCGGGCAGCCCGGCCAGTTCGAGGGTCACGTATGTCAGCACGTCCACCGGGTTTGTGGCGACAACGATGATCCCCTCGGGGTTGGCCTCGGCGACCTTCGGCACGATCTGGGCGAAGATGGCGGCATTGCGGCGAACGAGCTCCAGGCGGGTCTCGCCGGGGCGCTGACCCACTCCCGCGGAGATGACCGTGATGGCGGCGCCCTGGCAGTCGGAGTACTCGCCGGCGCAGATCTTGGTTGGATGGGCGAACGGGACGGCGTGGTTGAGGTCCATCGCCTCGCCCTCCGCCCTTTCCTTGTTGGCGTCGATCAGGACGATCTCCGACGCTATGCCGGATAGGAGCAGGGTGTAGGCGAAGCTCGAGCCCACCATGCCGGTGCCGACGATCGCGACCTTGGTCGGGTGGCCGGTGTGGAAGTCGGGCTCGCGGGCCATCGACGGCTCGCCCGTGGGCCGGCTG
>Ga0182027_10005895_pt1 | contig 18485 bp, 11 predicted proteins | sample 712E1DmetaG_FD_121300 | JGI IMG/M metagenome (GOLD analysis project Ga0182027, IMG submission 121300) | Permafrost microbial communities from Stordalen Mire, Sweden - 712E1D metaG (Illumina Assembly) | ecosystem: Environmental > Terrestrial > Soil > Wetlands > Permafrost | place: Sweden... | reverse complement strand
GCCAGTCGGCTCCCATCTTGTCGATCTCGTCGATCATGAACAGCGGGTTGTCGGTGCCGGCGTCGCGCATGGCGCGCAGGATGATGCCGGGCATCGCCCCGACGTAGGTGCGCCGATGGCCGCGGATCTCGGCCTCGTCGCGCACGCCGCCCACGCTGATGCGCTCGAACTTGCGGCCCATCGCCTCGGCGATCGAGCGGCCCAGCGAGGTCTTACCCACGCCGGGCGGGCCCACGAAGCAGAGGATGGGCCCGTGCAGGTCGCTCTTGAGCTTGCGCACGGCGAGGTACTCGAGGATGCGGTCCTTGACCTTCTCGAGGTCGTAGTGGTCGCGGTCGAGGATCTCGCGGGCGTGGGCGATGTCTAAGTTGTCGTCGCTGGAGATGCCCCAGGGCAGGGTCACGATCCAGTCGAGGTAGGTGCGGATGACCGGGTACTCGGCACTGGCCGACTGGATCTGGGAGAGGCGCTCGAGCTCGTGCTCGGCGGCCTTGCGGACCTCGTCGGGCAGCACGAGCTGGTCGAGCTTGGTGCGCAGCTCGTTGACCTCGGCCTCCTGCTCGTTGGTCTCGCCGAGCTCCTGCTGGATAGCCTTGAGCTGCTGGCGCAGGAAGTACTCGCGCTGCGTCTTGTCGATCTCGGAGCGCACGTCGGACTGGATCTTGGAGCCCAGCTCGAGCACCTCGAGCTCGCGCGCCAGGATGTGGGTGAGCTTGCGCAGCCGCTGTTCGATGTCGGCCTCTTCGAGCAGCGCCTGCTTGTCTTCGGTCTTGATGCGCATGGTGCTGGCCACGAGGAACGCCAGGGCGCCGGGCTCCTCGACGTTGGCGGCCGCCATCTCGAGCTCCTCCGGCAGGTAGGGCACCAGCGAGACGATGCGCGAGAAGACCGACAGCAGGTTGGCGCGCAGGGCATCGACCTCCTTGCTTTCGACGGTCACGTCGTCGAGCTTCTCGATCGTCGCCCTGAGGTAGGGCTCCCGGGACGTGTAGCCGGTGATCTTCACGCGCTGCAGCCCCTGCACCAGGATGCGCATGGTGTTGTCGGGCAACTTGACCATCTTGTGGGCCAGCGCGACCGTGCCGATCTGATAGAGCAGCTCGGGGCCGGGGACCTCGACCTCGGCGTCCTTGGAGGCCACCAGCACGAGCAGACGGTCGGCCGCCAGCACCTCGTCGATCAGCTTGATCGAACGCTCCTGGCCCACCGTCAGGGGGATCATCGTGTCGGGGAACACGACGGTGTCGCGCAGCGGCAGGACCGGCAGCTCGCCGGGCAGCTCACCCTGATCGGGCACCTTGACCTCGACCTCGTCGGTGGCGCTCACGACTCACCGCCTATCTTGATCTCGATGCGCTGCTTGTGGGGATCGTTGGCGACCAGCGGCAGCCGCACCTCGAGCACGCCGGCCTCGTAGGTGGCCTGGGTGGCATCGACGTCGATGTCGACCGCCAGGCGGATCTGGCGTTCGAAGTCGCCGTAGTCCATCTCGACCTGCTGGTAGACGCGGCGGTCGCCGCCGAAGAACGTGCGCCGGCCACGGACCATCACCTTGCGGGGCTCGACTTCGAGCTGGATGTCTTCGCGGGCGAGTCCCGGCAGCTCGAAGCGCACCACGAGGTGGCGCGACTCCTCAACGAAATAGACGTCGGCGAGCGGCACGAAGCCGGCCCGGCCCGAGTACTGCGCGCTGCGGCTGATGCAGGCGTTGTCGAACGTGCGCAGCACTTCACGGTGCAATTTGTCTCGGTCCACGAAACGACTCCTTCGGTGCGGCCCCGCGGGCCGACTTCTCCCACGCGCTCCTCATCTACCCACGCCCGGCGCGAGCGTAACGGCGGCCCGGCGGGCCAAGCGGGGAGACGACGACCGATTCTACCAGCCGGCTCTCATGTGGGTGCGCGTGGCCCGCGTGGCCCGCGTCGCCCGGGCCGTCCGGCGCGATCAGCCGCTCGCCCGCGCCGTCCGGCGCGATCAGCCGCTGGCCCGGGCCGTCCGGCGCGATCAGCCGCTGGCCCGGGCCGGCTCGTCGCGGTCCAGACCTGCGAGTCGTTCGCTGACGCTCCAGAAGGCGGCTCGCAGCTCACGGCTGTAGCTCGCCGGCGACGACGTCGTGCGGCGCTCGTCGACGAAGTAGGCGCCGCTCACCCCCTCGACGTCGGGCGACGTGGCCAGGTACACGGCCGTGCGGGCGCCCTCGCGCGGGCTCGCCCCGCCGGCCGCCCGAAAGCCGGCGTGCAGCAGCTTGGTCGACACCGCACCGGGGTGCAGCGCGTTGACCGTGACGCCCGCGCCGCGCAGCCGCTCGGCGAGCTCGTAGGTGAACAGCAGGTTGCCGAGCTTGGAGAGTCCGTAGGCCGAGTAGCCGTCGTAGCGTTTCTCGCCCTGCAGGTCGGCCAGGTCGACCGGCGCCCGCTGGTGCACGCCCGAGCTCACCACGACGATCCGCGCCGGCGCCGCGGCCAGCAGCGGGTCGAGCAGCAGGTTGGTGAGCAGGAACGGGGCCAGATGGTTGACCTGGAACGTGGTCTCGAGGCCGTCGCGCGTGAGGTGGCGGCGCTCCTGGTAGACGCCGGCGTTGTCGACCAGCACGTGCAGGCGCTCGGTGAGGCCGCGCACCTGGTCGGCCAGCGCCCGAACCTGGTCGAGCGACGTGAAGTCGGCGAGCACCACGTCGACCTGGTCGCTGCCGGTCGACGAGCAGATCTCGCGGCGCGCCGCGGCGGCGCGGCCCGCGTCGCGGCCGTGCAGCAGCACTCGCGCGCCCCGGCGGGCGAGCTCGCGCGCCGTCTCTTTGCCGATGCCGTCGGTCGCCCCGGTCACCAGGACCGTGCGGCCGCGGACCGTCCAGGGCTGGTTCATCACTCCCCTCGCCTGCCGTCACCGGCCTTATGCCCCGCGGCCCCACCACCCACCCCCTGCCAGCCTTCTGACATGTGCCGCGAGGCACCTCGCCGAGCGGCGGACCTCGACAATTTCCGTCGGCCCCGCCAGTCAAGCACACGACACGCCGCGACCGTCGGTCGACGACCGCCCCACACGGCTCACGACGACGGTGGGCGTCGGTAGACGTTACCGCGGACGTCGCCACCGGCCGCGCGCCGAGCGCGCCCCGGACGTCGCCGCGGTCAGCCTCGGCCGCTCCCGGCTCGCCGGGCAAGGCTGGCATTGCCCGGCAGACGCGCTACGATGGTCCGGTGCAACTGGCGTTCATGACGGTCGACGAGCTGGTCGCTCTTCTCGAGCAGGCCGGCGAGCCCCTCGATTACCGCGAGGTCTGGCCTCGCCTCTTCCGCATGGCCAACTGCCCCCCCGAGCTCATGCGCACCCTCGTCTCCGACATCGTGCGCGACGACGAGCGGCTCGTGTGGGACGGACCGTTCCACGTCGGTCTGGAAGAGTGGCACGCCCAGCGGCGCGACCTGTCGACCGTCACCTTCACGGTCGTCGACCTCGAGACCACCGGCGGCACCCCAGGCTTCACCAAGATCACCGAGATCGGCGCCGTGCGCCTCGAGGAGGGCCGCCAGGTCGCGACCTTCTCGCAGCTCGTCGACCCCCGGCAGCCGGTGCCGGCCAAGATCACCGAGATCACCGGCATCACCGGCGAGATGCTCGTCGGCCAGCCGCCGATCGAAGAGGTCCTGCCGCGCTTCCTCGAGTTCTCGGCCGACTCGGTCCTGGTGGCTCACAACGCCCGCTTCGACCTGGGCTTTCTCGACTACGAGCTCAGCATGCTCATGAGCCGCACCTTCCCGCGACCCACGCTCGACACGCTGCGCCTCGCCCGCCGGCTGCTGTCGCCCATGCGCTGCTCGCTGGGCGCCCTGGCCGAACGCTTCGACACGGCCGTCAAACCGAGTCACCGGGCCCTCGACGACGCCCTGGCCACGGCCGAGATCCTGCTGCTGCTGCTCGCCCGTCTGCAGGAGCAGGGCGTGACCACCCTCGAGGAGGTCGTGCGCCTCTGCGAGCCCGGAGCGCGGCGCAACTACCACAAGATCGTGCTCACTGAGGGACTGCCGACCCGACCCGGCGTGTACATCATGCGCGACGCCCACGGTCACGAGCTCTACATCGGCAAGGCCGAGAACCTGCGCCGCCGGACCCGCGACCACTTCTTGCAGCGCCAGGCCTACGGCGCCCGCCAGGCGCTCGAGCTTCTCGACCGCTTCGACATCCTCGAGACGGGCTCGGAGTTCGCCGCGCTGCTGCTCGAGTCGCGGCTGATCGGCAAGCACCGCCCGCCCTACAACCAGCACGGCACGCGGGTGACGAGCTACCAGTACGTCAAGCTCACCACCGAGCCGTTCCCCCGCCTGTACGCCACGCCGAACCGCCGCGACGACGGCGCCCTGTACGCCGGACCCTTCCGCCGGGCGAGCTTCGCCCGGCGCCTGGTCGAGCTGCTCAACGCCGTCTACCCGCTGCGCACCTGCGTGCGCCTGCGCGATGCCGACGCCGAGGGCGCCCACGCCTGCCTGCGCCACGACATCGGCGCCTGCCTGGGCCCGTGTCGCGGCGAGCTGAACGGCCGCTACCAGGAGGTCGTCGACCAGGTGAGCCGGGTGCTCGACGGCAACGGGCGCGAGCTCGACCGCGAGCTGGAACGCCGCCAGGCCGAGATGGTCACCGAGCTGGCCTTCGAACAGGCCGCCCGGGTGCAGTCGTGGCGCGAGACGCTCGACCAGGCCCTGCGCACGGTCCGCAAGCTGCACACCGCCTGTCGCACCTACGCCCTGCTGGTCTACCCCGCCCGCCAGCCCGGCAGGGTCACCGTGTACGGCGTCGCCGCGGGCAGCATCGTCGACGAGCGTTCCCTGCGGCCCGACGAGCTCTCGCCCGACGTCGCCCTCGAGATCGTGACCGGCCTCTATGCGGCGGCGCCTCCGGCGCCGCCGCTGCCGACCGACACGATCGACGAGATCCTGCTGGTCTCCAGCTGGCTGCGTCGCCACCGCGAGGCGGTGAACGTCATCAACCTGCCGGCCGCCGACGCGCCCGAGGGGTTGCGCGAGGCCGCCGCCGAGCTGGTGCGCCGTCTGCCGCTGTGCGTCGGCACGGCCGCGGCGAGCGCTCCCGAGGTGCCCGACGGGCAGGTCACGCTGGCCGTCGACGGGACGGTCGCCGAGACCTGAGACGCGGCGACAGGCCTTCGGACCGTCAACCTTGACACGAGCATATGTTCGCTCTACGCTGCGCCCGCACGACCGCACCGCGACACGAGAGCCGAACGCAACAGTGGCCCAGGGTCTACCCACCCCCATCACCGTCGTCTGGCGTCCGCTGGCCCGCGCGCCCAAGGCTTTTGTATGGCGTGAGCGGCGCTGGCGGGTCGAGCGCGTGCTGCAACGCTGGTCGATCGACACCGGCTGGTGGAGCGAAGAGGTGCGCATCGACCGCCGCTACCTGCGGGTCGTCGCCGAGGGACGCGTGTTCGACCTGTACCTCGACCGCGCCCGACGCCGCTGGTTTCTCGAGCGGGCGCTGTGAGGGCGCCGGCGCTCAGTTCCCCAGGCGCTCCTCGAAGTAGACGGCCGGCGCCACCGGCCGCAGGCAGTGGGTGCCGCCGGCGGCCTGGCAGTAGCTGCCCACGTTCAGCAGGGCGACGATGTCGCCCTCGCCGATAGCCGGGAATGCGTAGTCCTCGGCAAACAGGTCGGGCGCCTCGTTGATGTGCCCGGCGATCGTCACCCGGTGCGGGCGCGCCGCGAGTGGGTCGACGGCCGGCACGACGTCGACCCACTCGCCCCACACGAAGCGCAGCGCAGCCGTGTTCCAGCCGGCGTTCAGGCCCACGAACGTCGTGCCCAGGCGGTCCTCAACGGTGGCCACCTCGGCGAGCAGCACGCCGCTCGCCGCAAAGAAAAACTCGCCCGGCTCGGTGGCGATCGTCGCCCCCAGCGGCCCAAGGCGCCGGGCGAGCACCGCCGCCCAGGCGTCGAGGTCAAGGTCGGTCTCGCCCTCCATCATCGGCTCGCCCAGACCGCCGCCGGTGTTGACCTCCTCGATGGGGCAGCCCGCGTCGCGCAGGTGTTCGACCATCCCGGCGACGACCGCCAGCGCCTCGTCGAGCTGCGGCAGCTCGGCGTCGTGCACCTGGTGGCAGACGTGCACACCCACGGTGTCGATGACCACATCGTGCTGGCGGGCGATCGCCACCGCCTCGTCGAGCTGTTCGGCGTAGATGCCGAACTTGGTCGGCTTGGGCGAGGCATAGATGCCGAACTGCAGCTCGTCGTCGGGCGAGCGACCGGCCGGCACGAAGCGGCGCGCGGCGCCGGCCCGCGGGTTGAGCCGCAGGCCGACCCGCCGCCCCGGCGCCGCCCGCCCCACGCGCCGCAGCTGCGAGAGCAGGTCGACGTTCAGCTTGAGCGGATACCGCAGGATGGCCTCCAGGTCGCGGTCGACCAGGTTGCTGCCGGTGAAGCTGAGCTCCTCGGCGCGCCAGCCATGCTCCAGAGCCCAGGCGACCTCGCCCGGCGAGCAGACGTCGACGCCTACGGCGCCGGGCGTGCCGGGTTCGCCCAGGCGGCGCAGCGCGGCGAGCACCTCGGGCTCGCGCTGCGCCTTCAGGGCGAATCGCACGCGGTGCGGCAGGCCCGTCGCCGCCAGGGCGGCCTGGACGCGCCGCACGCGGTCGGTGACGTCGGTCAGATCGAAGGCGAAGAGCGGCGTGCCGTGCTCGCGCGCGAGGCCTTCGGCGTCGCGTCCGGCGACGCGCAGCCGGCCGTCGCGCACGTCGAGGCCCGGGCGCACCCACCAGGTCGGGACAGCACTGGGCGCCGACGTCGCGAGTGGCTCGGACGCGGGGGCTGCCGACGCGGAGTCGTCGAGGTCATCGGTTCCACTCATGGGCCCATCCTACGGGGGGCACCCTGGCGGCGGCAAACCTGGCGGAGGTAGGCGTGAAGAAAACCAGACCGTCCCTGCGTCTCTTGTCGTGACGGCCGCAGACACTGTCAGGCAAGGGCGACCGCCGGGCCGGCCGGCAGGATCGGGAACGGCTGTACGATACGGCCGGGCTTGCGGGGGAAGAGGCGCAGGAGGGTCTGGTGCAAACGCATGAGTCCACGGCGGCCGGCAGCGGCCAACGGTGTGACGAGCGCGTGGTGGCCGCTGCCCGGCGCGGCGACGAGAAGGCCTTCATCGCCATCCTGCAGGCGTACGATCGCCGCCTGCGCCGCATCGCCTCGTGCCTGCTCGGCGATCGCGATCTCATGGATGACGCGCTTCAGGAGGTGGCCGTCAAGGCGGCTCGCGCCCTGCCCGCGCTGCGCGACCCCGATGCGGTCGGCGCCTGGCTTGCGCGCACGACCTACCGAACCTGCCTCGACATGCTTCGCCGGCAGCGAGGACTGGTTCTCCTCGCGCCCGAGGATCTCCCCGAGTCCGGCGACGGCGTTGCCGACTTCGTCGACGAGCTGGCGGCGCGGGATGCCGTGACACGACTGCTGGCCACACTCACTCCGGAGCAGCGGGCCGCCGTGGTGCTGGTCGATCAGGAAGGCCTCGACTACCGCCTGGCGGCGGAGTTGCTGGACATCCCGGCCGGCACCATCGGCTCGCGACTCTCCAAGGCCCGGGCAGTGTTGCGCCGGGCGGTCTCTGCCTCCCTTCTGGAGGAGCTGTCATGAACGAACACCCCGACACCACACAGCGCGACGAACAGGTGGGTCGCCTTCTCGACACGGTCGAGCTCGACCACGGTCCGGCCTACTGGGACACGGTGCGCTCGGCGACGGGGCCGCACCTGGCCAAGCTCAGGCGGCGCCCTTTGTGGGCACGACGCCCTGTCCAGGTCGGCGTCGCGGTCGCTGTCGCAGCGGCTGTCGTCACCATCGTCCTGATCGGCCTGCCGAGCCGCAACGGCGGCACGCCCACGCCGGCCAACGCGGCGCAATTGATGCTCGCGGCGATGGACAATGGTCTTCTCAACACGACGACCGTACAGGGAGACTTCAGCGAGACCACGACGGTCGACGCCTCCGGCCACGCTCCCGCCTGGGCCGAGTGGCAGGGCAGCTTCGCCGCGGACGCCGCCGGCGACAGCCGCTACGAGATCGCCCTTGCGGGGCGCTCCGCCGGCGTAGGCGTCGTCTCGCACCCCTCGATGACGGGACCGCCCGTGCCTTCCTCCGACAGGCCCAACGCCATCTGGGCCGTCCTGCCGCCGGCGCGCTACGTCTCCGTCTATGACGCGAGCGCCATGGCGGTGCGCTGGGCCTCCTGGGATGCGAGCGGCAACCTCACCGACCACGGCAGCGCGAGGCGCTGGCCGACCTTCCGCTGGGGCCAGACGCCGGACGACTTGCTGCAGTTCTGGGTCAACAACCTCGCCCAGGCGGCCCTCGTGCACGCCGCCGTGGCCGGCGCTGCCGATCTGCCCGTGCGGGCCGTCATCTACGAGGGACGGCCCGCCTGGCAGGCGACCGTCGACCTGCTGCCGACGTACCGGGCCACGGCGGACTACTTTAGCGTCCTGCGCGAGGTCGTGACGGTCGATCAGGCCAGTGGCTTCGTCGTGCGCACGGTCTTGAGCGCGACCCCCGGCCCGGCAGCCAAGACGCCCGGATACCCCTACGCGCTGAGCCCCTACACCATCGAGTTGCGCATCACACATCTGAAGACCGACGCGGCCTTGCCGGCGAGCACGTTCACCGATTTGCCGAAGGGCGTGCCGAACCCGGCGCCCTCGGGCGCCGCAGTCGCGCCCAACGGGTCGCCGCCGGTGACCGCGGGCACGCTGGCTCAGGCCGCGGCCTCGGCGGGTTTCAAACCGCTGACGCCCGATCGCCTGCCCGCCGGCTTCGTTCTCAGTGCGACCTCGGGCAACGCTCATATGGGCATAGACTCACTGATCTCGCAGTTCGTGGTTTCCCCCCGGGAGATCGACCAGCTCTACCGGTGTGGCTTCGAGTGGTTCGAGCTCGACGTGATTCCCTGGAACGGCCAGAACCGGGACCTGGAGAACCAGGACCTGAAGAGGCTCAAAGAGGTGCTGCTGCCCAAGCCGGTCATCGTCGTGCTGCACGGCGGTTCGCAGGCGGGTGCCACGGCGTACCTCTGGCAGGGGTCCGGTTCAGACAGCGCGACCGAGGGGCGGTTCTCGGATCATGGCATGCTGCCGCTCTGGGCCTCATCGACTCTGCAGTTCTACGGCAACGGCTACTGTGTCTACCTGTGGGGCAACATCCCCAGCAAGGACCTGTTGCGGATCGCCGACTCGTTGCGCGTCGCGAAGTGACAACCGCGAGTTGCTCACCTTCAAGCAGTCTCGGGTGACATCGCCCGGGCGCCGCGGCGGCGCTCACCGTAAACTCGGCGGCAACGCCGCCGTCGCGGTAGCATGGACCGCCGAGACCGGCGGCGATGGCGCCGCACGGTTCCGCGACGCCGCGAATCGGCAAGACTACTGACGGGCAGACCCGCGCGGGCCGGCGGCGGCGAGGCGGGCGAGCATTCGCGCGCCCGCCCCGCCGCCGCCGGCCCGCGCCCGACCAGGGAGGCTGCGTGACCACTGAGTCGCAGGTGACTATCCCGGCCGCACGCTTCGACGCGGTCGTGTTCGACATGGACGGCGTCGTCACCCAGACGGCGACCGTGCACGCGGCCGCCTGGAAGGCGCTCTTCGACGCCTTTCTCGAGGAACGTGCCCTGCGCACCGACGAGCCTTTCCGGCCCTTCGACATCGAAGCCGACTACCTGCCCTACGTCGACGGCAAAGCCCGCTACGACGGGGTGCGCGACTTCCTGGCCTCGCGTGGCGTGACGCTGCCCTGGGGCGCTCCGTCCGACCCGCCCGACGCCCAGACCGTCTGCGGCCTGGGCAATCGCAAGAACGACTTCTTCCTGCGCGTCGTGGCCGAGCAGGGCGTCAAGCCGTTCCCCACCACGGTCGCGCTCATCGCCCGGCTGCACGAGGCCGACATCGCCACGGCCATCATCTCGGCCAGCAAAAACACGACCGCGATTCTCGCCGCGGCCGGCGTAGCCGACCTGTTCGCGGCTCAGGTCGACGGCGGCGTGGCGGAGATGCTCGGCTTGCCGGGCAAGCCCGACCCGGCGGTGTTCGTCGAGGCGGCCCGGCTCCTGGGCGTCGTGACACCGCGCGCCGTCGTGGTCGAAGACGCCGAAGCCGGGGTCGAAGCCGGTCACAGGGGCGGCTTTGGTCTGGTGATCGGCGTCGACCGCTCCGACCACGCCCAGGCGCTGCGCGACCACGGCGCCGACGTGGTGGTCAAGGACCTGGCCGAAGTGACGGTCGTCGCGGGCTGACGCTGCGCGCCACCCACTCCTAAGCCACGAACAGCCAGAGCGCGAAGCGCCCGGTGAGGTAGACCAGCGCGGCGGTCGAACCGACGACCAGCACCGTGCGCAGCAGGCGGTGGCGCTCGGTGGCCAGTCCCAGCGAGATGAACAGCGGGAATGCACAGAGCACGAAGCGCGGCATCGACATCAGCGGGATCTGGGCGCGCGGCTGCAGCAGGGGGACCATCACCAGCGCCGCCGCGTACAGCGTGTAGGCGTGCGGCAGCCGGCGCCAGCCGACGATGAGCGCCCACACGGCGAAGGCCAGGGCGAGGAACGAGATGAGATTCACGACCGCGATCTCGTGCTGGACGAAGGCCATGACCTGCCCGGGATAAGCCTGCAGCAGCGGCGCCGGGCGGCCGCTGACGATGTAGCGCACCGCATACCAGCCGGCGCGTGTAGCGTGCCACACCGTCGTGGTGGGCGCCGCCAGCGAACGCCCCCACTCGCTCTCGCCGGTCGACCAGGCCACCGGGTCGCCGACCGCGCGCCACAGGTAGAGGCAGTAGCCGAGCAGGCCCAGCGGCGGCAGCAACAGGGCGGCGGGGCGCGCCCAGGCGCGCCCCGCCGCCCGCTTGCTCGAGCCGAAGTAGGCCATCGCCATGGGCAGCAGCAGCAGCACGCCGGTGACGCGGGTGAGTGTGGCCAGCAGAGCCGCCACGCCGGCCAGCACCAGCCAGTCGCGCCGCAGGCACCAGAAGCACAGCAGCGAGAGCAGCAGAAGCAGCGACTCGCTGTAGACCGCCGAGAAGAAGAACGAGGTCGGAAACAGCGACAGGAACAGGACGGTGCAGAAGGCCGCCCGGTGGCCGAACTGGCTCTGGACGAGGCCGTAGAGCAGCGCGACCGCGGCCAAGAAGAAGACCGTCGAGACGACGATGCCGGCGAGCTCGTAGCCGTGGCCGACGAGCAGTCCGGCGCCCCGCACGACCAGCGGATACAGGGGGAAGAACGTGGCGAACTGGCCGCGCGGATAGCCCTGCACGGTGACCCGCAAAAACCACACGCCGTCGTAGTGCGCCAGCGGGTTGAGCATGGCGCCCAGCGCGCCGTGGAAGGTCTCGGCCCACGTCGGATAGCGCAGGCTCGAGGCCACCGGGTGGGCCGTGAAAAGCCGCCCGGCGGTGTAATTAACGATGGCGATGAGCAGCCGCGAGCCGAGCGCCACGCCCAGGGCGCCCAGGGCCCAGCGGTCGGCGAGGCCGGCGATCGTGGAGTGCGATCGCGTGCGCCCGCGCGTTGCTGCCTCGGCCCTGCTGCTCATCATGTCCCGTTGTCTTCGGCGCGCGGTGCGGTTCTCCTGAGGGAAGCGACTGTATGGAGTCGCGATGTTTGCCGCGGTTGACATCTGGAAAAGATGTGTCACGATATATCGCGTAACAGCGATACCGACCACAACGGAGGCAGAAGATGTTCAACGAAGATCCACGAGCGGGCTCCGGCCCGGGTGAAGGCGCCCCTCACCGCCGGCCCCACGGCCATGCGGCCGAGTTCCGCTTTCACGAAGGGCGCGGCCCCCACGGCCATCACTGCGGCCCCCACGGCTTCGGCCCGCACGGCCGCGCCCGCCGCGGCAACGTCAAGGCCGCGATTCTGGCCGTCCTGGCCGAGCAGCCCATGCACGGCTACGAGGTCATGCAGCAGCTCGAGTCGCGCAGCGGCGGCATGTGGCGGCCCAGCCCGGGCTCCATCTACCCCACCCTGCAGCTCCTCGAAGACCAGGGCCTGATCAGAAGCGAGGAGATCGACGGCCGGCGGGTGTTCTCGCTGACCGACGAGGGCAAGGTCGAGGCCGCGACGATCACCGAGCAAGGCGCCCCTTGGGCGACCTCACAGAGCGGACCCGAGGGCGCGCGCTTCAAGATGCGCGGCGCCGCGATGCAGCTCATGGCGGCGATCCGGCAGGTGGGCATGGCAGGCTCGCAGGAGCAGATCGACAAGACCCTGGAGATCCTGGCCGAGGCGCGCAAGCGCATCTACGGGTTGCTGGCCGAGAGCGAGTAGGGCCACGGCGGCGTCGGCTGCGGCGGGTCCGGGGGCTCGGGGGCGCGCCTCGCGAAGCAGAGTAGGGATCCGCGGCCTTCAGCCGCGGATGGTGCTCACGCTCGGAAGCGCCCCCTCCGCCCCCGGACCCGCCTCCGCCGACTCCGGCGGAGGCGCGGCGCCGGGCGGAACAGCCCTCAGGCTCGCGGCGCGGACCTCCCCCGATCCCCGGCCGCCGAATCGGCTGACCGGCTCGCAGGTCCGAAGTGCGCCTCGCGGCTGCGCCGCGGACGAGTGCTTGCGCTCGGAGCGCTACAGGATCGCCACCCAGATCGTCACTTGGCTGCCCTTGAGCGCGAGGGACCCGGCGGCGGGCTTCTGCTTGGTGACGTTGTCCGGGAACGTGCCCAGGCCGAGCGTGCTGTTGACGACCACCGCAAAGCCCGCCGCCTTCAGGGTGTTGGTGGCACTGCCCTCGGAGGCGCCGACCACGTCGGGGATCTGCACCTTCAGCGGGCCGCTGCTCACCCAGTAGCGCACGGTGCCACCGCGCAGGAGCGAGGTGCCGGCCGCGGGGCTCTGGTGGATCACCAAGCCGCGCCGCACCGTGCTCGAGTGTTGCGAAAGTTTCACCGGGACGAAGCTCTGCGCACGCAGCGCCGCCGCGGCGGCGCTCGAGGTCGCACCCACGACGCTCACGATCGCCGGGTGCAGCAGCCCGCGGCTCACGACCAGACGAACCTGCGTGCCCTTCTTGAGCGGCACGCCGGCCGCCGGGTGCTGGGCCATGACGGCGCCAGGCGCCACGGTGTCGGAATAGCCGCCGGTCGTGCGAACCGTGAATCCCTCGTGATCGAGCATGCTCACGGCATGGCTCTCTGTCTTGCCGAGAACCGAGGGCACGATAACGCTGCGAGCAGCGTAGGCTCGATAGGCCAGGACACCGGCGACCACGGCGGCGAGCACGATAATGACTGCCAGCGCCGCCCAGAGCCGGCGGCGGCGATGGCGTGGTGCGCCGGAAGCGGCCCGGCCGGCAGCCGGGACGACGCGCGTGGCGGCCGTCAAGTCGGCGGAGGCGAGCGCGGCGGAGACCGGCACAGCCATGGCGACAGGTGATGCAGCGACCCGGGTCGCGGCGGTCGCCGCGCCGGCTCCCGGCCCCGCGGTAGCCGCGCCGGGGACCGCGATCATTGCGAAAGCGGCGGCACTCAAATCGAGCGCGGCCAGCGCGGCGAAGAACTCGGCGGCGGTCTGGAAGCGCTCGGCCGGATCCTTGCGCAGCGCCTGGCCGACAATCGCGTCGAGGGCCGGTGGCAGGTCGGGCACGAACGTGACCGCCGACGGCGCCGGGTCGTTGGCGTGCTGCAGGGCGATGGCGAGGTCGTTGTCGCCCTCGAACGGCAGGCGGCCGGTCAGCATCTCGAACAGCACGACGCCGGCCGAGTACAGGTCGGAGCGCTCGTCGGTCGGTTCGCCGCGGGCCTGCTCGGGCGACAGGTAGCGCGAGGTGCCCATGACGATGCCCGTCGAGGTGAGCTGCGAGGCGCCGAAATGGGCGATGCCGAAGTCGGCCACCTTGACCCTGCCGTCCTGCGCGAACAGCACGTTCTGGGCGGTGACGTCGCGGTGGATGACGCCGCCGTCGTGAGCCGCCCGCAGAGCGGCGAGCAGGCCGAGCTCGATGTCGCGCGCCGCAGTCGGCGTCAGGCGCCCGTTGCGCTGCACGAGGTCCTTCACGGTCTCGCCGGACACGTACTCCATGACGATGTACGACGAGCCGGCCGCACCGCCGCGATCGTGGATGGCGACCACGTTGGGATGGTTCAGGGCGGCCGCCGCGCGCGCCTCGCGGTGGAAGCGCGCCACGAACTCCTCGTCGTCGGCGAAGCGCTCGCGCAGGACCTTCACCGCCACCAGGCGCCCCAGCGTCGTGTCTTTGGCCAGGAAGACCTCGGCCATGCCGCCGCCGCCCAGCCGCCGTTCGACCCGGTAGCGGCCGGCGATGAGCCGCGCCTCGGCGGCGGGGGGAGCGGCGCTCGCCGCCACCGAGGCGTCCGCGCCCGGGGAAGCGTCGTCCGCCGCGGGCGCGCCCGCGGCGAGCGCGTTGCCGGCGGCGTCGCCGTGTGGATCGTCAGGGGTCAAGCGGGAGCACCTCGTGGGTGGATCGTCGTGGATGTCGGTGGCGCCGGCGGCCGCGCGCGGCCCTGCCACCGGCGACCGGCTGTGCGTCTTAGTAGTGTAGGCCATGGACGGCCGGTCGTCTTCCCGGAGCCGTTCGGCACGCTCGTCAGGCGCTCTTGACACGAACGTGTGTTCGTTTCATACTGGGGCCGTTCGGGGGAGAGTCGAGCGCCAACATGGCAGCCGACCTCGCCCGGATACGCGTCCAACGCGCCGGGCGCCGGCCCGCACGCCCGTTCGCTCTACTCTCCCCACCGGTACGATCCACCTGGTGTCGCATGAGCTTCGTCCACCTTCACGTTCACACCAACTTCTCGTTCGGCGACGGCGCCGGGCGCATCGACGAGCTCGTCGACGCCGCCCGCCGCCTGGGCATGCCGGCCCTGGCGGTCACCGACCACGACGGCCTCTACGGCGCCGTGCGCTTCTACCAGACCTGCAAGGCCGCCGGCGTCAAGCCCATCGTCGGCGTCGAGATCAGCGTCGAATCCGTGCTCGCGGCGGCCGGCGTGGCCGAGGCCGGGGCGACCGCCGAGTCCACCGCCCCCGAGACCCGGCGAGGGTCGAGCGGCGGCGCAGCCGCCGCCGGCCCTCTCGCCCCCGTGTGTGGAGCGCCGGGCGCCGCAGCGGAAGCGGGCGAGCCGGCGGAGGTGGGGTCGGGGACGGAGGGGGCGCTTCCGAGCGTGAGTCCTACCCGCGGCGATAGCCGCGGGTGCCATACTCTGGTTCGCGAGGCGCGCCCCCGAGTTCCCGGCCCCGCCGCAGCCGGCTCGCCCACGCCCCCACCCGAGCCCGTCGTCCCGCGCGTCTCCACCACGAACCTCTCCCCCTCCCCGCCGCGCGGCCAGTTCGCCGCCGTCGGCTATCACCTCGTCCTGCTGGCCCGCGACTATCAGGGCTGGTCGCAGCTCTGCCGCATTATCAGCGCCGCCCACCTCGAGCACCGCGGCGAGCCGCCGCTGGCACGCATCGCCACGCTCACCGCCAACCACGATCACCTCATCGCCCTGTCGGCCTGCCGGCGCGGCGAGGTGGGCGCCCTCCTTGGCGCCGGCGACAAGGCGGGCGCCCGCGTCGCCGCGGCCACCTACGCGCGACTCTTCGGCCGCAACGACTTCTTCATCGAGCTCATCGACGAGCAGCTCCCTGGCTCTGCCCGTTACGTGCAGCAGCTCGACCTGCTGGCCCGCGAGCTGCGCCTGCCCACCGTCGCCACCAACGACGTCCACTACCTGAGCGCGGCCGACGCGCCGCTGCACGACATCCTCGCCGCCGAGGCCGCCAACCAGCCGCTGCCCAACCCGCTGGGGCGGCGCAACAGCGAGCTTTACCTCAAGACCCCCGGCCAGATGTGGCGCCTGTTTGCCCGCTACCCGCAGGCCTACCGCAACGCCGCCCGCATCGCGGCCCGCTGCAACCTCGACCTGGGGCTCGGCCGGCTGCTCTTCCCCGCCTACCCCCTGCCACCCGGCGAAACGGCCTACTCGCTGCTGTGCAAGCACTGCTTCGCCGGCGCCGCCGAGCGCTACAGTCCGGTCACCCCCGAGGTCCTCGAGCGCCTCCAGCGCGAGCTCAAGGTCATCGAGGAGCTCGGCTTCGCCGAGTATTTCCTGGCCGTGCGCGACATCGTCCAGTTCACCCGCGAGCGCGGCATCTACTACTCGGGGCGCGGCTCGGCCGGCAACAGCATCGTGAGCTACGTGCTGCGCATCACCGACGCCGACCCCATCGCCCACGAGCTGCTCTTCGAACGCTTCCTCAACCCCGCCCGCCGCGAGATGCCCGACGTCGACATCGACTTCGAATCGGCCCGCCGCGACGAGGTCATCGAGTACATCTACGAGCGCTTCGGCCACGAGCGGGTGGCGATGGTCGCCACCGTCAACACGGTGCGGGCACCGTCGGCGGTGCGCATCGTGGCACGAGCCTTCGACTTTCGCCCCGACGAGATCGACGCCCTCTCCAAAAAGGTGCCCTGGGGCAGCGCCGCCGGCCTGTCGCAGATGCTCGCCGAGCGCCCCGAGCTGGCCAACCACGAGTTCCAGAGCCCACACTACAAGCGCCTCGTCGGCCTGGCCGAGCGCCTCTCGGGCTTTCCCTACATCCTCGGCACGCATCTCGGCGGCTTCATCCTGTCGCGCGACCCCATCACCGACCGCGTGCCGCTGCAGTGGGCGGCCAAGGGAGTGATCGTCGCCCAGTTCGACAAAGACGACATCGAGACGCTCGGCCTGGTCAAGATGGACATCCTCGGTCTGCGCATGCACAGCGCCATCGCCGAAGCGGTGCGGCTTATCGAGCGGCGCACCGGCGAGCACGTCTCGGCCTGGGAGCTGCCGCGCGACGACCCGGCCGTCTACAAGCTGATCGGCGAGGCCCGCACCATCGGCGTGTTCCAGCTCGAAAGCTCGGGTCAGCGCAACCTCGCCACGCGGCTGCGGCAGCGCGACTTCGACGACGTCATCGCCGCCATCTCGCTGTTTCGTCCGGGGCCGCTGCAGGCCGAGATGATCGGGCCCTTCATCCGCCGCCGCCACGGCCGCGAGAAGGCGCTCGTGCCGCACCCCGACCTCTGGCCGGTCCTCAAACGCACCTACGGCGTCATCCTCTACCAGGAGCAGGTGATCGAGGTGGCCGCGGTGATCGCCGGCTTCTCGCTGGCCGAAGGCGACCTGCTGCGCCGCGCCATGACCCACGAGCGTTCCCTCGAAGAGATGGATCAGATCGGGCGCGACTTCGTCGAGAAGGCGGTCGCCCGCGGCGTGCCGCGGGCGACCGCCGCCGAGGTCTTTCGCCAGCTTCGCGGCTTTGCCGCCTACGGCTTCAACAAGGCCCACGCCGCCTGCTTCGCCGTGGTGTGCAACGCCAGTGCCTGGCTCAAGGCGCACTACCCGGCCGAGTTCTTCTGCGGCCTCATGGACAACCAGCCGATGGGCTTCTACTCACCGCGCGTGGTGTTAAACGACGCCCGCCGCTGGGGGCTCGAGGTGCTGCCGGTCGACGTCAACGAAAGCCTGGTCGACTTCTCCGTCGAGCGCGACGGCCGGGCCCTGCGGGTCGGGCTTTCCTACGCCAAGGAGATGAGCCACGCCGCCGGCGCGGCGATCGTCGCCGAGCGAGCGCCGCAGCGCGGCGGGCCGTACCGCTCGCTGTCCGACTTCTGCCGGCGCACGCGGGTCAGCGTCGAGATCGTCATCAACCTGGTGCGGGTGGGGGCCTTCGACGCCCTCGGGGTACGCCGCGAAGAGCTGCTCGTGCAGGTGCCGCTGGTGCACGCGCAGGTCGCGTCGGGGGGCGTGGCCGGGCGGGGTGCGGGTGGGTCGGCGATCTCCGGTCGCGGCGTCGCGGGCGCGTCGGGAGTGGCTGCCTCCGGGCGGGCTGCGGGCAGGGCAGGGGGTTCCGGTCGCAGCATCGCGGCCACATCGGCTGCGCCAAAATCGGAACCTCAGCGCCGCTCAGGGCGACCATCACCCCCTCCCCTGCCCTCCGCCCGCCCGGCCGGTGCGCCGGCGTCCGGCGAACCATGCGAGCCGGACGGCGACGGCCCGCCCGCCGCCCGGCCGGGCGACGCGCCGACCGACGGCGACTGGTGCGGAGCCGGCGGCGACGCTGCACTCACTGAACCCCCAGAAGAAGTGGGTGGTGGCTTCGTCCTGGCCACAGGCCGGGACGAAGCGCTGCAGCTGGCGACCGACGAGCAGTTCGGGGCGCTACCGTTCGTGCCATCGTGGAGCGCCCGCGAGAAGGTCGCCGTCGAGCTCGAGGTGCTCGGCCTCAACGTGAGCGCCCACCCGCTGGCCTTCGTGCGCGAGCAGCTCACGGCGCTCAACGTGGTGCCGTTCGGTCGCCTGCACCTGGCGCCCGACGGCCGGCGCGTCCGTCTGGCCGGCGTGCTCGAGCGCGCCCAGATGCCCTGGATCCGCAGCGGCCACCGCACGCTGTTTCTCACCCTCGAAGACGAGACCGGCCTGGCCGAGGTCGTCGTCTTCAACGACGTCTACCTG
>Ga0182027_10005894_pt1 | contig 18485 bp, 24 predicted proteins | sample 712E1DmetaG_FD_121300 | JGI IMG/M metagenome (GOLD analysis project Ga0182027, IMG submission 121300) | Permafrost microbial communities from Stordalen Mire, Sweden - 712E1D metaG (Illumina Assembly) | ecosystem: Environmental > Terrestrial > Soil > Wetlands > Permafrost | place: Sweden... | reverse complement strand
CCGGAAACGCCGATTACCGCTTTTTCAATTTTTTGAGTTAAAAATGTTTGCCTTAAAAAAGAGATAATTTTTGCAACTTCTTCTTCCGGGTTTATTTCCAGTAAATCTTTAAACATATAAATTGTGTTTCTTAATATACTCCTCAACGCTTTCCGGAACAAGCCCGCTAATTGATTCTTTTCGCTTAATTCGTTCTCTTATTGAAGTTGATGAATAATCAGTAGCAACTAATTTTGGCGATGTAATTATTTCGAAACCTTCTGGAATAGTCCTAGGTAGAGCGTGTGGATCTCTTGGTAGAATCAGAAATGTCGCTAAGCTTAAAAGCTCATCCGCTTTTTTCCACTTCTTAAATTCTGGTAAGATATCCGAACCTACAACCCAAAAAATATCCGCACCTGTCTGTTGTTTAATCGCTTTTATTGTATCGACACTGTAGCTTATGCCACCCCGCTTAATTTCTATGTCGGAAATTTCAATTTGCGGTCCAGCAAAACACCTTAGCATTTCCAGCCTGTCCTTTGCACTGGCAAGTATCGGCTTCCATTGATGCTCAAAAGCCGGAACCAACAACAACTTATCAATGTCCTTTCGAAATTCGAGAACTTGTTTTGCAACTAGGAAATGACCCATGTGAGGAGGATCGAATCGTCCGCCAAAAATTGCTATCTTCATTTATTATGTTTAGCTATGAACAATTGTGACCTGGGCGCGAGTCGAACGCGCAACCTACTCCTTAGAAGAGAGTTGCTCTATCCATTGAGCTACCAGGCCATGTTTCTATTTTACCAAAAATGCGACTCTAAAACAAAAAATTAGAATTTGTTGTATAATTTTGTAGAATTTATTTTGATGAGAAAACTCAAGAAATTATTAATTGGCCAAGCTCTTCCAATTTTACTAACGGTTTTCACCTTTCTTGTTTTAGCGACTCTTCTTTACGGACTGCTTTTGATTTTAGACTCCTTACACCTCGGTGGACCGATTATTCTTGACTTTCGAAGAAGAGAAGTCTTATTTGGAATAATCGTTTATTTAAAAACCGCAATTGACTTTGCAATCTTTATCGGTAATTTAATGCACACCAATCCGGGCTGGAAAAAGAGAATCGCCATTGAACTTGGAACCGCAATCGGGAACGGTCTTGGAACATTTTTAATTCTTATTCTTTGGACATTACTAAAAACTGTTCCGGTTCTCATGATTATAATGATATTCCTGGCTGCGGTTGTTCTTCTTAGAATGGCACAGGAAAGCTTTGAAGAGTTTTTAAAACAAAGGCAAAGTTTTATTAAACTTAAAATGCCGGTTTCGCTCTTACAAGACCAGTTGAATTTCGTCAATAAAATTTTTCGGCCGATATTACAATTCTTTGTCCCAAATCTGAACCTAACAAAAACCAAAAAATTATCTTTTGTAAACTTAGTTGTCTTCTCATTCACCATTCCTTTTGTCTTAGGATTAGATGATTTTGCAGGATACATTCCTTTGTTCACTTTGATAAATGTTTTCGGTTTCACATTAGGAATTTTATTGGGACACATGCTTTTAACAATTGGGCTTTTTGCATTCCCGAAGAAAACTGTTGCAGTCGTAAAACATCCGATCGTTTTAATTATTGGAGGAGTGGCGTTTATCGGACTTGGTCTTTACGGATTCTACGAATCGGCAGTAATTTTACTTAGCTTATTCCACTAAATCTGAGGAGGTTTTAAACTAAAATGAGCGGGTGAAGAGAATCGAACTCTCGTGACAACTTTGGAAAAGTTGCGTTCTACCATTGAACTACACCCGCGTATGAATATTATACAAAAACTTTATTGTCGGGGAAAGAGGACTCGAACCTCCGACCTCACGGTCCCAAACCGCGCGCTCTACCAACTGAGCTATTCCCCGTCTTCTTGTGCCGCGAGAGAGAGTCGAACTCTCACGCCCGATTAAAGGCAAAGGCTCTTAAGGCCCTCGTGTCTGCCATTCCACCACCGCGGCGCGTATAGACTCGACTCCGATAAATCGAGGACAGCAGTCGAGACTAACGTATCTACAATTTTACCTTACGATGAACATTTATTCAACCATGATGCGGGGGAGTAATTCCAAGCGTTTCTAAAGAGTAATCCAAAAGCTCAATCATTTCGCCTCTCCTGTCGTCGCTTCCCAAAATTACTGCAATAATTTTGTGCCCATTGTAATCCAAATATGTCACCAAACAAAGTCCCGCCTCCGGCGTGTAACCTGTCTTAACACCCTTAACCCCGGGGTAGCTAGTTAAAAGGTTTGTTTCATTTTCAAGGTAAAATGCCTTATGAGTTGAAGAAGATGGAATATTGTAATCAAAAGTTGAAACAATTTGATCAAACAATGGAAAATTAGAAAGTGCGTATTGAGTCATTACCAATAAATCATATACTGTTGTGTATTGTTTTCCGTCGCCCTCAAGTCCGGTCGGATTGGTAAAATTAGTGTCCAAAAGTCCCAATGTCTTAACTTTACTATTCATCGCCTTAATAAACGCGTTTCTGCCTTTGGGAAAATTATTGGCCAAAGTTTCCGCAACATCGTTTCCGCTATGCAACATCATTCCGTACAAAAGATCGCTTAAAGAAAGCATTTCCCCAACATCCAACCCCATTGAATCTTCTCCAACCAAATCATCTTTTGAAACTTTATATTGATCATTTTTCTTTTTATTTTCCAAAGCCACAATTGCTGTCATAATCTTGGTTAAAGATGCCATCGGTAATTTTTGTTTGGGATTTTTGGAGTAGAGAACCTGTTTTGAAGTAAGATCGTAGATTAGGACCGACCACGCCGAAACATTAGGGGCTTGAAGTTTAGTTGAAACCTTATTATCTAAAGATGGTACCCAAATATTTAGTGTTGAAACCTGTCTATTTAGAAAAATCGTTAAAAAATCCGGAAGAGGGGAAACAATCGAAGTTTTATTATTGGAGATTTTTGAATAAATATTGGCGGTAACGAAACTTATGAAGGCTAAAAAAACCACAAAAAACAAGAATACAAAAATTTTCTTCACAAATTTTATTCTACACGATTTTTAAGGTTTATTGAAGCCGTGAGGATCGGCTGGTAAAACTAGATAGTTTTTGACAATTCAATTGGCTATCTCTATCGATCTGTAACTAAACAAATACAACCCTTTGTTTAATTTTTATTTCTTGTGTTTACTCTTTTTCTCATTACACGCTCTTGCTAAGGCACCATCCAGAAGAGCACCCATAAAACTAGAAACGTTGGCATCAGCCAATACAATAATAGCGGCGTTTAAAATATCATCAACCTCTCTTTTGGTTAACTCTGGATGTTGTTCGTAATGCCCCTTAATATGTCTTTCTTTATCGTCGGCGGTAATCGTTCTTCCGTTTCTTGCCTCAACACCGAGCAAAGCTCTGTATACGTTTACTTTTGTTATTGCTCCAACTTGCGTAGGTAACCCTGTATCTTCGGAAAAAATTCTTCCTATGGCTTTCAAAACGGCACCTGAAGCATGAGGAGGAGGTGTTTCTCCTATTACCGCAAAATCAGTTGCTAAAACTGGGATTCCAATATCTGCTTTAGACTTCCTGTGTTCCGTAGGTCTTTTATGTCCTCCTTGTTCTCTTTGTTCTCTGTCTCTCATGCTCAAGCGATTATACAATGAAACTAGTGTTTGTCAATCATATAAGATATTATTTTTTTAAGTCGCAGATCTTGAGTTATGGAACATAATTTTGAGGCTAATTCGATGCGGAGCATACCGGTCTAGACCCGTTTAGTCGTTATAGCGCTATATTTCTCTATTTATTATTCTTGCTGCGGGACATGGATTCGAACCATGATAAACGGATCCAAAGTCCGCTGTACTACCATTATACGATCCCGCATTGATTGAATTCCCACTTTAGCGGGTGCGTCCTTTATGGGCGATCCCGCAATGCACTAATTATATCAAGTTATTAACCCAATTGAAATTCTGATAAAATATGCTTATGAAATTAGTATCGTTAAACATTTGGGGAGGGCAAAAGCACAATGAGCTTTTGGAATATATTAAAACCCTAAACGGAAAAATCGACATCATTTGTCTCCAAGAAGTTTTTAAATCTAACGTTAATACCATCTCCAATGGCTCTAAAATGAATATTTATTCCGATCTTGAAAAAATTCTCAAAGACTACAAAATATTTTTTGCTCCTACTTTTAGCAATTACGATCTTAAAACAAAAACTAATTTCGGCACACTCTTTGGAGAGGCAACTTTTGTTAAAAATGACATTAAAATCATTTCCGAAAAAACAATTTTCACATATAAGAAGTTTGACGAAAAGAAAATCTTATTTCATGACGATTACGGAGAATATTGGGATTTACCAAGAAATTTTCACTATGTTATTGTCAAAAACAACGAAAAAGAATTTTTAATAGCCAACCTACATGGTTTCTGGAAACCGGGAGAAAAAGGGGACACCAAAGAAAGCCTTGAACAATCTGATAAAATTCTGGCGTTTCTGAATAACTTTAATTGCCCTAAAATTCTTTGCGGTGATTTTAACCTAAGACCCGAAACAGAAAGCATGAAAAAACTTGAGGGAAAGATGATTAACTTAATTAAAAAATATAAAGTTAAAAATACCAGAAGCAAATTCTACTCAAGAGACGAAAAATTTGCCGATTATATTCTAGTTTCTCCGAACGTTAAGATTCAAGATTTTAAGATAATAGATGAGCACGTCTCCGACCATTTGCCGCTCTATTTGGAATTTGATTAAATTTCTTTATATTTTTAGGCAAAAGGCCTGATAGGCAAGAGGGAAGAACACTAAGGAAAGTATTGAAACAGTTAATAAAAATATAACAAAAAGATATCTCTTTTTACTTTTTACTTTTAAGAATTGCCAAATACCAATTAGGGATAATAATTGAAATGCGCTCCCAAAGACAAACAATTTCCAGATGTAATCAATATTCGGCTGAAAAAACATCTCAATAAGCGAAATAATTAAACAAAATATAAACAAAAACCAAACATAGACATTTTTTCTAAGACTAGTCAATAAATACCAAATAGCAAAAACAATTCCAAAAAAACCGATAATGCCAATGAATTCTTTCAAGAAGCGGACATCCCAATACTGCAACAACATTTGTAAACCACCCCAAAACAAATAAACAATCTTATTATGCATAAGATGAGTAAGTAGAACTGATGCTCCGTTATTCAAACTAATAGCATCAATAGCTCTAGCTAAAACCACCTTCCAGGTAAAGTAAAAAATATCTTTAAAAAGCCAACAACCATGCCATCTGGCAGTAAAGAATAACTCAACAATCCAAACGATCACAATTAAAAGTTTTCTCATAATTTATACAGTTGAGCAAAAATATCGTGATTTACATTTGCAATATAAATATTTTCCTCTAGGTTTTCGGGCTTGTTATTCCCGTAGAAAGGCCTGGCGTAAAGAACTTTCTTATCTTTCCATGCTGTTGGCTTCATCCATGATGAGTCTACATACTTAAGAGGAATCGAGGGAACATAAAATGAAAAATATTCTGGAATACAATTCAAATTTTTATCAACAACAATATAATTATAACGAGTGGAATTCTTTTGAATTTGAGACGTAATTTGTTTGCATCCGCTACCCCAATCAATTTGAGATTCTTTTGGATATTGAACAAAATAATAATCAAGAAAATATACAAACGAAATTAATACAAAAGCTGCCGTTGCCGCAAATATAAATTTCGTCCACTTATTTCTTTGAATATAGATTTGATAAATCCCAAGCGCAGTTAAGAACGTAAACGGAACAGTCGCCAAAAGGAAACGTAGGGTTTGAGGACTTGGCAGTGCAATAGCCGGCGCAACAGGTGCAATCAAGAATAAAAATATCATTATAAAACGTAACATGGTATTTTTAGTTTTTGTTAAAAAATAAATACCTGCTATGCAAAAAGGTAATTGCCAGAAATATAACAATCCAAAATTCTGCACTTGATGTCTATTGGCCTGATCGCCTAAGTGAAACAAAAAAGTTAAGGAAAAATAAGAAATATAGTTATTTAAAAAAATGGCAACGCCTTTAGCAATCCCCGCAATATTATTAAAAGATGTTTGTGCAAAAGCCGATGTCCCGAGCAAACGCTCTTGTCCTTGAGAAGTAAATGAAAATACTACAAGCGGAAAGGATAATGTTATAAAAGCAATAAAAGCAAGTAGAAAATTCTTAAAAATTTTTTTCTCTTTAAAAAAGACTGCTATCGTAATTAAGAAAAATGTTAAGGGGCTAATTATTCTATACGCTTGATAAGTATATTCGGACACGCAAAAACACAGCATAACTCCCAAAAGATATAACCATTTTCTTGTATTCCAATAACGTAGTCCCCAAAATATACCCAGGCTGTAAAAGAAAAGAGCAACGCAAACTTCAAATCCACCACGGGAAAACTGTAAGTGCCAAGGCAAAATTGCAAAAAGCCCTGCAGCAATTAAAGACAACGTATCGGCAACTTTTTTTGTTTGCTTGTCGCTTTTTAAAAGCTGTCTAAAAAGAAAAAAAACAACTAAAATTGTTAAAGTTCCGGCTAAGGCTGAGGGAAAACGAACGGAAAAATCAGTTTTCCCAAAAAACATCATAGACAACGACACCAAATAAATGTAAACCGGCATTTTATAATCTCCGAATGATTTAAATGCCAACGGGAACGAAACACCATACTGATCTTTACCGGTTTTTAGAATATCGTAGGCATTCAGACCAATCGAAACCTCATCTGTATATAAACCCGAGGGATTAGAGGAGATATTGTAAAAACGTAAAAATCCGCCTAAGAAAATAATCCCGAAAAGAGCAATAATAAATGGTAACTTCATAAATCTATTTTTGCATGAAAAAATTTCCCTAATGAATATTTTCTAAAAGACTCTTTGCAAGGATTAAATCTTTTTTTATTTGTTCTACAAGTTCATTTTCGGATTTAAATTTAATATTACCTCTGATCTTCTTAAAAAGCCTAACTGTAATCCATTTACCGTAAACATCCTCGTTGAAATTTAGAATGTAACTTTCAATCATTTTTTTTCTTTCGCCAAAGGTTTTTGCCGCGCCGACAAAAGTTAATGCAGAAAAACTGCTGTTGTTGATTTTTACTTCAGAAAGGTACACTCCCTCGACAATGTTTTTATGAAGAGCAATATTTGCCGTTGGAAAACCAAGAGATTTACCTCTTTTATTACCTTTCTTTACTTTTCCCCAGACTATGTACTTAAATTTCATTAATTGAATAATAGCAAATTGACTTAAAAAAAGCATTGTGAGATGCTATTTACATGGAACAAACAACTTGTAAATTTTGCGGGCAGACGGTTTTATCAAATTATTACTTTTGTCCATATTGCGGGAAAAAATTAATCGAGCCTCCGATAACCGCGATTAAGGAAATTGGTGTTTATTTACTTAGTATTTTTCTGCCTCCGCTTGGACTTTGGCCGGGGATTAGATATCTATCTCAAAAAAACGAAAGGGCAAGAAGAGTTGGCATTATTGCTATTATTCTCACTATTGTTTCTAGCATTATTACTATTTGGGCATGTATTGGACTTATCGGAAATATTAGTCAAACTATCAATGCGCAAATGAATCAATATCCGGGTTTAGGTTATTAATTTGTAATAATATTTATATGCTTAGATTAAGTAGAGCGCATTTGTAATTTAAGTGTTTTCCCCTTGCAATTTTTTTTAAGCACATAAATACCAATTGTATTTTTACCATATGGATTGTTAAATGTTTTTATTTTTTGTAAATACTTATCCAAACCAACCAGTTGTTCTTCTCTCGATACAAAATAAAGCGGAATATCTGAGTTAAAACAATCAAGCTTTGATAGCGTTGGTCCAAAAAGCCTACTGTCAAAATAAACAACTTTTACATTATTATTTTTATAAAAATAGGCAAGCATAGCGCTTTCGGGATTTCCGGTATTTTCTCCAATCGTAATAATTATCCGTTTACTTTTAGAAATTTCTTGAAAATAATCAATAACTTTGTCCACACCGTAACCCGATGTAAAACCCCGAATATAAACTGAATTATCAAACGGTGTGTATTTTCCCATCAATAAAAAATAATTTACCGGATTAATTAACTGCAATAAAGTAAGACCGATTGGAATAATAAAAATAATAAATATAAAAAAAACACCAAAAAATTTATTTTTGTTCAAAATAAAAACTATGATATAAGAAGCGGGAATAGCTAAAAACGGCAGAAATGAAATCAGATATCTATCTGTCGGAACTCTTACCAAAAATGTTATAACAAAAAATGATAAAAGGAAAAAACCCAAAAAAAATCTTTTAAAGAAATCTTTCTTTACTAAAATAAAAACAATTCCGATTAAACTTGTTAGAAACAGTAGGGGAGTAATATAAAAGAAAGATATCTGCGCATTAACCAATAAGGAACTAAACCACTGTCCCAAAGGAAAACTAAAAAGTTCATTCATTGTTAACGAATACCTTGAGTTTGATTGAAAAGTACTCCAAAATTGAGGGTTAATTAAAAGAAGAGAGATTGAACATATAAAAACAGCTACTCCGACAAAAAGATTATTTAGGGCTTTTGTTTTTTTAGCAATTAAGATGTAACCAACGGTCAACAACACGCAAGATAATACAAAAATTAGAGAAGAAGACTTAATAAAAAAACCTATTCCTAAAGTAAGCCCCGTAAGGGCGGAAAATTTTAACGAATTCTCTTTAAGCGCTTTTACCAAAAAAAAGCACGACCAGATTCCAACCGTAGCAATTGCGCTTTCCATCAACGCCTGCCTATCATAAAAAGAGAAAATGGGAACAATGATATATAAAAATACCGAGACTAAAGCTACTTTCTTATCAAAAAAATATTTAGCCAGTTTATAAATTCCAAGAAGCGATAAAAAGCCGGCAATAACCGAAACCAATCTCCCCGCAAAAAGCGGATCCGAAAATATATTTTCCATTATTCCGAAAATCCACATCAGAAACGGCTGCTTAGCATCATAGAGAGAATAATAAAGAAATCCCGCACTGTGTGTTTCTCTCCATGCCCAATCGAGGTAAATTGCCTCATCATTGAATATCGGCAACTTTGTAAGGTTAACTAAACGAAAAGCAAAATAAAAAATAACCAGCAGTATTAAGTATTTATTTTTAATAATTAATCTCTTTAACTTGAGAAGTTTGTCAAACATAAAATAATTATTCATGATCAACAAACAATAGTCAAATGATATAATTTAACAAATGACAGCAGCTGATGTAAAAAAAGATTTAAATTTTTATACTGACAATAAAAAAGCGGAATTGCTATCAAGATTCTTTAAAACAGGAAAGGGAGAATACGGAGAAGGAGATGTATTTATTGGAATCGTTGTTCCAAATCAAAGAATAGTCGCTAAAAAATATAAAGATTTATCACTACCGGAAAGCCAAAAGCTGCTGGACAGTAAAATTCATGAGTACCGCTTAACCGCTCTTTTTATTCTGACTTATAAATTTCTAAAAGCAGATGAGAAACTGAAGAAAGAAATTGTAGACTTCTATCTTAAAAATACAAAAAATATTAATAACTGGGATCTGATTGATTTATCATCAGTAGAGATATTGGGAAATTATATTATTGAACATCCGGAATATAAAAAGATAATCTACAAATTTTCGAAATCTAAAAGCCTTTGGGAAAGAAGGATTTCGATTATTTCTACTTTTGAACTTATTCGAAACCACCAATTTGCAGATTCACTGAATATAGCCAAAACGCTTTTACATGACAAGGAAGACTTAATTCATAAAGCGGTCGGCTGGATGTTAAGAGAAATCGGCAAAAGAGATAAAAAAACTGAGGAAAAATTTCTTAAAGAACATTATCAAGAGATGCCAAGAACAATGTTAAGATACGCTATAGAAAAATTTCCGGAGAATAAACGCCAACATTATTTATTGAAAAAATAACTGGTCTACTGATATAATTTAAACAATGGCAACAAAAAAAGAAACATTTAAAAAACTTTACAGATCGGAAACAAACCGCGTTTTAGCTGGTGTTGCCGGAGGACTTGGCGAATATTTTAAAATAGATCCGACCCTTATACGGTTGCTTTTTGTTCTTTTGACGGTTTTCGGCGGCGGTGGTATTCTTGTTTATTTTATTCTTTGGATTCTTATCCCTAATGAAAATTGTATTAACAAGCAATCCGACGAAACGATAAAGCAAAACGCCCAGGAATTGAAAGATAAGGCGAAAAGTTTTGCCCAAGAATTTAAAGATATGTCTTCTGAAAAGAAGCCGCGGAATTGGTTCGGTTTTATAGTAATTTTTTTGGGTCTTTTATTTTTATTCGATAATTTGGGGTTTTTGAAATTTAATTTATTCTGGCCTATTCTTTTAATCGGATTTGGATTTTTTCTTTTATTTAAATAATATATGACAAAAACTGAAACAGTTTTAGAAGAAGAACAACCTGTTTACACCTACGATTTTAGGCATAAAAAACATGGTGGTGGAATCCTAGGCGGTCTTGTTTTGGTTTTTTTAGGCGTTGTTTTCTTATTAAATAATCTAGGAATTGTTCCCTCAAACGTTTGGAATGAAGTCTGGAAATTCTGGCCTGTTCTGCTTATGCTTTTAGGCCTTCGTTTATTGGCAGGAAGAAATATCGTCTCGAGAATAATAATTGCCTTAATTACGCTTTTCGCCTTTGCCGGAGTTCTGGCCTACATTCTTTTCTATTACGGAGTATTCCGAAATTTCGGATTTTAATTTACTACTGGGCGCTTGAGGATGCTTCCGGATTTGTTATTTTTAAACCTTTTAATCCCTGTCTAATTTGAAGAGCATCTTGATAGACCGCTTTTAAATCAGAAATTGCAGTTTTAATTTTTACACTGGCATCATCCAGAGTTGTTTTATTTCCAGGATATCCTTGGGCAACTAACGGTGTTAATTCTGTTTGAACGGCAGTGTTTTCCGTATTTGCGTCTGTCAATTTTGCGTTCATATCCGAAAGCAGGGAATTAAGACTGGCTATTTCTCCCGGGGTTTGATCCTGATTAATTCTTGTTTGTAATTTTGTATAAATCTGGTTTAGATTATCCGTTGCTGATGATGCCCTATCGGAAGCAATTAAAAGATTAACCTTTACGCGAAAAAATAGAAAAATATAATAATCACTGACTATCGATTTGACATCCGCTTTCAAAGTCACATTATCTGTATCGTTGTTAATTTTCGTCTGCAAAGTATTAAGACTATCAATCTGAGCTTGAATCTGGCTTTGTAAATCAGCTTTTCCCGCTGAAGTAATTTTTTTAATGCCGTTTAATTTCGTGATAAGATCGTTTAAAAAATCCAATCTTCTGGTAATTTCTTTTTGCGCTCTTTGCATTAAATCCTGCGAAATGTTGGCTTGTATTTTGCTAATTACAGCTGATTTTGATGCCAACTTAACTTCTTTCTGAACGACCGGTCGAACCCCTCCCGGAATAGCAAAACCAACCGCATAAGAAGAATTGGCCGAAAGAGTTATACATAAAGTAACAATCAAAATTATTTTTTTCATTTTATTGCAAATTAGTCTGTTGATCATTAAAACTCTGGTCAACATTATTCATATCGCTATCTAGATTATTTAGATTTTCATTAGCTGTCGTCGTATCATTGTTAATAGCGTTGTCACTGGTATCCTTAAGATTTATTTGATAAACAGACGGTGTTGGAGTAATTGTTGGTTTTACCTTAACATTTGACTGATTATAAACCTGAATTTTATTGCTTACTGGCTTCTTAAAACTACTTAAAAAAAGCACATATCCCGTCCCCGCCAAAATAAATACTATTAAAACAGCAGAAAATATCATTAATAGATTTCTCCCTAAATTAGATTTTGTTGGGGGAATTTGAATCAATGTGTCGTTTACTTGCGGCGCCACTGGATTATTATCCATATAAAAATATTACTCTGTTTAAAAAGTTTTTGTCAAGTAATTAAACTGCCATAATTTGCTATAATTAACTTAAGCCCAGGTGGCGAAATTGGTAGACGCGCACGCTTCAGGTGCGTGTTCCCGTAAGGGAATGGGAGTTCGACTCTCCCCCCGGGCACAAATTATTTGATATAATCTAAACTCGCGGATGTGGTGAAATGGTATACACGCTACCTTGAGGTGGTAGTGCTCGCAAGGGCGTGGAGGTTCAACTCCTCTCATCCGCACAAGTAGGGGACATTTTCCTAAAACTAATATTTAGATAAATATACCAAAGCAGAAATCAAACCCATTTACTTTACCCAAATAAAGTATTATAATTTATTTATGGCTAATGACATCTACTTACTTACTAAAGACGCTAAAGAATTTTATAAAGCAATTCAAAGTCTCAAAACGGACGAAGAATGCAAGAATTTTTTACGAGACTTACTAACCGAAACGGAAATAAAAGAATTCATAAACAGATGGAAAGTTGTTAGAATGTTAGACCAGAAAATACCCTACGAAGAAATTACCAATGAGACTGGAATGAGTAGCACTACTATTGCGAGGATAAGCAAATGGTTGCAAAAAGGCATGGGCGGGTATCGTCTTATTCTTAATAGAATTAAATAAATCGAAGCTAAAATACTAGTTGACTTTATCATAGTAAAGCATTATAATTATTTTACAATTTAAAAAAAGCGCTTGACTGGAGTCACGATCCAGAAGCTGAAGGCCAAAATGCCTTACGGAAGTTGAACCGTTAAATACAACTGTCGATGTCAGCTTTGCGGAGTCGGCCTAAGAGCTTAAAAGAGAAACACTTTTAAGAACAAAGGATGGGACCGCGGGAGGTTCTTTTTTATTGCCTCCCGTTCCTTTTTCATCACATTTTATGTGATGTGAAATGAACGGGAGGTTTTTTTGTTAGAAAAAACAAAGGGAAATAATATGGCAAACATAAATAATAAAAATCTAAAACTGGCAATACAAAAACAAGGGCGTTTAACCGATGAAACGCTTGATTTCTTGCGGAAATCCGGCCTTGAATTTGAAAGCTATAGTCAAAGATTATTTTCTTCATGCAGAAATTTTCCCCTGGAAATATTATATGTTCGGGATAATGACATTCCCAATTACGTGGCATCCGGAACAGTGGACTTAGGTATTCTTGGTCAGAACGTATTGAATGAAAAAAAACCAAAAGTTAAAAAGCTACTTAATTTAGAATACGGGTTTTGTTCACTTATCGTCGCTGTTCCTAAAGAATCCGAGATTAAGGATATAAAAACACTTAGAAATAAGACGATTGCAACTTCATATCCTAAGTCAACAAAAAAATTCTTTAATGATAATAATATTCCTGTTAAAGTCGTAAGCATTAGCGGTTCGGTGGAAATTACACCGGCTCTGGGCATTTCGCAAGCTATCGTTGATCTTGTCTCAACAGGCAGCACTCTCGCTCTAAATGATCTCGAAATTTTAACAAAAGTTTATGATTCCGAAGCAGTTTTAATTGCCAACAAAGATGCTTTAAGAAATGGTAAAAAAGATTTGTTAGAAAAATTAACGACTCGATTCAAAGGCGTACTTTCTGCTAAAGATTATAAATACATCATGATGAACGTTCCAGAAGCTGTTCTTCCTAAAATAAAGCAAATTATTCCCGGTTTAAAATCGCCTACGGTTTCCCCACTGGCAAAAGAGGGATGGTTTTCGGTGCAAACAGTTATCAAAGAAGATACGTTTTGGGAAACAATTGAAAAACTTAAACAAGTTAGGGTATCTGGTATTATTGTTCTACCAATAGAAAAAATGATTATCTAAGCAAGAGATTTATAAAAATGAAAAAAAAGATTACTATCATTGACTATGGATTAGGCAATCTGGCAAGCGTAGCAAATGCTTTAGAAAAGCTTAAAATTCCTTATGAGATTTCAGGCGATATTGACGTGCTAAAAAATGCTAAAGCGCTTATTCTGCCCGGTGTTGGGGCAGCCGGTAGGGGAATGGAGAATCTTAAAAAACGGGGAATAGATCAAGTAATTATTGAACAAGCTAAAAAAGGTACGCCAATTTTAGGGATTTGTTTAGGGATGCAATTGCTGCTTTCCACCAGTGAAGAAGATAATGTTGACTGCTTAGGATTAATAGAAGGAAAAGTAAAAAAATTCGATACTAATTTGAAAGTGCCGCAAATTGGCTGGAATCAAGTAGAAATTAAAAACTCTGTTTTGTTTAATGGGATCAAAAATAACCGCTATTTTTATTTTGTTAATTCCTATTATTGTAAGCCTGTTGATGAAAATCTAATAAAAGGCGTTACGGAATATGGTTTGCGATTCTGTAGCGTTTTAGAAAAAGACAATCTCTATGGAGTTCAATTTCACCCCGAAAAAAGCGGAGACATAGGATTACAATTGTTAAAGAACTTTTGGGAGGTGTCATGTTAATCATTCCGGCAATAGATATAAAAAATGGTAAATGCGTAAGGCTCACTCAAGGAAAATTTGAAAGTGAGAAGATTTATAGTGATAATCCTGTGGACATAGCAAAGAAGTGGCAGGAACAAGGCGCAAAAATGCTTCACATCGTTGATTTGGATGGCGCTAAAAGCGGCAGCTTAGCTAATCTTAAGGTAATTAAAAAAATTGTTAATGCAATTAATATTCCAATACAAGTGGGAGGCGGTATTCGGAATAGGAAGGCAGTAGAAAAATTACTGTCAATTGGCGCATCACGAGTAATTCTAGGAACTCTCGCTTTAGAAGATGACAACGAATTAAAAAATATTTTAAAAGATTTTGCGCCGCAAGTAGTCATTGCGCTTGATACAAAAAATGGAAAACTAATGAAACAGGGATGGCTTGAAAGTAGCGATAAAAGCAGTGTGACAACCGCTTTAAAACTTGAGAGCTTAGGAGTACAAAGATTTATTTATACGGATATTGTAAAAGATGGAACGCTGACAGAACCAAATTACAAAGAAATTGCTAATTTAACCAAAAAAATTCCAGTACCTGTCATTATCAGTGGCGGCATATCTAATTTAAATAGTATCAGACAATTGAAATCTATCGGAGTAGAGGGAATTATTATTGGCAAAGCATTATATGAAGAAAAAATTGATTTAAAGGAGGCAATCAATGCTAGCTAAACGTATTATTCCTTGTTTAGATGTTGATAAAGGAAGGGTCGTAAAAGGTGTTAATTTTGTAAACATAAAAGATGCCGGTGATCCTGTGGAGCTGGCAAAATTTTATAACAGCGAAGGAGCGGATGAACTGGTATTTTTAGACATTACCGCTTCTTGCGAAAACAGAGAAACAATGTTAAACGTTGTTCGGGAAGTCGCAAAACAAGTATTTATTCCGTTCACGGTAGGCGGTGGGATTCGATCAATTAAAGACATAAGAAACATACTTTTAGCAGGAGCCGATAAAATTTCCTTAAACACCTCCGCTGTAAATAATCCCGAACTTATTACAAAAGCATCTAATACCTTTGGTAGTCAGTGTATTGTTTTGGCTATTGATGCAAAGAAAGAAAAGGATCGTTGGAAGGTTTTTACCAACGGTGGCAGAACAGCAACGGATTTGGATGCAATAAGTTGGGCAAAAAAAGCAACAGAAAAGGGCGCAGGAGAAATTCTGCTAACCAGTATGGACAAAGACGGCACTAAAAATGGCTATGACATTGAATTAACAAAGCAAATATCCAAAGCTGTAAGTGTTCCCGTAATCGCATCCGGCGGAGCCGGCAAGATAGAAGACTTCCTGGAAGTTTTCAAAAAAGGTAAAGCAGACGCAGCGCTTGTGGCTTCACTCTTTCATTTTGGTCAACTAAAAATTGCGGAAGTAAAAGATTATTTGAAAAAATCAAACATACCGGTAAGAAACTAATATGAAACTATCTATAGATTTTAAAAAATGTAATGGTTTAGTACCTGCAGTAGCTCAGGATTATAAAACCGGAGAAGTCTTTATGCTTGGGTACATGAATGAAAAAGCGCTAAAAGAAACTCTTAAAACTGGCTGGGTTTATTTTTGGAGCAGAGATAGGCAAAAACTTTGGATGAAAGGTGAAGAGTCGGGAAATAAACTCAAACTGAAAGAAATTTATTCTGATTGCGATAATGATTCGATACTTATTAAGGTAAAATTGATTGGCAGTAATGTCTGCCACACAGGTAATAAGAGTTGTTTTTATACTAAACTAGGAGGAAACAAATGACGTTAGAAGAACTCTACAAAATAATTGAAAACCGTAAAAAAAATATGCCCGACAATTCTTATGTCGCCTCTCTTTTTAAAAAGGGCAATGATCGCATTATCCAAAAGGTGGGAGAAGAAGCGATAGAAGTTGTTATTGCTGCAAAAAACGAAAACAAAGAAAGAATTATTTCAGAAGTCGCTGATTTACTGTTTCATATATTAATCTTGCTTTCTGCAAATAATATTAAACCACAAGAAATATTAAAGGAACTTAAAGCTAGAGATTCCAGGAAATAATAGTTTTACTTCTTGGCTTTGGTGACAACCCAATTATACGGAGTTGTTTGGTAAACGTAATAGTTAAGCCAGTTTGAATACAAAAGAAAAGCGTGGCTTCGCCAATTAACTATTGGTAATTTCTTCGGATTATCATTTGGGAAATAATGTTTTGGCATGTCGATCTTTAAACCTTTTTTAAGGTCTCTCTCGTATTCCTTGGCAAGCGTATGGGAATCATATTCCGAATGACCGGTCACGAAAATCTTACTACCATCCTTAGTGGCTACAATATGTACTCCGGCTTCTTTAGACAAAGATAAAATCTGCAGACTTTTTATTTTCTTGACATCTTTCTCGCGAATTTCCGTGTGTCTTGAGTGGGGGACTACAAATGTATCGTCAAACCCCCGCATTAAAGGCGACTGTTTATTTTTAATCTGGTGTTCAAAAACTCCAAACACTTTTTTACCAACCGGAAACTTATTAATTCTGTAATGAAAGTAGAGACCGGCCTGGGCCGCCCAACAAATATAAAGGGTTGAAGTAACATTTTTTTCAGACCACTGCATAATCTCTTTTAACTCTTTCCAGTAATCAACATCCTCAAACTTTAAGTGTTCAACCGGCGCGCCGGTAATAATTAGCCCATCCAATCGTTGATTCTTGATGTCAGAAAAAGTTTTATAAAAGATTTTCAGATGTCTTTCCGTTGTATGTTTTGACACGTGAGAGGAAAGTTGAATAAGTTCTACCTCCACCTGAAGCGGAGTATTGGAGAGCATACGCAAAAGTTGCGTTTCTGTTTCAATTTTTAAAGGCATTAAATTTAAAATTCCGATTTTCAGAGGCCTTATATCTTGGTGTAACGCGCGGTTTTTACCCATCAAGAAAACATTTTCTTTCTCGAGTATCTCTTTTGCAGGCAGGTGGTTTGGAATATTTATCGGCATAAACTTTTGTACATTATATTACATTCATAATTTTCTGGCTACAGTTTGCTTGCAATTCAAAATTCGTTTATAATTCGAGATGGAAATTCGGGCACTTAGCTCAGCGGTAGAGCGCTGCGTTTACATCGCAGATGTCAGGGGTTCAAATCCCTTAGTGCCCACAAGATACGAACGAAACACTACTTATAGCAATTCGTTTATCCTCAAGACAAATTCTCGGTAGGGATTTATGTGTTTTTGGTAAGAAAAGAAGCTAGAAAGTAGAGATGTCTTAGATATTCCCGCCTAATCTAAATCTTATAGTTGACAAGTGAAAATTTTTAAAATATAATTCCTTTCTATGAGTCCAGATAGAAGACCTGCATTTGAAATAGCTGATAATTGTACACGATGTTCTACCAGAAGTTGTACCCTTGTAAAGGGTACAGGGTTAGATAAGCCTGGAGCTATGGATGAATATGTTGCTGGCTTAAAATCTTTAGTTGAAGGGAAAGACCCTAAGCCAAGATTAGAAAGACTATTTGATGCTTACGATGGAGTTCCATTTGCAGGAGGAAAGTTAACGGACCTTAATTTGAGAGTTGAATTTCCTACGACTCCACAATCCGCTGATGAAGCTCAAGCCGAACCGTGTACCTACGATACTAATTGCGGGATGCTGTAGTCTGCTAATCTTACCTCTTGTACAATTAATGCCCCCCAAGGCCAGTAGATAAAATTTCCACTTGACTCCATTCCTTAAACAGTTATATTTTTATTAGGTGTTTTTAGCAAGAAACGAAGCTAGAAACTAGAGATGTCTTAGACATTCCCGCATTCCTTTGGTAATTTAATCTTCACATTTGATTTAGGTTGATATATAATACTCATACTTAGCTTTGAATTGTTGCTAAAATAATTCTCACTATCTTGCTGATGTAGCCAAGGTGGTCAAGGCACCTGTCTGAAGAACAGGCTATGTCAGTTCGGCTCTGACCCTCAGCACAACACAACTAGCGATGCTTAGAGTCGGGCAGGTGCCGT
>Ga0182027_10005892_pt1 | contig 18494 bp, 13 predicted proteins | sample 712E1DmetaG_FD_121300 | JGI IMG/M metagenome (GOLD analysis project Ga0182027, IMG submission 121300) | Permafrost microbial communities from Stordalen Mire, Sweden - 712E1D metaG (Illumina Assembly) | ecosystem: Environmental > Terrestrial > Soil > Wetlands > Permafrost | place: Sweden... | reverse complement strand
TCCGAGCTGGAAGGAATTGCATTAATACCAAAATCCCAATGATACGATGAAGGTTCATTTAGTGATTTGTCTTGAACGATAATTGTATCATGGGTATAATACTTTTTATCTGTAGTTTGTGAAATGACATCAAAATTTGCCACTACCGGATAAGGGTCGACAAAGAAGTAATACTCTTTTTTCAAAGTATCGGATGCTATTGAATTCTTAACTACCAAGCGAATATCTTTAAATCCCTTTTTATTATAAACTACTTTATGCGGGCCGATGCCGGTTGCGGTGGCGGGGGTTGCTCCATATCCGAAATCCCAATAGTATTCTTCTATGGGCCCAAAACTATTATCATAAAATATTAGTGTATCATTTACTGTTACTATTATTGTTGAGACATAGAAATTAGCCACAGGAGGTTCTAAATAAGCTGTAATCATGTTCTCTTTCAATATACTATCTTTTCCTGCCTGGTTTTGAACGGAAAGTTTTGCATCAAAAACTCCGGATGTTAAATATTTTACTGAATGAGGACCAGGTCCGGACGCAAACATTGGTTGGCAAGTTGGCCCAAATACCCAAGAATAATCATCTATTGTGTTTGTACAGTTTTTTGTAAAAACTACACTCATGCCAGGAACAATATAGTTTGAGCTTACTGTAAAATCTGCAACCGGCCGACCATAGTTTACGTTGATTATGGCCGTTGCAGTGTCACTTCCCGATGAATTTGCAACAACAAGTTCAATCCTTTTTTCACCAGGCTTATTATATTGAACTACATGCGGGCCGGAATTCGTTGCTATGGAAGGTTCAGCATCAGAACCAAAGTTCCACATATAATTTGTAATAGTACCTTGACATGCTGATGAGATAATGACATCCTGATTTTCTTCGCAAGTGTCTTGAACACTAATTGCTGCGATTGGAGGAAGAACTTTAACGTTTACTAAGTTGTTTTTAGTCTCTACGTTGCTTCCGCTTGCATTACTTGCAGCGAGTGAAATGGTTTTATATCCCCATGAGGAATATTTTACCGAATGTGGCCCCTCTCCTATTGCAGTTGCCGGAGTTGCACCACTTCCAAAATTCCAAAGAAAATCAGATGGGTTGTTTAGGCATGTACTATTAAAAATAATATTTTCCTGTTCAAAAGGTGTTGAGTTATTTACTGTGAAATTAACTATTGGTGCAGTTTCAGAAACATTTATGAAATTACTTTTTGTAATCACTTTTGTTCCGCCTGGCCCATTAACTGTAAGAGTAATAGTTTTACTGCCAATACTAGAATAAATTACAAAAACATTAATTGTTTCTGTGGAAGTTTGCGGGTTTGCACCTTCACCAAAGTTCCATAGAAAATCCTGTGCATCATTTAAACCTGATGCATTAAATACAATTCCATTACCCTTAGTTATGTTCAAGGGATTTGCTGTTATAATTGCATCGGGAACGGCATATCCAACATTTATATAATTAATTTTTTGTTCATTATCAGAACCATTCGGATTTGAGACTGTCAACTGAACTGTTTTTTGCCCTATAGAAGTATACTTAACTTGGTGTGGGCCTTTTGTAAAGGCTGCCGATGGAGATGCCCCGCTTCCAAAATTCCACTGATAACCTGTTACTGTATTTTGTGAGTTGTCACTAAATACTACAGTATCAAATTTTCTTGGACTTAAGTTGTTAGCATTAAAGTCCGCAATCGGATTAAGGTAATTTACAATAATATATTTTGTTGCTGAATCTAAAGCAGCTTCATTACTTACTCTCAATTTAATAGCTATTGCACCAGGTATTGTATATTTTACTTGAAAAGGGCCCTCTCTTATTGCAGTTCTTGGCTGAGCTCCATTACCAAAGTCCCATTGAAAATTCTCAACATTACTGCTTGTATTTTCAGTTATAGTAATACTATTTTGTTCTGTTACTTGACCTGCTGAAAGTATAAAATCAGCAAAAGGGGCTGTAGGGTAAATATGAATATAATTTTCTCTAATCATTGAATCTTTACCTGCTGGATTTTCAGCAATCAGTTTAATTGTTTTGTATCCATCCGAAGTATATGAAACTGTAATAGGGTTATTATTTGGAGTGGAAACATACCTTGGCTCCGCTCCTTCTCCAAAGTCCCAAGAATAGCTTATAATTGTGTGTAGACAGTTCGCCTGAAAAATGATATTTGGCTGGTTAATAATTGCAGCTATTCTATTAGCAGAAAAATTTATAATTGGCTTAAGATAACCAACAGAAATATATTTTGTATTCGTTTGACTTCCTGCAGGGTTACTTGACGTTAGTCTAATCATCTTGCTTCCTGCTGTATTAAATCTAATAATATGAGGGCCATTGCCGGTTGCCGTTTGAGGATCTGAACCCGAACCAAACGACCAGGAAAACGCGGTGGGATAATTTTGTGAATTATTTTTCACTGTTAATGTATCACCTTCATCAATGGTAGTTCTGGATATAATAAAATCTGTAATAGGTTTGTAATATTCTACGTTGATATAATCTCTTACAAATAGTACTTTTTGCACTCCCTGATTGTCTTTACCATATAGAGTTACGCATTTATTACCTGTTGTAGTATATTTTATTGTATAGGGTCCGGATCCGTTAGCTGAAGATGGTGTACCATCAGTAAAATACCACTGATAATTAGTTCCATACCCAAATGAAGAATTATAATATGTTACACTTTCGTTGATTCCAATGGTATCAGATTCACTATAAATTCCTAATTCAAGATTATTATCCCTGGTATAAGATTCAATTTCCTTTGCACCACTATTATCAGGATCAAGCCAATGCTTTAGTTGCTTGGATGGGCTGGAATAATAATCCCATAAGAGATCAGTCCTTGAATAAATACAATCATAAATACTTCCACTTGCTTTGGCAACACCGATAATTTTCTTTTTTCGATCAAATAACGGACTTCCACTACTTCCCTCTTGGATTACGCCTTTAGTCCACCAAACCTCCCAATACATTTTTTCTATTGGATCTGTTTGCCAACCAAAACGATAAATATTATTTTCATCTATGGATATTTTTTTTACATCTCCAGATGGGTGATGTATACCAGTTGCATCGTGCAGGATAACATTTGAATAATTCTCTGCATTAATTCCAGCATAAAATGGTTTATAATCTGACGGAATCACTTCATTAGACTCCATTAAAATAAAATCCAGAGTATCGCATCTGGCTTTTTGGGTAGCCCCGGATATGGTCTGCGTCAGTTGGCCGTCTGGACCATTGCAATATGGACTTTCGTAGTTAAAAAAGAATACACTTTCCTCTGGCAATCTGCCATAGTCATAACAGTGGCCAGCAGTAAGTATATATCCTTTCCCATCACTTTTCGCATTATTTACAAGTGTGCCACTACATTTACTTGTTCCCATAAGAATTCTAACAACAGACCTTTTTTCATTTTGCCAATTTAAGCCATCAGCACAATTGATATCAATGTTTTCAGGAGATGATTCGCCAAAATCTGTTAAGTAATCCGTTTTAAATGCATGGTTTACCACCCCCAATACCAATTTTGTACTATCTTCTTTTCCTCTAGGCTCGAAATAATCAATTGTAATTTCATCGCCCTTTATTGGTCTTACAGCTAGTTTTCCACTTTCTTTATTATTAAGTTCTGATAATGCTCCAACCACATCTTTCTGGTCCCTACTGTAAATGTAAAGCTCAGCGCCTTTAGGGAGATGGTACTTTGAAAAAATTACATTTATTGATTTAGCGCCTTTTGATCGGATGCTTAATAAATAATTTTTACCTGCAATACTTTCAAATGTTTTAGAAACTTTCTTAAGATCATATGCAACCTTTATCGGGTATGCAAATACATCACCATGAACTGTATCGAGGTAATGTTTAATCATTTTATCAGAGATTCTTAACAGCTCAATAACTGGCAGTTTTTTATTTTTTGCTGAACTTATACCAATTACTTTACTTTCCGGGAGTATATCAATTCTATGATTTCCATTGATAGTAATTTGACCGGAAGCAAACAAAAAGCAATATACCGCTAACAAAGTAGTTAGTACTCTTTTCATTTATTGGAACCCAATCTTATTTCTTGTGTTTCGTCCCAAGCATTTTCATTGTCGTATACCCGTACTTTTAAGGTAATTTCCTGATTGATGTCTACACTTAGAGTTTTTTTACCAGTTGTATCTGGGTATAAATCACCTGAAACATTAAACAGGTATTTTTTAATTCTACCTCCAAATTTTTCATCACTATCATAACTCTCACTTGCATCAAGAAATAATTCATCACCTTGAATTGTGTATTTTAATTTTGCAACCGGAGGCATATTCTCAAAAGCAATAATATTTACAATAGCATTTTCAGTTAAATTATAAGCATCAGTTACCTGTATAATTAGTTGATGCTCTCCAGGAATATTCGACTTATATGAGAAAGTGCTGTCATTTATGTTTGTAAAAACACTTGTGTTAAAATTTGACTGAAAAATAACCTTTGTCAGATCAACATGCTCATCCTCAATTTTGATATTGTATTCAACTAGACCTATTGAGGCTTTCATTGAATCTACAATATTTTTTTCATAGAGAGTATTTCCGATTTTTTTTACATATATACTTGGGGCTAAATTATTTTCATTAAAATAATCCTTTTCCTTAGTACAAGAAATGAAAAGGGCTACTATAAGTAGCCCTTTAATCGTTATTATCTTCATTTTACAATAATTTCTTTATGACCTAAAATTCCATTGACATTAATGCTTAGCATATAATTACCAGGCATTATTCCTGAAAGATCAATTTCATTGAGTTTCTGTTTTGACAATGTGTTTTTTAATATTATCCTTCCAGAAATATCTATTAATGAAATTTCTATATTATTATCTGCCCCATAATCCCCAGTGTTAATATAAAGTATTCCAGTAGTAGGATTTGGATAAACACTCAAACCAAGAATAGTACTATTTTCATTAATAGAGTTTGGATTGTTTGATACAACAATATAAGACTGCTTTTTTAATGTATCTTTACAACTATTAATACTAGTGACTTCAAGTGTTACCGTATATATCCCTTCATTAAAGTAATAATGCGTAGGATTTTCTAATGTAGAAGTATTGGTGCCATCACCAAAATTCCATTTATAGGTTGCAGCTCCTATTGATAAATTAGTAAAGTTGATTTTGTCTTCAGGCATTATTGAATATTTATTAGCATCGAAATCACTTGTAATATTATCAATATTCAGAGCAAAGTCCTTTCCTTCAGAGAAACAGCCAATAATACTTTTTTCAAATGCAGTGATTGTTTCAGTTTCATTAATATTCCTAACAACTATATTATTGCCTTCATCTATTTTTGTTTCTCCTTTATACCAGGTTATATCACCGCCCTGTCCGTTAGCCTGAAGCAAGGCATTTGAACCTTTGCAATAGATTTCCTTATCGGAAGTAATAAGTGGTTTATTTGGTGCAGAGAGCACTATGATTGTATCATAACCATAGTTAGTATATCCTGCGGAGGAATAGCTATAGGTTATTTTATCATGCCCGGCACCTGCAATTGCAGGATAAAACTTCCCTGACACAACTCCATTTCCAGAATATGTACCTCCGGATGGAGATCCGCCATTTAAGTTAATAGGAGATTCATACAAGCACATCTCACTTGATCCAATTACTAACTTAACATTAAGATTTATTACTTCTACCCTTACATTTGCTGAGTTACTGCATAGGTTTTGTGTATACGTATAATCAACATTATGGACTCCTATACCTCTCTGTGCCGGGTTAAACCTATTATTTAATAGTTCAAGGCCATCTAGATAATATTGTCCACCTGCAGGTCTTCCAACATTTAAAGTAAATTCAGGATTATCTACATATACAGAATCATATTCACCGCCAGTCACGGTTGGTTTTTCCCTTAGAGTAACAATCTTTGGATTAGATGCCTGTGAATTGTTGCAATATTCTTTTGCAGACGCAACACGTATATAGGCCAGTGTATCCGAAGACTCATTATTCCAAGCTACAATTGCAGATGTACCGGATCCAGTAATTGAACCAATACCGCTAGGCTCAATTGTCCAAACATAACTTTCGGCATTAGTTGGGTTAATTGTGAATGTATTTGTTTCTGCAGGAGTACATACTAAAGATATTCCTGTTGGCGTACCTGGCACAGATGGATTTTCGTGCACTGTAATATTAAGATAATCAGAATAAATCCCGTCAGCGCAAGTAATACCTTTAACTCGTAGACTTACTGGTCCGGTGAAAGTTTGGTTCCAATGAATCGTACAGTTTGTACCACTATATTCCAATGTTCCGGCAGATTCATTTGAAATCTGCCATTGATAAACACTTGCATTAGCCGCACCCTCCGTTACATAATCACTCGATGCCGTTCCCTGACAAATATTTATATCCCCTATTGGTATTGCCGCTTTCCCAGGTTTTGCAATTACATTAGTTACAGTTTGCTTAGTAGCACTTACTCCACAAGTATTTTGTCCATAAACACCAATTGTAATATTTCCATAGTATGTGTCATTTAAATTAAGAGTTGCACTATTTGAAACCCCTGCTATTGTACCTGCATTGGACGGAGTAACGGTCCAGTTGTATTGAGTAGCAGCTTCAGAAACCGAAGAATTTATTGTAATATTATCAACTCCCTGGCAGAGATCCTGTGGAGCTTGTAAAATATCAATATCTCCAGGCTTAGGATTCACTGTTACCTGGTATTCATCCGACCATGGTCCATAATCACAACTTAATGCCCGTACCATAATAACTGCACCGTCTGTAAAATCAGCATTAAAATTCACGTTGGCCGTGGTACCTGTGCCTGTAATAGTACCTGCAATTTCTGGAATTATGCTCCATTGATAAGATGATGCGTTTTGTGTTGCAGAAGTAGAATATGTTTTGTTTGTTGCCCCTTGACATACCGTTGTTGCGCCAGAAGGACGAGTTGGTTTTGCTGGTAGTGGATTTACTGTTATAATAAGATTATTTGACCAAAGGCCTTCACTGCAGCTAACACCTCGAACTTTTAGCATGGCATTTCCACTATACCCGGCTGTCCAATATACTGAACAGGATAAATCATCTTGAACAAGATTAGCTGCATTTGCCGGGAAAATCTCCCAATTGTAGGTTTCAGCTCCTGTAGCTCCTGAAGTGGTATAAAAACTTGTTTCTGTACCCTCACAAAGTGTAGTTATTCCTGAAGGAGTACTTGCTTTGATAGGAATGGCTTGAACCAATATATCCAACTCATCACTATAATCACCAAAATCACAGCTTTGTCCCCTAACTTTTAATTTAGCCAACCCAGTAAAAGTGCTATTCCAATAAACAGTAGCTTGGGTTGTCCCTCCTATAACTGATCCAGCAGTAGCTGGATCAATACTCCAATTATAGGTTGTTGCATTTGCTACCTGATCAGTTTGATACACATTACTTGTTGTTCCTTGGCAAACCTCACTTATTCCAGATGGTTTATTTGGTTTATTTGGCAAGGGATTTATGGTAATAATTAACTCGTCAGACCATGCACCAAAAGTACAATTACTACCCCTCACTTTTAAATGAGCAGAACCATTTACACTTGTATTCCATGAAATGGTAATGTTAGTTCCATCTTGTACAATGTTTCCAATGTTTGTTGGAGATAAGTCCCATTGGTAAATTGTTGCATTTATTGCCCCAGTTGTGGTATATGTAGATGTGGTTAATCCCTGGCAAAAACTTGTCATAGAACCTGTAGGTTTTGCTGACTGTCCAACCTGCGGAAGTATAGTAACAACTAATTCGTCTGACCATGGTCCATAATTGCCGCTTACAACACCCCGCACTTTTATTCTTCGTTCGCCACTTTGTCCATTTGCCCAGCTTAAAGTAGCTGACTGTCCTGTTCCTGTTATTGTGGCTGATGCTATTGGGGTGACACTCCATTCGTAAGATGTTGCGCCACTGACAGAACCGATAGAATATCCAGTTGATACTGTTCCATAACATATGGTTGTTGGCCCGACAGGTTTATTAGGTGTACTTGGAAGAGCATTAACTGTAACAGTTCTCCCGACGGATTTTGGTCCGTAATCACAATTTTTTCCTTGCGCATAAATAGTTGCTATACCTACATAAGTTTGCGAAAAATTGACAAATCCTTTATTACTTGAATTGGAAATTGTTCCCGCATTTGTTGGGTCAATAGTATATTCTATTGTTGTTGCACCAGAGCTTGTCGATGTATATGATACATTTAAATTGCCTGAATATACACTTGTTAAACCAGTTGGTTGAATTGCCTGAGCAGGTTTGGCTTGAATAGCTATTGTTTTATAAGCAGACCAAGGACCTTGGCCACAGTTAATTCCCTTTGCTCTCACCTGTGCATTACCAGAAAAATTTGTGTTCCAATTGATTGTACCAGTTGACCCTGTACCTAAAATTGTACCTGCCGAAGAAGGAGTAATTTCCCACTGATAAGTAGAGGCATCTATTGCCGTCGTAATTACTTGTGAAGATATTGTCCCCTGACATACACTTGTTGGCCCGGATGGTGTGGCAGCTGTAGCAGGAATTTTTGAAACAGCAATATTTACAGACTTTGTTTCACCATAACAAACTTTACCAGAAGTTTCTTTATAAAATGGTTTCATTTGAACACTTGCGTTTCCGCCAAATGCATTATTCCATGTATAAACTTGAGCGGCCCCGTTGTCTATGCCATATGTTACAGCATTACTAGGTACGCAGGCGAAATCTTGTCCAGAAGCAAAATTTGATTTTTTATAATAAATATAACTTGATACATCAGAACAGGCGCTCTCAGGTGCTTGTATAATTTTTGAACTATCTAGATTATAAGTAAACCTTACCATTAATATATCCATTGAAGAACCGCTAGCGAAACATACCCCAAATGATTTTTTTGTACAATATTCCAAATACCTTAAAATATTGTATCTACCTTCCAATTTCTTATTCACAAAGGTCCAACCAAGGTCTGATTGTGAACTTGTTGTAAAATCACCTGCAGAAATTACTTGACCATCCAATGGTATAAGCGCCCAACTTGAGGTTACTTCATAGGGGTGTGTGGGTCCTGAAATGGTTACTTCCTCGTCTTTACATACCAGCGTTTTACCTGTAATTGGGTAACTCTGTCCGGAAATTTTATTGGCAGCCAATAGTATAAAGGTGCCAATGGTTAAAATCATTCTTGTAGGTTTCATAAGTTTACGTTTAGGTATTAAATTTTACAAGCTATTCCTATACTATATATCTGACCATATTTAAGGAATTTGCTCTTCTGCATAAAATATTGATCTGCCTGAATTTCAATTTTTAACGATGATGTAAAATAATATTCGATACTTAATCCAATTCGCTCACCAATAACAAATGAATTTACTTTATCATCGGCTACTTCACTTTTTGCATATTCATAACCAAAATTCATCCCTCCTGTTAAGTCAATAAATATATTTCTTTTGTTATTTAGAATTGTTCGATACAACTGAGGCAGTATGCCATAGGCAAAATAATTTGCATATCCGATATTTCTTTTTTCATAGTATCCCCCTAATTTTATTATTGTACTATTGCTTAGGAAATTTTCATACATTGCTTCGCCACCAAACCCATCGTTGGATTTATAAATTTCACAACCAATATCCTCAATACCTTTTACATGTCTTAACTGACCAATTGCCATAGCCCCTGAAAATAGAGTTAAACATATTGAAAGAAATATGGCCTTCATTTTTTTCGTTTTATTTAATAATGAGTTGCTTTGTACTAATTAACTTATTCCTATCAATTCCAAGGGAATTATCTGAATCAAACATATTGAGATTAATAAATATTTTTTTTGATTGATTCTCAGCTATCCTGAAATTGCATTTAACCCTTCCTGAATCAATTTCTATTTGCCCATATAATATTGTGCCTGCATGTAATGCTAATTGTGTATTTTCATTCGAATAATCCTCAATTAACTTAACCTTCATCATTCTTCCTGGTTCTAAATTATAACTTAAAAGTTTAGCAGATGCATGATATATTCCAGCATTAATTGGTGATGCAGAGGAATTATCTGCTTTATCCTTAGCCATTTCCAAAGCAATTCTTTCATTCATTTTACTTATCGCGACATCTCCTTCACATTCAGTTTTAATTTTATTTTCAACCTTTTTTTCTTTTTGAATAGGCATATTCTGTTTGCCAAAATAATTATTATAGCAAGATCTAAATAGCATTATGAATGCAATGAGTATAATGACCACCAAGGCCAATAGTATTTTTTTTCTTCTGTTATTCATATTTTAAATTCTTAAAATACATCAATCTTAAGCATATCATTTGCAGATAAATTTATTATTGCATTTCTACTTCCGTTTTTCTCAACGAATTGTATTTGCAAACTTCCCCTGCTACCAGTTGTAAAAATGGGCAAAACAAATCCTACAGTTTCGGATGAATAAGCTTGAATAGCCATTCTTTCAGGTAGTATTTTATAGACTGGCATTATAATATTCTCATTCTCAATTTCTTTTTTATTTAGCATTCTTTTCTTCTTTTCAGTATGCTTGAAAATAATACCTTCTATAATATATTCGGAGGCAGAATTATTCATAACATCAATCTTTAGATAACTATAGTCATTATCATTCATCATGTTTCCAATCATGAAGGATATTTCAGAATTTATTACACCAAGTGAAAAATACTTATCTTTCATAATCATGACTTTCCTTAAACGGTTTTCCATTTCGTTATTATTAATGACCTTTTTATCCAAAGCATCTTCTCCCTGGCCATTATTATTAGTCTTTTCAGTTATTTTACTTGTAAAATCATATTCCAGTTTATCTTTTCTTTCTCCATATCTGAGTAAACCACTATAAACCTTTCCGCTAACTAAAAATACTGTTATTGAAGTTTCGAGTGTGTTTTCTTCTCTAGACCGAAGAATGACATTATTTTTTGATTTGTACATTTCATAGTACTTAAAAATTGGTACCTTCTCTCCAGATGGTAAAGTAGTTTCTGAAATAATAGGGTTATTACCAAAAATTATACTTGATATTTCATCAGAAAATATCAGAGTCGCAGTATAATTTGTAGAGACTTCAATTACTCCCATGTCTATACCTAAAGCAGATTTGGCAACTAAAAAAAACAATGTCGCACATAGTAATATTTTCATCATCTTACCTTTTATCTTCTTTAAAATACATTACATATCCCTGATCAAGAGGCAATGAAGGCTTCATTTGTAAGGCCTTGGTTCCCGACCTTAGAATTCTACCCGTTCCATTACCAACAACAGCATCTGTGGTTGTTGCCATAGTTTCATTTACTGATTCATTTAATGCTTTGTCTGCTCTACCTTCATAGAAAATTCCTTTTTGCATGTTTTTATTGTAACCTACCAGATTTATATTTAAATAATTACCGTCGGTATTTAGTATCCTGTTGATATATATATTCCATCTATTGCCTTCAAATTTTGCGATTCCATATAGAACGGCCATCTTATCTAATTTTATTCCTCCAATAATTCCTGCATTTTTCAAAACAAATACAGGTTCAGCACCGTCTTTTAATTCAATATTTTTTTCTAGAAACGCAAGTAAATAATTTGAATTATTTTCATTTGTACCTTCGCCTACTATTGAACTATTATATACACCAAATCCATAAGTAACTACTTCTTGTTTTTTTTCCACCTTTTCATTGGGCTTTATTTCTTCATTTTCTTTAGATGATATATTTTTTTGAGAGGCACTTTTGTAATTTTTGTCTTCTACAATAATTTTGTTTTTATTGCTAACAGAATGTTTTTTCTCTACTTGGCCTTTGTTTTCCCTACTTGAACTTTCTTGAGTTACTTCTCCATATAATTTTTCTCTAAGAATGTCTCTTTCACTTTGCTCGTTTGCCTTTCTTTTTTCAGTAAGTTCAAGTATATCATTGACACATAACTTATCTTTCTTTTGTTTATACTCTAAATTTTGCATTTTTTCTTTCTCTTTATTATAGAGAATTGACTTTGAATTTATTGTATCAGTGTAAGTCTTTTTTTCTGGAATAAATACACTTTTTTTATTTATGAATTTTTTACCTTCTGTTGATTTTTCCGGATCGAAAACATAGAGCCATAATATCACTAATAGCCCAATAGGCAATATAATTATCATTATTTTTGTTAGTGGTAAAAGTTTTATCTTTTGGTTTGCCATTTTTTATTTATTTTTCATTCATTTCCATTCTTTTCACATCCCACTTTGTAATTTTCACACCATGCGGATTCCCCTTTCCTCGCTTTACGTCTTTTAGCTCAAAATCAATGGTTAAATCTAATTTTATTACATTATCTCCCCGGATCCATTTTTGAACCCCTTTTATTCTTCCGACAACCGGATATGATTCCATATCGATAAGTACAGGTTCTTCAATATCTAATTGAGTTGCAAGGTTTTTATCTTTTAAAGCGGTCAGCAAACCTTGTGAATCATAGTCGTCTTTAAGATTTTTGCCGATCTCATCAAATATCAATAAAGCTTTATCAATATTTCTTTGATAGGATCTTTCATCAAATTCATACCACCAGGTAAACACATCTTTAACTACGTCTTCATATTCATATATTCTTACTTCGTTTTCATATTTTGCAGTCGCGTCAGATATGTTTGAATTTTTATCGAGAACATAGACAGTACTCTTTATAGCAGAAACTTTTTCAAGCATATAGATATACATAACAATGGGTGCAATTAATCCGAAAGCTAATGAACAAACAGTGATCATTTTTAATAGAGCAAATCCACTCTGATATGACGATAAAGATTTTAGCTTCATTTTTAGTTAAATTAGTTTTCTTCCATTGCCCTGCCCCCAACTTGAGCCGCTTTACCAACGTTTGTTGCCGAGGACCCTGCTCCTGCTGCCGCCCCAGCACCGCCGGTCATGGCCACAATTGCGGCAGCAGTTGCTACTTGAACTGTTTTTGTAAGTATTTTACCACCATCTTTTCCTCCAATAAATAAACTGGTTAAATAAAAAGGCATGGTATAGAGCATTAAATTTACAATCGATATCACTATATTGAGCGTTGCCTCAGATTCATCAGGGCTTACCAGGTTTTTTACTGAAAAACATTGCTTAAGAAATATAAAATTGATGTTATCAATAATGTTCAATGTCATAAAGACAAAGCCCAGGGTTAAAAAATATTTAAACCATCTTTCAAGGTTATCTTCAAATGGGCTAAATATTGAAAATGCAATTGATAAGGGTCCTAATATTATCACAATTTTCATGGTGTATTTTGCAAAAATCATTACAACTACCCTCACTATCTGCCCAAGTAATGTCAATAATCCAACTATTATTGCAGAAGATATATTTTGAACCAAATTTTTTAATGATCTTATGGCGCCAATTATTCCAATATCACCATCCCCTTCATCTGTAACTTGTCGAGCTGCGTCCAATTCCTTTTGCGCCCACTGAACTTCCGAATCAGTATAGTTTCCTGGATTTTGTACTATAAGTTTATATTGTGCCGTATCTATTTCAGCCCTGCTTTCAGCTTTATGTTTTTTCATTATAGCATCTGACCATGTTTCAGCCTGTTCATTTTGAGCTATGCTTGGTGTGGTAAAATCATTAATGAAATCCATGGTTCCAGTGAGAGCTTTAACCATTGGTATATAAACTACAATTAATGCAAGTAATACCAATATTCTTACTGCTGGGCCATATTGTGCAATGCTCGATGCCCCTTGACTTTTTACAGCATTAAATACATTTTTAATATAACTCCATCCAAGCTCAAGAAATGCCATTGCAGCACCAATAAATAGAGCAATGGTGCAGGTAATTACCGTTATCATTATTGTACCTTCATCAAAGGCATTACTTTTAACTATTCCATCGAGAACTTTGTAATATTGAGATTTATTACTATCACCATCTTGTGCATAAATTTCCAATGCAGTTAGTATGGTACCAAAAATTAGTATTGCTATTAGTAGGTATTGTTTAAATTTTCGTGATTTTATTAATTTTTTCATCACTTTGAGATCGTATAGGTTGATACCATTTCAATTTCTTTATCATCCAGTGATTGCCTTATTTTATTCTTAATATCATAATCAATCATCTGATTGAAATCCTGCATGAATGTTATTGTGCTTTCTAAATAAGTATTTATTCTCTCAAGCTTTGCTTTAGTTGTTTCAACCTGTTCTTTTTTCGATGTAAGGTCTGTATAATAGTCAGTGATTGATTCCTTTGCTGAGATAAGATTAGTTACAGCTGAGGCATATTTTATTTTCATACCACAGCCCATTTGGTTTTCGTATATATCATAATTTAATTCAAACTCATTTTCCAAGCATACTATTTGATCAAGCAGTGCTAATGTTTGCAGCATATCCGCAGCACCATATTCTTTTGCTTTTTCAGTAATTAATTTTGCTGTATCCCAGATTTTACCTATCGCCCCATCAATAATGCCCTCTTGAGATCTTAAACTAAAAGATGCCAATAGGATAATCAGAAGTATTTTTTTCATGCGTTCTCTGTTTTATATCTTTCTTTCTCATATTGTATTGTAAAATGTTCAATAGCTGTTTGTAAACTTCCGAATGAATCCTTTAGTTTTTCAATTTTTAAGATCTCCTCTTGTTTTGATGTAAATATGTATTCTACACTTTTTGAAACGTCATGTTTATAAACGGAAGCTTTATTTCCCATTTTCAAAAAGAATTCCTTTTCTTCAACTGAATCCAAGATTGCTACTTCATCTTCATTGATTAATCCTAAACTGACAAGATCCTTATAACTAGACTTAAAATTTCTATGAGATAACATAATCCTGGTATCTGAATTTATAAGAACTGCGTCTCTAATATTTTTTGCAAACTCTTCGAATGATTTTACATTTTGTAATGCAAGAAAAATTTCGCCTTCTTTTTTTCGTATTGTACGATATATATATGCTGCAAAATCCCCCATTTTTTCATGCTTCAGAAAATCTGTGGATTCATCAATTATAAATGATTTCTTTATCCCTTTTCTCTTTTTTATTTTATTAAGTACAAGTTGAATAATAAGAAGAGCAACGATATTTGTTAGAGTCACGTTATTTTTTATTCCCTCAAGGTCAAAAACAATAAATTTGTCATTTATAATATCAAAATTCTTTTCCGCGTTGAGAAGAAATTTATACTCTCCATGGGCATAAGGATTAAGTATTAATCTAAGACTTTCAAAATCAAAGTATTTCTTTTGTACAGTCTTAATGATTTCTTCTTCGTAAAATTTTGAAAACTCGAAAAATTCTGTGGCACAAGGAAATTTTCCATTACTATTTATGTATTCATAAAATTTTAAAACCATATCCTTTAAAATGGCATTTTGTTCATCAGTTAAAGACTTATTTCCCTTCCAAATATTTGATACAATTTCTACAACCTGATTTACGAACTCATCTTCCCCTTCTTCCTCGTCTTCTATATTTCGAAACATATATCTTTCATTTTCATCCTTTTCGCATAAAAAAGGATTAAAGGAAAATTTTTTAATTTCTGAAGAATCAAAATATCGTCCTTTTAGAAACTCGCAGGTTCGTTTATATGAGCCACCTATGTCCAGTATTATAATGTCATTTCCCTGAGCATAACTCTGTGTTACCAAGCCATTTATTAAAAAGGACTTACCTGTTCCTGATGGACCTAGAATAATTTTGTTTCTATTAACGGTAAGCTTGGAATTCCACATATTGATAACAACTGGCGCTCCGAAACGATCTACAAATACATGTCCTGATAAATCGTTTATATAGTTAGATTCTTTGTGAATGTAATTTACCGCTTGCTCTGTTGTATTAGCGAAATATCTGTAATTTTCTATTCCATTGCCGGGCATAGATGCAAAGAAAAGCGCAGGAACATCTGCAGCAATCTCAATATTGCACTTTGCGCCCAGCATATTCAAAAAGGCACTTTCAGTTAATCCAACATTGCGCATTAATTTGTCGTAGTTTTCGTCATAAAGAATGACGTTTACCTTTGTAATACAACCCTCAAGTCCTAGCACAATCATTTGTTCCTTGAAATTTTCAATTACGGCCTGAACGTTTATACTCTCTTGGTTGCGCAGGGTTATTCCTATATTTAGATCATATTTTTTCCTGTTAAGGAAATTAAGGAATGTTTCATTATCAAACTTTTGAATTATTGTGTTAAGAACATGATTAATTGGAAGGCCGAGACCAATAGGAAAAACTACGCTCGATTTTAATTTAATGTCAGAATTAAACTGCACGCCAGTATCATAACTACCCGCAGGAGCTGTTTTTGCTTTTGTCAAAGCATATAATTTTTCCCCTTCCTGGTTTAATGAAAGGACTTTAAGGAATTTCTTACCGTAAACCGTACTTTTTATATCATAAGCAATAGATTGAAGATTTTTGTCTTTATACTCCTTTGTCGGGGTATCATAGGTTAAATTGCAATAATCATAAATTGAATTTCCCAGTTCATTATCATCCATTCTCTCTCCATACCAACCATGAATATTATTTACCTTACTTATAACAGTATCGATTAGAATTTCTATTTCTTCTAAAGATTTTTTAAGTTTCTGAAATGGTTTCTTAATTAGCCAATCTGAATTTTTTCTGAAAGACGATTCATCTGGAAACCTCTCAACTTTTTCATCATTTACAGTAAGGGTAATATATAACTTAGCGTAATGGCGCAGAACCGGCCGTTCATTATAGTATTTTAAATTGTTTCGTTTTATGTATGAATCTGCTTCGTCAAATGCCGATGAATAAGGTTCGATATAAAAAAAGTCCTGCATATGAAAAACTGCACCATTTGGCAATATTCTTAGTATATCTCTTAAGATTTCACAGGCAGTATTTGCTTGCTGAATACTTAAAGTAAAAATTTCGGGTTTTATTAATTTAATACCAGCAGTAATATCCCCGTTTCTGCGGATCAGCAATTTTTTTTCTATTGCTTTTATTGGAAATATATCATTATAATTTACTTTCATTCTTCCACCTTATTTCAAATAGCTTATGCATAACAATACCTTCATCGGTTATCATTTTTGGCGAAAACAGGTATAAAATGATAGTGGCAGCATAATCTGGAACCCCATTTTTATTTTGTTTTCTTACCTTGCCCATAATTATTATTACCGGTGCAGCTATTATAGGTCCAATTATAAATCTCGCTATACCTTTAGAAAAGAAAACACTAATAAGAAATATCACAGCAATCACGCTCGCAAATACCAATAACTGCCTGGGTTTATATCCCCAAAAATATACCCGTTTATTAAGGTTTTTATAGGGAACATCTACTATCACTTTCTCCACTAAACACCAATTATTTTATTAATAATTATAATTCCAACGATGTATAATATAACACCAACGCCCCATCCAACAATTTTATCCCTTGATTCGTGCTTACCAGATGTGGTTTGGTAAATTGCATTTATTAATCCGATTGCTAAGACTAATCCAATGATTGATTCAACGATTATTACACCATGTTTTGTCGCATCAGAGACAGCAGATTCAACATCTGTATAATTTAAGTCAGCAAAAACATACGTAGGAATCAATAAGAGTGCTGCTGCAATAATTTTAAAAGTTTTTTTCATGACATTATTTTTTAATGGTTTTAATATTAACATAGTTATTTAAATCTTCATTCATTTCCTGTGGCTTACTGTCTTGAAGTGGATTTTTAGTATTTAAAAATTCTTTAATTGAAATATCTTTTTTTGGATCAATAACTATTGATTGATCTGATTCTATTATTTTGTATCCTCCTTTTAAGAGCTTTTCATAGGAAATGGTAAGGTCACATATACTATTGATATCCAATTCAAGATCTGTGTCGTAAACCACGTTAACGGTAAATCTGTTTGTGTGTATTACCCTATCATAATTTTCACCAGGATCAATTTTAGTAAGTCTCCTTTTTTGTATGATTTCGTTTATCTTATTTCGATTAAATATAAAAAGGGTAATAACTAACCATAATATAGAGAATGTAATTATTTGAAAAAATGATAATTTAATTGCTAAAACCATTCTTATTGGGATATATTGCTATGCATGATCTTAATTATTATCTGACTTATAACTAACCAAAGTAAAATGGCAGAAAACCAATTTATTACAGAACCCATCCCCTCACCTTTTGCTTCATAAACCCTTTTGATAACAACTAATAAATATATTGCCATTGCGAGTCCCACAAGCTTTTGTGAAATTCTCATGAACGATAAGACAAAACCCGTTACCTGCTCACTTTGTTCGTTCGAACTCTTAAGTGTAACCTTTGTATCTTCAGTGACTTTTTGAGCACTAACGAGGGCAAAAATATTCAGCGTACACCCCCCAACTAGGATTACTAAAATTTTAAAT
>Ga0182027_10005891_pt1 | contig 18495 bp, 7 predicted proteins | sample 712E1DmetaG_FD_121300 | JGI IMG/M metagenome (GOLD analysis project Ga0182027, IMG submission 121300) | Permafrost microbial communities from Stordalen Mire, Sweden - 712E1D metaG (Illumina Assembly) | ecosystem: Environmental > Terrestrial > Soil > Wetlands > Permafrost | place: Sweden... | reverse complement strand
GAACCGGTGAAATCATTGGTAGTGTTCAATGTGAGCGTGCTGGAACCCTGTTTTACCAAGTTGCCCGTGCCGCTAATCTTGCCGGAACCATTGAAGAGAAAGTTATTGGCGCTGGAATTGACGGTGACGGTGACGGGTGAAACCGCCCCGCTCAATAGTGCCGTGGTTGGAACTCCAACCGTATCGTCGAACAAGACCTGGTCGCCGGTGATGAACACAATTTGCTGGCTATTGGACAGGTTGATCCAATTGGCTGAACTCCCGTTGTCCCAGATCCCGTTATTGTTGCTCGCGCTCCAACGCAGACTGGCGGGCGGGCGGGGAGTTAGTCTGAATAATTTGGATTGCTTGGCGTTCAAACTTACATTGAAGGAGCCAGTGGCTATCGAAGTAGTTCCATCCCATAAATTAGTCACAACATAATAGTCCGATGGCAGACCGACGCGGGTCAAGTCAACCGTCTTGTTGGCGAAGCTTGCAGTGTAGTTGAAAACGGCGATGCACCAAGTCGTCCCATCCTGGCGAACAAAGATATTCACCGCGCTATTGCCGGTATTGCCTTCAACCGGCATAAATGTCTGGCCGGCCCGGGCGACGTCATCTATGGCTGAATTGGTCAGAAAAGGTTGCGCCCCATTCTGTCCATTTGTAGTGGTCAAATCATCGCCATCAAGCATGACACCAGTCACGGCGCCGCTGATGAGCCGGCTTTGCGCTTCATTTGTATTCGCACCATTTGCAAACACCATGATGTCCGGGTCGTTGAATTGATATACATTGTTGAGCCACCAACCGTAGGACACTGAATTCATGGTATATTCGGTGTCGCCGATCCGGGACGTTTGTGCGTCACAGGCAATTCGACGACTGTGGCTGTATTGATACGGGAAAAGCGGCGCGATGGATTCGCTGATGAACATGCGGCCATTGATTTGACTTAGCACATACTGCATTCCCTGATTGTAGGCCTGTATTCCGGTCGTCACATTCGTGTCATAGTGGACACCTTCCAAAGCTCCGTGTGATAGGAAATCAAGTTTGACGTAATCGAAGCCCCAGTTGGTGAACAGGTTCACATAGTAATTAATGTTCTGCCGGGTGCCCGGATGCGTCGGATCCACGGCATACCCGCCATCGGTTGATTCCGGGTTTCCGTTTCCATCACGTAACAACACATCGCTGTAGTGGTAATTGGTCGTTCCGTTGACAAACCAGTTGGTTGCATCGGTAAGAGACCCAAAAAGGACAAATGGTCCCCAGTAAATTCCCGCTTTCTCACCATGAGCATGGCAATGATTGACGAAACTTTGCAATTGCGCAGGGCTCAAATTATCATTCCAAAAAGCATCCAGATTGATATAAACCGTGCCGTGATTGGCGAAATTATTGCCCATCAAATGAACAAAAAAGTAATCCGAAACGGCAATGGCGTCGGTGTAACTGATATACTGCTGGATAACGCCATAACTATTCCACCCAAACGGCACGCCATTCGTCCAAGCCAGTCTGGGAGCAAAGTTCGTATTCTCGGCGGCAAAGTTCTGCATCGTCACCCGCCAGTCAGCGCCAAAACCCACAAACATGGTCGGCGAAGAAATGGTGTTCCCGCCGACAAAGCCGTGCGGCGCTACGTCCGCTGGCGATGTTGCGCCGCCAAACACATTCATCAGGCTTAATTTATTATTTACGCCGTAGAAAAAAATTCCGGTCTTCCATGTGTCGTGTGTCACTGAACCGATGACCAGTCCGTTGCGGGAGGTGTTGTCATAAAACGCGCCCACTTCATAACTGGTGCCGGAGTTGTTCATCGGCATCGCGTTGTAGCGGACGAAACCGTCGTTGTCAAAGGGGACAACGAGTGCTCGGTTGTCATTGGTGATGCCAATATTAACCCCGCCGGTCGAGTCCACCACCACCGGTCCCATCCAGTTTGCCTTCAAGTTGGAACCGGAAACGTCAACCCGAACGAGAAAACTGTCATTCTGGTCGAGCGTAAAATACTGTTTCATTACCGGCAGTCCGCTGCCGGTGGCTGTGACAATAACTTGATTGCTGTTGCTGACCGCGTAACTCCAACTGCTGTAATTGATGCCTTTGATGTATCCCGTGGTTAACGTCACGCCACTGTAGAACGCGGAAATCTTTTTGGAGTTGTTCCAATAGAAATCCGTTGTGCCGGCGTTCAGATTGTATTCCAACCGGACGTTGACGTTAGACATCACCAGCATATTTCCAATTTGTTGAAAAGACGGAGCGGCTTCAGCCGGCTTCAACAAAACAAGTGCCAGCAGAACTCCGGCAGCGATGCGCTTTTGGAAATTCATATCACGGTGAATGTAAGCCAAGGAAAGGTTTTTTTTCATCAGAACTTTTAAAGTATTTTCAACATTTGTAAAAAAACCGCCGGATCATTGCTTCGATCCGGCGGTCGCGAGCTTTATAGTAAAAAGCTATTGCCGTTATTGATGGCTTACGGCACAAGTTTGATGGTATAGAACCGTTGCGGTGTGCCGCCGGAGATGGCGTTGGTGACGCTGAAAGCTCCAGTGCCATCAAAGCTGTTCGTCACCAGTGACGTCCAGTTTGTCAGCGGCGTGGTGAGGTTGGTCGTCGTCAATACCGAGTAACTGTTGCTTGCAGTCCCGTTCGTGCCGCTGAAGATTAAGTTGCCGCTCGATACTCGGACGCTGTTCACCACCGGTTGCGAAGGCGCAGCCACCACGCTCAAGAAGCCGTTGGTCAATCCCCACGCCATACCCGTTGCAGGCTTGGCCGGCGTGATGCTCGCAAAGGAACCGGTATAGCTCGCTGCACTGAAAACCTGGAAGAGGTTGCCTACCGCATACGTTGCGCCGCTGATATTGACCAGATTCAATGTGCCGCCGTAGGTGATGCCCGCGCCGGCTTGAACCTCGTCATTGACGCCCGAACCGTTCAGTTTGAGGGTCGTTGTTCCATTAAGAACGACGGTGTTGGTGACCGAGATTGTGCCGGTCGTATTCGCGCCGGCGGTAATCCCAATGGTGGTGTTGGTTCCGGCGGGTGAGAGGGTCGCACCTGCGGCTACCGTCAAGCTGCCGTTGATGGTGCCGATACCACCCAAAGTCTGGCCGTTGGCCAGCGTCAAGGTTTTGTCAGGCCGTCCGCTCACGTCCAGTCTTACCGAGGTGGAATCGTTGCCACCGAAAAAGATGAGCGAACTGTGGGAGATGGAACCGTTGCCGTTTAACGCCACCGCTATGGAGTTGCCGCTGCTGCTGATGACGGTCGGGCCGCTGTAAGTGTTGGACGCCGAGAGCACCATCTGATGGTTCCAGTAGTCTGCCACAAATCCGCCGGTGCCACTGATCAAGTTGGTATAAACCATGTTGTGATCGCCAATCACAAAGTGAGCGACACCATTCAAGGTAATGGCACTGTTGATAGGCGTCGTGGCACCGGTATTGCCATAACTAATCAATTGAGCGCCATCTTCGAGAATAATGTTGCTGCCGTAGAACCCAGCGGGGGCTGTATAGTGATATATTTGACCACCGCTGAGAAGATGGATGCTTCCATTCCAACCGCCATTCCAGAAAACCAACTGGCAATTGGTGCTGACGGTAAAAACGGTGCCGGGATTTTGGAAGGTCGTGTCCATGTTTTTCGATCCAAAATTACCATTGGTCAATGTGATTCCCGTCACATTGGCTCCAATGGTTACCGTATTCCACTCACCATAGCTCCAATTAAGCATCAGGTTATGCGCGCCGCTAATTTGCGAGCCAACGCCCAAATCCCAACGGTTGCCGCCGCCGAAAGTCGTATCCCCGGCCAAGGTTATGTTCAATACCTGGCCATAAAGGTCAAACGCACTGTTGACGATGGCTCCCGCACCGCCCATACCGTTGCCTGAAACCGTGATCGGCGTATGATTGATCATAGTGCTGCCATTAAAGTCCAACGTGGAGTTGTTGGTGATGGTGATTGAGGCAGAGTTGGCGAAGGCGTAGTAGCCAGCCACCACCTTGCCGCCGCTGATCATCACTGGCCCGGTGAAGCTGCTGACCGGAACATTGAGGGTCAATATACTGGCACCTTGCTTTATCAAACTGCCTGGACCGGCGAGCGGACCTGTACCGTTGATCAGAAAATTATTGGTGCTGGAATTGACAGTGATGACACCGGCCGCAATTGTGCCGCTTACATTCACGTTGGTCGGGACTCCGGGCGTATCGTCAAATAATACGGTGTCGCCGGTGTTGAAGACCACCGGCAGGCCGCTGGACAGGTTGGTCCAATTGGCCGTAACCCCGGCATCCCATATTGCGCTGTTAGCGCCACTCCATTGTAAAGGATCCCCGGCTGACAGCAAAGTGAGACTTACGGAAACGCTGTTGGTGGATCCCTTACTATTGCCAAATCTGACACTGTAATTCGTCGCATCACCGGACTGCACGTTGGTTAGTGTAAGTGACGTATTGGTTTGACCGCTAATGAGAACGCCTTTTTTATACCATTGATTTGTCGTTACCAAAGGACTCACGCTGTTGGCACTAAAGGTGACAATTCCGCCGGCATAAGCCGATTGCGGTTGCGGCTGGTCAGTAATGATCGGCACAGAGTTGCTGGGCATCACTCCAACTTCGCCCATAAAGAAATGGACAAGAACCTGATCCAACGACAAGGCGTTGGTGTAAAGCGCCACCTGGGTGATGTTGCCTTCGAAAAGCCTGAGGGTGGTAGCTCCGTCAGCGGTGCCGTCTCCAATTCTCCACGCGTCGGGAAAATTAATTGCTCCCACAGTATCCGCGCCTTGCCCAACCAAATGGCCATTTACATACAGATTCCAATTGGTTTCATCGTAGGTAGAAACCAAATACGTCCAATTTGTTGTTTGTACCCCGCCATGCGCGCTGGCTCCGCCGTTCGTATTGTTAAACGTGCCACCATAATAATACCCACCGTTGCATCTCAACACGAGTTCATTAGCACTTTGAGCTTCGTCATAGCCCTTGGCTATTATATCTGCCGGCGGTCCTCCTCCCACGGTTGGACTGGCAGGTTGCACCCAAGCTTCCATAGTGATAGGACCGCTAAAATTTAATATTAATGAATTGGTGCCAGAGCCTAAATCAACATACGATGGGTAGCCTGGAACAAAATTTGCGGCGTTGGTAATGAATGGTGATGGTCCGGGAACATTGGATAGGTTGTAAGCAATTGCGGTATTGCCATTGCCAGACAGATCAGTAACCGTACTGCCCGTATCCACATTCAGGTCAAGTGGGTAGTAAGCCAGAGGGTTATCACCAAGCACAATGCTTTGGTAATCTGCACGGATGTTGACAATTGTCGCCAACAACACGACGATGGCGACGAAGAATCTACTGTATAAATAGTGGGTTGAGGTTTGTGAGTTTTGCGTTTTCATGGGGTTTGGGGTTTGGGTGGATTTTCTAAAAACTTTATGGGTTTAGCATGGTGGCAAAACCACTTGCCAGGAAGTAAAGGTCGTGCGGACACTCCGCAAAGATGGGCGGCCCGGGCGGCACGCCTATTGTGCCACCAGAGCCAGGGAGTTTTTTGGGATTGTTATCCAAGGCAAAAGATATGGTTCGAGCATCCAACCATCGATGGTTATCCGCGTGCCCGTCCGCCCAACCGAAAGTACTGGTGCTCCCGTGCCAAGCAGCCACCGAATCAACACAAGTTGAATCTGAAAAATCGGCTTGAACTCCCGGGTTCATTTGCCACCAACTTTCGTTTTCTTTCCTTGGATCGTTCTCTTCAATCCATACATATCTTTCGGAAGCATGCCTGATAGCTGATAGCTTGGTAACTTTATTCACCCCGTAGTCGGGAACAACGCCATTAAGCGCGCCGGCCACGGAGTAGCTGCCATAGACATAGTTGCCAGGCGGAGCCGTCGCCGCACCGAGTAAGGCCGGATACTTAATCCGAGCATCAGCAGGACAATGCAGAACGTTCACATTGGGAGCGTATTGGTAAAGACCACCTTCTTTATATCCTTCTTGCAGTTTTAACATGTCTATCTTTTCATTTGACAGGCCGACAACGCTTATAGGCGTAGGGAGAGGATCCCAACGCCAAGGCACATGTCCTCCTTGAGGATCGTCGGTTCCCGCATTAATTATATTGTCTTGATTGTCGTCGGCATACATGTTCCATGCCATCGTGAGTTGTTTCTGGTTGCTTATGCAGGCAGCTGCCTGTCCTCTGATTTTGGCCCTGGACAAAGCAGGCAACAGCAGGGCCGCGAGAATGGCGATGATCGCAATTACGACCAGCAATTCAATCAAAGTAAACGCACGAAACGAAACTTTCCGGCATGATTTGGCAGTCATTTTTCTAAACCTAGCATTACTCATAATCACCGAACTATTCGTCAAAACCTGTTTCATAAAATAGCATCGATTGTTCCACCTGGCAACCAGGGGCGGTTCAATGTCGCGGTCACGATGATGCTTTTGTCATTTCTCTGGTGATTGTTTAAGAAATTTACATCATTACCGATTACCCGTCTTTCAATTTTATTCGGCGAAGAATATTGAACATTGACAAAGCAAATCGAAGTCGTGGTCATGCCACCGAATGCCCACGTGAGATTGATACAAGCAGCCAATATTTTCTGCTCCCAGACATGTAGATAAAGCAATTATCATTTTTTGAATTGGTATAACCTCCCAACCGACCAAGAACGACTCCACAGGTGGCTGAAATGGCTCCAACACCCGCGCCGGGCCGACAATTGACTCGCTGTGTCTCCAGTTGGAAAAATGCATTCCATGAAAAGACGTAGGAAGCAAGAGGGATTTCCCGGACAACGGCTGGTTGTCGTGCCGCGGCCAATTCTGTCACGGCTGCACAAAGTCTTGCAACGCGACCCAAATCATGCACTGGCGGCTGATCTTTTGAATGGAATCATGACTTGACTGCAATTGACAATCAGGCGTCAACCAAGAATGGCATGCCACGTTCAATATTCTTCACCGAATGGTTTTGAAAGACCGCACGCCGCCCGAGAACAAGCCCTCGCCGAAAAAACGCTCTGTCCTGCGTCCGGTCCCGCCTTGTCCGTGGTGGCCGTTTGTCTGGAGCCAGCGGACCCGCGTCCGGGTCGGCGACGACGGCAAAGTCCCCGCCGGCTCCCAACGCCAAGCCATTGTAGCGCGGGGCAAAGAACGGCGCGCGGCAAATGAAATCAAACAGCTTTGCCAGTTCGGATAAATTGCCAGCGGCGGAATAGCGGCCACACATAATGCGCGAGAATAGATTGGCCGGTGTCTTGCCGGCTTAAGCATTGGAGTGAGGCTAAAAGGTACAAGGTACAGGGCGGTGACCAGTCAAATGTCTATATGATTAGGTCAGTTGTCCATTCCCCTTTACGAAGATTGTGGTACTCTTTCAATATGACTGCCGAGCTCTCTCCAGAACATGAGCCTTGCACAAGGGAGCATGTGATGAAGAGATTCACAAGCAGCCAAATTAAGAACAATCAATTAAGAGCAATCCATTAAAAAAATATGAAAAGAAAATCTCTTCCAATCATCGGAGCGGCGGTGTTGTGTTTCGCCCTTAGCCCTGCCGCGTTTGCACAAACGACCAACGGTAGCGTTCTATTTACCCCGAACGTTGATCTGTCGGCAGGAACTCAAAACGGCTATGTTGGATATATTGGTGGAGTGTTTCTCACCAGCTATGACTATTGGCCGCAGATAAATTACTTGGGTTATTACGACAATGGTGGGGATGGTTTGGTGAACAGTCACACGGTGTCGCTCTGGGACGGAAATAATAATCTGGTTGTTAGTGCCACAGTCCCAGCGGGAACGGCAGCCCCGCTTTACGACGGTTACCGGTGGGTGCAAATACCCCAGACACAGATTTCATATAACGGCTGGTATGTCATTGATGCTTACGCGGACGGCGTGGACACATGGGGTGATTTAATTACTTACGACGCGGGACAGGTTACTTGGGATGGTCAATATGAAAATCTTCAAAGTGGTTATGAATTCTCTCGGGCAGGAAGGTATAGTGGTACAGAACCACCAGGGAACCAAAGCGGTTCAAACGCGATTTATCCTATTGCAAACTTGGGTTTTAACGTAGTTCCCGAGCCGGCAAGTTTGAGTCTTATGGGGTTGGGGGCGGTTGTGTTGCTTGGATTCGTACGCAAGCTGAAAAATTAGGCTGTTGCGCTTCAGGAAAAGCCGCCATTTCCAAATGGCGGCTTTTTTTCTTCCTCATCAATACCCTGATGAACATCGCCAAGATGCCGGCGCAAACGAGCAAACGACAACGACGCGTCACCACAAAAAGAAAAAACTGTTGCCGGTTTTTTATTCATCCGCCGGCCAACGGGCTTGCTCTCCTTAATGCAGGTCCCGGTTGTTTTTGCATGGATATTTTGAAGGTTTTTCCAGGAATGGATTGGGTGAACCCTTTCCCGGCAATAGACGCCGGCTCCTAAATCCTTCCAAAGGTGAGCGGTCAATTGTCCATGCAGTTCGGCGGGTTGTCCATTCCTCCAACTGTGGTTGTAATGTAGGATCATTAATATCAGCTACCAAATCTCGGCGTCAAAAAGCGTGCTTTGACAATATTGCCGTCGGTGAGGTTCTGAGATTCGCACGGTAGCCAATGTTAGAAATGAATTCTACACAAATTGGAGCGGCGTTGAAATGTCCGTTGTCATCACGAGGCCAGGCGCGCCGGTTGAGAATTACAACTTATTTTTGATTGTCCGCCCAGGAACCGCCAGTTTAACCCCAAACATAAAATCAAGATCATGAAGACAGAATCCAAGATTATCCGGTTGGCGAAGAAGGCACGGTTCGGAGCCATGTTGGCTCTTTGTACTTTCGCCGCATATTCCGGATCGGCCGCCACTGAGCAATGGCAGGGCGTCCCGGGCGTGAGCGCCACCACCAACTGGACCGATGCCGCCAATTGGACCAGCCCGCAACAAACCTATTACAATCAGGTCCAATTCACCGGCACGGGGGCAAGCGCCAATTCAATTTTTTCCGTCAACAACGTGTTTGACAGTGCCTCGGGCGTGGCCCAGATGCCGATTTGGGAACTGGACTATATTCCGATCAATGGCAATTACACGACGTTGATTAATCCGGGGGTTACCCTGTTAGTGGGAGTGGGCAATCACGGCTACCTGACCGTAGGTGCCGACCAGTTAAGTGGAAACAGCCCTGCTCCGGCCAATGCCGTGGAGACGATCGCCTTCAAGGGTAGCGGCGGAACGTTGCAGCTGGCCGGTACTTCGGGTGCCAACCTTTGGGTGGGACAGGGATCGCCAACGCCGGGCGATACGCACAATGTCACTTTGGATCTATCGGGTCTGGACACCTTCATTGACAGCCCCGGCGCGGGCAGCGGAAATTTCATCTATGTGGCCTACGGAAACCAATCCGCAAACATCCAAAACCCAAACAGCTTTACTCCTAACGAAAACGGCACATTGTATTTGGCAAAGACAAACACGATTTCCTTGGGCAACGATTTTCAAATCTGCAACACGCCCGGCACTAGTTCCCAGGCCTGCGGAGTCTATCTGGGAATCTATAACTACATCCTGACCGGCACCGGCAACCTGGTTGTGGGTGGCCCGGGTACCGGGTCAGCCGGGGCCGTGATGGCCTTCAACCCGGTCTTCGTGGGCGGGGCGACTGTGCCGGTGGCTTATTTGGGCGGCAACGGCGCCGACGGTCGCATTGTTAATTTTAATATCGGCAACGCCAATGGTAATTCGCAAGTTGCCGGCACTGCCCTTTGCGATTTTACTGGCGGCACCGTCACGGTAATGGCGGGCACGATGCAACTGGGACAGGGTGGCGATGCCGGAGCCAATTCCCAAGGCACCTTGAACTTTAACAATGGCAGCGTCAATGTGAACAACGCCACCATCGGCAATCAGGAAGTCAGCAGCGGCGGCACGGGCGTGGGCATCGTCGATATCGGCACGAACGCGACGCTGACCGTCAACAACACGCTGACCTTGTCCGCCGTTTCCGGCACCGTTACGTTCGGTTCAGCAGGCACCATCAACGCCAATGGCGGTGCGGTCGTAGCCAATACTATTGTTGCTGGAGGTGGAACGAGCGCTATTAACCTGAGAAACGGTGCGCTGACGCTTTCAGGCAAAGCCGGAACAGTCGCAGCTCCCATCAGCACTTTGACCGCCAGCAATTCAGCTTTTAACTTCGCGTTGGTGTCCGTTTCATCATCCAATGATATTGTGGCCACGAGCCTCACAACCAGCGGCACAACCAACATTATCAATATCACTTCCGCGCCTGCTTTTCCCAGTTATCCGGTGCAGATTCCACTGGTCAAATACTCCGGCAGCATTGGTGGCACCGGCTACAACTTCGGCGTCGGCTCGCTGCCACCGCTGTATGTTGGTCACCTCGTGAATAATTCGGCCAACTCCACAATTGATTTAGTGTTGACCGCCGGCTCCGGCACCTTGACCTGGACGGGATCGAGCAGCGGTAACTGGGATAACAGCACGGCAAACTGGACCTCCGGCGGCCCGGCTGTTTATGCCGATGGAGATTTTGTGCAATTCTTAAACGGAGCGAATAATAACACCGTCAACCTCACGACAACGCTCTCGCCGGCCGGCATCACGGTCAGCAACACCTCGCCGGCCTACACGTTTAACGGCAGCGGCTCCATCAGTGGTTCCAGCAGCCTGCTAAAACAAGGCTCGGGAACGTTGATTGTGGACAATTCCGGAAACAATAATTTTTCAGGCGGAGTCACCATCAATGGCGGCACATTGCAGGTCGGCAATAATGATGCTGCAGGCAATCTGCCGTCCGGTTCTATAACCGATAATGCTAATCTGGCTTATGCTCGTTCAGACAGTTTGACAGTGAACAACACTATTTCAGGAACCGGTTCCGTAATGCAAGCTGGTGCTGGTGGCGCGCTCACCTTGAGCGGCGCAAATACGTTCACAGGAAACGTTGTTGTCACCAACGGCAGCTCGTTAATAGTAGGTAGCTCATCTGCGTTGGGTGGAGGCAGCGGCGGTATTATCATTGCCAGTGGATCCACGCTGGATATCAACGGCAATTATGGATCAAAACCAGTGGTGGTTTCCGGCTCAGGCGTGGGTGGCAACGGTGCGATCACCGACAGCGGCGGCGGGGTTTACGGTTATACCGCCAGTATAACTTTGGCCGGTGATACGACTTTTGGAATCCCAAATCGCTGGGATTTGATTAATGCCACCGTAGGAACGGGAGGTAATGCCTACAATTTGACTTTCAATAATTCGACCTATTTCGAATGGAGCAGCGTCGCCGTGGATCCGGCGCTCGCAAATATCAATTTGCTATCTGGCACGTGGGGTGTTAAGGGATCAACAACCTTCGGCAATCCAAGTTCCACCTTGACCTTGAGTCCGGGCGCAACTCTGACTTTTTGGAACCCAAATGTTTACATGAATAAGGCGGTGGATTTTCAGTCCGGTGCGGCCATTAGCGTCGGTGGCGGCGACCATATCATGAATGGAACCATGATTCTTGAGTCGGGCTTCTGTCTCTTTAACATCAGTGGCGGCGCCTCATTGAACATCAGCAATGTTCTTAGTGGATCTGGCTCGTTCTACGCGAATGGCGGGAGTGGAACGGTTATTTTGAGCGGTAACAGTCCGTCCTTCACCGGCGGCGTGGCTTTGTTCAGCGGCCAGTTGACGCTCAATGGCACCATCGGCAGCGGTATCAGCAGTCTGGCCGGCACCACCCTCGCCGGTTCGGGCAAGGCAAATGGGCTGGTGGATGTCGGTGGCGCGTTTTATCCCGGCGGTGTAAGTGCCGCGGGAACCTTCAGCGCTGCTGGCGGTTTAACGTTGGAAAGTGGCGGTCCGGTGACGATGGACTTGGCGCCTACGCTTGGCATTGGCGGTGGGACCAACGATCTCGTGGTAGTCACCGGTGATCTCACGGTGAATGGCAACAACATCACCATCAACCCTCTTGTCGGCACACTGGCAACGGGGAATTACACGTTATTCACCTATACCGGCAATCTCATCGGCTCATTCGGCACGGCTGCGACCGTAGCCCAGTCTCGTTACGGTTTCACCATTGACACCAGCACGGCTCACCAGGTGAAGCTGATCGTTTCGGGCGTAGCCAATACTCTGGCTTGGAACAACGGCGCCAACAATGGTCAATGGGATGTTCAAAGCTCTGCCAATTGGAGCAACTTGACCACGCATGTCGAAGACCAGTTCTACGCTGCGGATATCGTACTGCTGGATGACCGGATCCTCACCGCACCGAATCCGACGACGAACCTGGTGATTGCCAGCGGACAGGTGGTGGCGCCGAGCGTGATGACGAACAATTCGAGCGCGAACTACTCCATCAGCGGCGCGGGCAAAATCAGCGGCTCAGCGAGCATTGTCAAACTTGGCAACAGCACGTTGACCATCAGCAACACCAATGATTTCACCGGCAATTTCACAGTCGCCTCCGGCACCGTGCAACTCAGTGGCCTTACCACCGCGGCGGGAGCACCCAATGGCACCCTGGTCATCAGCAATGGTGCCACGTTGGCGATGAATTTGTCCGGAAATTATCCGGCCGGCGACGCCGGTTTCGGTAACAAGCCCATTGTCGTGTCCGGCACAGGTGCCAATGGCCAAGGGGCCATCCAATTCACCGGCGGCCCGCTTTACGATGACGGTTCCACTCTCGGCCTCGGTCAAAACATCAAGTTGACCGGCAACACCATGTTCAGCGGCGCTGGTCGGTTCGATTGGGGCTATCCCGGTGCTGGCACCACGTTGAGCAGCGGTGGCAGCAATTACAACTTGATCGTCAGCCTCGGAAGCTATTCCGAATGGAAGGATATTGGCATTGATACAAATCTCGGAAATATTGACCTCTACCAAACTGCCGGCAGTCAACAAACCTTGGCCGTCCAGGCTTTGGGCGTCAGTTTGGGCAATCCAACAAATGTTCTCACCCTGCACTCAAATGTCCTCTTCAACATCCAGCATGGCGACACAACCGCTGGCGATAACGGATACGCAAAAGTCGTTCACATCCTGCCCACGGCGGCCTGGCAATACCAGCCGAGCGGCGGTGCCGGCGATTACCGGCTGAAGACTTCGTTTGTGCTGGAGGACAGCGCCGGGCTGTATTTCTTCAGCGGTAATGGTGGCACAGGCAGTGGCATAGCCATTTCCGGCACGGTCATACTCAATGGTGTTGCGCATTTCCAGATTGGCAACAGCCCGATTACCTTCAGCAACGTCATCAGCGGTGCTGGCGGCTTCTACATGGATAATTATGGTGGTAATCCGCCACTAGTCTTCGCCGCTGCCAACACCTATCAGGGCATCACGGACATCCGTTCCGGAATGGAGCTTGCGTTGATCGGCAACGGTTCGATTGCCGGCAGCACCAACATCAGCCTGGCTGCCAGTGCCACTCTCGACGTCAGTGGCCGGCCCGACCATATGCTGACCCTGGCCATCGGGCAGACCCTGCAAGGCAGCGGGATTGTCAACGGCAGCCTGACGATTGGCGGCGGTGCGGCGGTGTCGCTTGGCGGTGCAAACACCATTGGGATCCTGACGGTGACCAACGTGGTAACCTTGGGCGGCACAACCTACATGGAGCTGAATAAAACTGGTGGCACCCAGGATCAGATCACCACAACCGCGAGCATCAATTATGGGGGCACGTTGAATGTCGCCAATCTTGCCGGCTCGCTGGCGGCCAACGACAGCTTCAAACTGTTCAACGCCGGCAGCTACAACGGTTCCTTTGCCAGCATCGTTCCGGCCACGCCCGGGGCGGGATTGGCATGGGATACAAGCAGCCTGACCAGCAACGGAACCCTGAAGATTGTTGCGTCAACCGGTGTCCCACCGACCATCAAGAAAATCTCCATACTGGGAAGCAACGTCGTGATCAGCGGCACGAACAACGTCGGTTCCAGCGGCACCTACCACGTGCTGGGCTCGACCAACCTCGCGTTGCCGCTGTCCAGCTGGACGGTGTTGACCAATGACACGTTTGGCAACAATGGCAATTTCTCGTTTACCAATGCGATGGGAGGAAATCCACGGCAGTTTTACATTCTTCAGGTGCCTTAACAGGATGCTAAAAATGTGTTACAATTTGCCAGGCTATAAACAGAGAACCAAGGCCTCTTTGGCAGGCAGAGTTGAAATGGATGCTGTCAAAGTGAAGTCATAATAAATATTTAGGGAGCTCAAAAATGAAGCAAAAGGAAACACGGCGGTCGGCGTTCACCTTGATTGAATTGCTGGTGGTCATCGCCATCATTGCCATTCTGGCGGCTATGTTGTTGCCGGCTCTCTCGGGGGCAAAACTTCGGGCCCAGCAGATCAATTGCACCAGCAACCTTAAGCAATTGACCTTGGCCAACCGGATGTATGTCGATGATATGAAGGTCTGGGTGGGACCGATGAGTACCGACCCCAGCTTTAGTCAGGGAGACTGGATGGGGGCCATGATTAGTTATTACGGCAATGCGACTAAAGTGTTGTATTGCCCATCCGCGCCAGATGACGGAAATCCCACCAAAGCGGGGAATCCGCCCGGCAGGAGTGATCTTGCATGGCATTGGACAATTTCCAACCCGACTTATGCCAGCAGCTATGGTTACAATTGCTGGCTTATTGGCGGTTTGGGAAATGCTGTGGCTCATCCTGACTACCCCTTCAAAGATGAAACGGCCATTCAATATTCGGCATCAACCCCGATGTTTATGGATAGTATGTGGATTAATTTTGATCCTCTTGAGCATGACCGCCCTGCCACTCCCAAATCTTCCGGTGTTTATGACTTATACGATGGGGATATGAATCCGGAGGGGATGCCGCGCATCACGATTGCGCGACATGGTGGCCGGCCAGCCGGCAGCGCGCCAAAAAGCATGCTTATGACACACGCACCCTTGCCTGGAACAATTATTATTGGGTTCGTGGATGGACATGCCGAACCGGTGAAAATAGAAGAACTCTGGGGTAACTACTTTTGGCACCGCAACTGGGTGCCAGGCCCGCGTCCATTGTGAATTATTTGAATTGTATTTTCGACTGGCTGCCCAGCAATATCGTGCGTTTGCAATCGTAATATGCGTGGCAAGCCTGGCTGAACAGCATAAATGATTGCAGCGAAACCGGGGTTCTGTTAGTTTTCGAAGACTTTGAACAGACTGTGCTTCGAGTGATCCCCGTATATGAAGTGGCGCGAAAAGCATGAGGGATTTGCGGGGCAGCGCCTCGTGGTGCTCCCGCGGACAATTTTGGCCACTGCTTTGCAGCATCCGCTGCTCAAGCATTTGCTGCCGACGGACGCGGGATATTATCCGAAGGCCAAGGGACACATCTGCGTGCGTGAACGGGGATGCCCGGAGGTGATTTTCATATATTGTGCCGAGGGCAACGGCTGGTGTGAAATTGCCGGGCGGAGGCACGAGGTGACCAGGAACCAGTTGTTGGTGGTGCCAGCTGCCACACCCCATGTTTACGGGGCGGGGAAAAAGAAGCCTTGGACGATTCATTGGTTTCATGCAGTGGGATCGAACGTGCCGATTTACCTGGAAAGACTCGGGGTCACTGTGGAGAAACCGGTGGTGCCGCTGGGCGGCGATGTCCAGTTGTTCTCCCTTTTTGAAGATGTGCTGGAAGGCTTGGAGCACGGCTTCACCCTGACTCAATTAATTTACGCCGCGCACTCCCTGACCCATCTGATGGGTTTGATCCTGCGTTACAAGGATGAGTTTGGTTACGGAGAGACCGGGGTCCGGGAACGGGTGGTCAAGAGCATTGAATTCATGAAGGGCCATCTGCGCGAACCGTTGAAGATTGCGACCCTCGCATCGCTCGTGAGTCTTTCGCGGTCGCACTACACAACCTTGTTCCAGCGCGTAACGGGCTATGCACCGCTGAGTTATCTCAATCACTTGCGAATGCAACGTGCGGTGCAACTGCTCAATGCCACGGATTTGTCCATCAAGCAAATCAGTGATCAACTCGGCTTCTCGGACCAATTCTATTTTTCCCGCGCCTTCAGCAAGATGCACAACCATTCGCCGTCCGAGCATCGGCGTCGCTATGGCGATTCAACCACCGGAAATTGGAAGGAATAAGAGGGATTTGCGGCCGGCCGGATGCCGGCTACAGGTCAATTATCCATGCACTTTGTTGGAATGTCCATTCCAATCCGGGAAAACATATGGGAAATTGAGCTACGTTTTCACCGGATAGAAATGGACATGTGTCTCGACGTTTCACCCTCAGCAGGACGGGGACACCTGTAGGAGCTGGTGAATACCGGTTCGGCCGGCGAAAGTCGTGGTATAAATGATTTTTGGCCGGCCGGAACTCAATTTAAACGATGTGATAAACGCATGGAATGGTTGCGGGAACAGACCTGTTTTTCCGACGTGGTTCGGCCAAAACCGCTGGAGCAGGTTTTTGTCAGGCAAGGTTCTCCGGCGTCCGTTCAATGTTCAACCAACCGTTTCTGATGACGTGTTTGCCGGACCATCGGGCGCTTTTGAAATTTTCTAAATTGTATGCGTTGCCATCCCCGCCTGTCTCCGCGCTCGAAAGGTCGGCTTGCGATCCTGCTGGTCCAGGCATGGGTTTTGACCGGGTCGGCTGCCTCGTTGCTGCCTCCCAGCCAGGTTGGCAGTCTGCTTGAAATGACCAATGGCAACGTCCGGCTTGAATATGACTTGAACACCGGCCGGGCAAACTTCTACTGGCAAAATTCGATCAAGATTTCCGGTTTCTACGCCGGCGTTGGGCTGGGTACGTACATTACGGGCACGGTTTACACAAACCATGCCTGGACGGTGACGAGCAACCAGGTGGTGGTCACTTCAACCCGCAGTGATCTCCCAACCATGAAGCAGATTTTCATTCTCGACCAGGACAACAGTTTCCTGACGCGGGTTGATGTAGTTGGAAACGGGTTACAATCACGCTGGATGGGACCGGTGGTCATGGATATCGCCGGCGGCGTGGATATCGGCAGCTACAGCGACGATCGGGCGTTGGTCGTGCCGTTCGACAATGATTCCTTTTCATTCAGCTACAACGCGATGCCAATCAACAACACCAGCATCAGCTATGAAGCCTCCGCCTTTTACGATAACACCACGCGAAATGGCCTGGTGGTTGGCTCGGTAACCCACGATACCTGGAAGACGGGCGTTTATTTCCAGGGCGCCAATAATAAATTGAGCGTGCTGAATGTGTTTGGCGGCCAGACTTCCAGCGACACCCGGGATGTGATGCCGCATGGCCTTGTGACGGGAAACACGATTTCTTCACCGACCGTTTTTGTGGGGTTTGGCCCGGACTGGCGGACGGTGATGGAAGCCTATGGCGATGCGAACGTCGCCATGGCGCCGAAATTGGCGTGGAACGGCGGCGTGCCGTTCGGCTGGAACAGTTGGTATGCCTATGGAACCGGCGTCAGCTATTCCAACGCCACAGCCGTTTCCAGCTTCGTCAAGGGCAGCCTCCAGACGAATAACTTTCTCGATAATGGAACGGTTTACATCAATCTCGATTCATACTGGGATAAACTGAGCAGCACGCAATTGGCGCAATTTGCCGGCTTTTGTCATAACAACGGCCAGAAAGCCGGCATCTACTGGACGCCGTTCGTTTTTTGGGGAACAGCGGATCAAGGGTCAAATTGGATGATGACAGGCAGCAGCACTTACAAGTGGAGCGACGCCTATTTGCGAACATTCGACGGCAGGGTCCAGACGATTGATGGCGGCATTGCGATTGACCCGACTCATCCCGGTTTCAGGCAAATGACTGCTTATTACATCGGTTATTTCAAGAGTCTAGGATTTGACTATCTAAAACTGGATTTCCTGACTCATGGCGCCTTGGAGGGAGTGCATTATGACACAAACGTCACAACGGGAATCCGGGCGTATAACCAGGGAATGCAATATTTGCTGAATCAGAACAATGGAAGAATGTTTTTGAGCGAATCCATCGCGCCGATTTTTCCATTTCAATATGCGCATTCCCACCGCATCTACTGCGACGCCGCCGGGTCCATCAATGATACCGAGGCCACCATGCAGGCAGTCAACTACGGCTGGTGGATCAACAGCCGCCTCTATCAGTTCAGCGATCCTGACATGATGAAATTCGCGGGCGTATCGGCGAACGAAAACCAAAGCCGGCTGATCAATTGCGCGGTCGCCGGAACGGTGTTCTTGAACAGCGATAATCTGGCATCCGCCGCCGGACAAAGTCTGGCGCAGAATTGTCTCACGCGTGCCGGCATCAACGAAGTAGTCCGGGCCGGTATTTCCTTCCGTCCAGTGGAAGGCAACACCGGAACGGACGCGAGCGATATGTTTGTGCGGCAGGACGGCAGTACCTGGTATGTGGCAGTGTTCAACTACACCGCATCCAGCGCGAACAAAAGCCTGAATCTG